>Ga0209551_1000042_pt1 | contig 35958 bp, 57 predicted proteins | sample LauGreSuBDMM15SD_2_FD_187568 | JGI IMG/M metagenome (GOLD analysis project Ga0209551, IMG submission 187568) | Freshwater lake microbial communities from Lake Michigan, USA - Su13.BD.MM15.SD (SPAdes) (version 3) | ecosystem: Environmental > Aquatic > Freshwater > Lake | place: Lake Michigan, USA... | reverse complement strand
CAGCGTTTGACATTGGGCAATGGCGTAAATGTAGCTGGTTTTGTAACCGCTGACCGCCTAATGCCCTCGCACGCATACCGCAAAGCATCAATAACATGGTTCTTTTTGTCCTCAAGCTGGGGCAGGATTCTCCCAGTCAATGGGTCTGATTTATAACTGTACAAACTTAATTCGTCAATGGTGTGGATGCAGCGAGGGTGAACCACAATGTCGTAGTTCTTCAAAAACTCTATGCCTTCCTCAACAGACTTTGGCCCTTTGACCGCGGTCATTATCTTTGGAAACCCGTTGCGCTTCATGTGGCTGATGGTCTCTGGTCGGGCTGAGTCTGCAACGATAGGCCATTTCTCAGCCTCTGGCACTTGCATGAATAGTTCGGGGGTATTCACAATCTCGCACCCCACCATGTAAGCCTCATAATCAATGTAAAGGGTTCGCCCGATAATGTGGCAGCGCACCAACACAGTCGGGTCTACCGAGAATCCCCAGTCAGCCCCAAGTCGGTGGATTGCTTCGTCTGGTGCTTCAAACTCGTCAATCTTCCAATTTCTGAATACTCTGCTGCTGCTGTTCCGTAGGTATTGACCCATCCAAACGTGCTGATATTTGTCAGGGTCACGCCTCTTGTCGTACTCCATTTCGTCCTTCAGGACTTGTGGAAACCACGGGTTGTCACCAAAGTTAACCTTGATTACTGCCGCATCGGTTGGCGGTTCAGGGCCACGCAGTAGAAAATCCACTGGGTCACTGTTCTGCCTCGGGTTCCATGTGAACCACAACTCGCTGTTAGGTTTACGGATTGTTGGCCTAAGTAGGTCAAGGCTGGTCTGGCTTAAGGACTGGGCTTCCTCCACCCAAGCGCAGTCATACCCTTCCAGTGACTTAATACTGTCGGCGGTGTGATTCTGCATCCCTTGGAAAATAATCGCACCATCGCCCTTTTTGGACTTGATGACCGAATCCTGTACGGCAAAGTATGCGCCAGCGTTCATGGCCTCAATCTTGGTCTCCAGCAGCCGCTTAACGGATTGGTTTAGCGATTTCTGTATTTCCCGCACGCAAACGCTTCTGCGCTTTTGGTCAAGTATGTGGCCTTCAATCATCATTTCGGCAAAGGTGTGGGATTTGCCACTTCCTCGACCACCCCATGCGCCCTTATAACGGCTGGGTTCTAACAGGGGCAGCGCCCACTCAGGGGTTTGGATTTGCAGGGTTTTACCCATTTTTGACAATCACACGCTCAATCTTTGTGAATTCAAGCGGCACACCATCGGCGCCAGTCAGTTCGTGCTTTTGAGTTTCTGCCCACCGCATCTGCGTCTTTGACCACCAAATAGCCGCAGTCGTGTCGCCTGCCATTACCTTTTGAAACAGAGTCTTGCCCACTTGGGCGTTGGCTTTTGACTTGCCGCTGACTAACTCGGAACTGAAGTGCGCCCTCAGTGTGTCAATGTGTATGCCATCGCGCACAAGTGCGCCAATTTGCTCAATAGGCAAGCCATATCCTGACAGTGCTTCTACCTGTTTGCGCTCGGCTACTGTCGGCTCAAAGGCTGGCCTGCCTGCGCCTTGTCGTGCCCCACCGTAGTTTGGGTCTTGTGCTTTTTCTGGCACAGTTTTTGTCTTTTTGCTTTTTAGAATTGGTTTTTCAAGTTTTGCTGTCATTGTCCACCCCATTTTCAGCAGTGCGTTTGCTGTGTAAGGCATGAAGGTCTTTGTTACCGCCAGCCCGTTTTATTGCCCTTTCGGTTGCCTTTGTTTTCATCCTTGACAGTTCATCAGGCTTGCAGTTGCAGTGCTTCAAGTTCCCAAGGGTATAGAAAACAAAAGAGTTGCGCCAGCTTTTGTTACCTAAAAAGGTTATTGGTGTAACCCCGTGCATGACGTTGACCCCATCAACAATAGCCATCCAGCCATCTTCTTGGGCTAATGCCAGCCTGTACTCAGGCATCACAAAATAACCACCTTCAGCCAAACGCTTGCTAATAAGGACATTGCTGTAAACGCTTGCTACGTTGCCAGCATCAACATGGTATTTTATTGCAAAGTTTTTGTTAATGTTGATTGTCGAAAATGGTGTGCCTGTTTTCATCCAGTCTGGGTGTATGCGGCTGGATTCTTCTGCAAAAAACTTGCTCATTTCTGGAAAGTCTTTTTCATATACGCCCCAAAGTTCCTTTGCCGCCTTTGTTAGCAGCGCAAACATTTTGGGGTCTTTTTTAGTATCTCCGCTAAAACGGCAATAATCTTCCCGCAGCGCCACCCTTGGCAGTGAACCAAACACGGTGGAATTTGTAACTACCCCAAGTGTCCTACTGCTTTTTTTAGCTGTGGAGTTGGCGCTTGCATAAGCCAACACTTGCTGCACTTCAGTGCTTGTTTTTTTATAAGTGCAAACTAATTTATCTTTTACATAAATTTGGCACTCAAAGTTTATAAGGGTATCGTAATCTTTTGTCGTTGGCACTTTGCCTTTGTAATCAGCAAAGTTAATTTTTATTGGGTTTTCAATTACTAATTTTCGCATGACTTAATCACCAAGTCCAAAATTATTGAAGAAAAGTCATTCACCCCTGTTTTTTCTTGTAACTGTTTTAAAGCATTGATTATTGATTCGAATTCTTGCTCATCATAAGCAAGGCGCAATATTTTTGTGTCCCCGTTTAAAAAGTTTTCTAGCTTTTCATCTGGCAACAACCCAAGTTCAGGCACTTGGCCTTGTGTCAATTCTGCAATAAAACCAGCACTAAAGCCAGTCAAGTCCAGATCAAACCCTAAGTCGCCAAGTTCGCCCAACTCAAGCGCCAGCATCTCGTTGTCCCAGCCTGCATTTAGCGCCAGTTTATTGTCTGCCAACACATAAGCACGTTTTTTGGCATCACTCCAGCCCTTTGCCACCATTACAGGAACTTCAGTCATGCCCAGCTTTTGCGCTGCCAATGTGCGCCCATGTCCCGCAATGATGCCGCCCTGTTCATCTACCAGCACTGGTGTTGTCCAGCCCCACTCTTTTATGCTTGCAGCAATCTGCCCAACCTGTTCATCGCTGTGAGTTCGTGCGTTTCTTGCATAGGGGATAAGTTTGCTTATCTTCCACTTTTCCACCTTGTCTGCTGGGTTCATGCAATCTCCGTTGGTTTAGGTAAGTTTACAGGCCAATCGGCCTCAAGTGCTTTTATTGTTGCCTTGTGTGCATCTGTCCACATTTTCTGCCGTTCTTCTTTGCTCAAGTCTTTGCCTTGGTCAACTTCGTAATGGCATTTCAGGCATAAAGCAGCCACTTGATTGTCATCAGCTTTGATGCCTCTACCTTTGCCGCTGCCCCAGTTTGTGTGTGCAGCTTGCACCATATGCCCTGAACCGCAGGCTTGGCAATCAAGACTTGCCACCATCTTCAGCAGTTTTTTGCTTCTGACGTATTCGTGTTTTGTTCTCAATTATTGTCTCCATTGTGGAAAACCTGTGCATATTGGCGCATTCCAGCCTGCGTCTGCGTGTGTTACCTGTGGATATTCTTGTTTCTTTGACTATTGTCCATGTCCCACATTCGGGGCATCTCATGACTTAGCAAATTGCCCGTAAAACTTGTTTGCCCCATTTTTGTAAGCAAGTGCGGCATCTTCTATGTTGTCATACACACCCAAAGAAATGTTTTTGCCATTAACCATAATCGCTGATTTCCACTTATTTTTGACAAAGCAAACGCCTTTGTAACCAGACTTATTAGTTGTTCGCTTTGGTGAATTGTGAATGTTTTGGCTTTGTGTGGCCTCTCTTAAATTTTCAATTTTATTGTTTAAGCTGTTGCCATCTGCATGGTCAATATATTTAGGTATATACCCATAATGATACAAAAATATAATTTGATGCAAGTAATATGTTTTCTTATTAATACTAATTTTTTTATATTTTCTGCCATTACAAATTGTTTCCCAACCCGCAATACTTCCTTTTTTTTCACCGCCTGATGATTGCAGGCGAAATAAGTTTCCATCTTCATAACTATATAAACTTTGGATATTTGTGCTCATTGGTGTGCCCTATCTTGAAGTCTATTGGTTGCTTCTCTAGTTCTAAATATCTCAACATCTAACCTTGCCGCTTCAATCTCCCAGCGCAAGGTTTCTTCTTTTTCGATTGCTGCGGCTAAACCTTTCAGTAATTGCAAATATGCTGGGTCTGCATACGCCTCTCTTTCCTGTGCATTTGCCGCCTCATAACCCATTTCTAATGCGTTTTTCATCAGCAAAGCCTTTTTGGATTTTCTGAATTCATCAAGGTAAACCCTTTGTGCTTTGGCTTCACCGTAAGCTGGGGCTTTGTCTCTAATCGTTTGGGCTGCTTCTTCGGGTTTCATTTTGCCTCCATGATTGCTACATCCACACCAGTCACCGCCGAATAAACCTTTTTTAGGTTCAGTTCAACCACTTGCGTATCGTCAAGGTAAACCGTGCCATTCATTGCATCCAAAAATGCTTTTGCAATATTGTCAATGTCGGGCTTCTTTGCAGGCCGTTCTGCGCCGCTTAAACACGCCTCTAAGCGCTTTTTTGAGTACGACTGAGGTACTGGTAGCCTGATATACAAAAACACGCTTACGGGCGCTTCTAGTGGCTTTTGTGAACCCATTGCTTTGCTGGCATACGCCTGAATTGCAGTTTCGTAATCAAGGGTGGCTTGGTCGGTGTAAACCTTGGTGAACTTTCCATGTCGGGAAAACCTCGGTCTGCCTTTGCCCTTTGGTTCAAGCGGCACATCAAAGACTATTGACATCATGTCGTTGCCTCTGCATCTCTGCAATCAAGGTATCTAGACCAGCCTGCCCACGCCGCTTTTTTATTCCCTCCTTCACACCCAGCCACCAAGCCTGTGCTTGCTGTTTCCCCGTTTCCTTCACTTTCAATCGGTATCGGCGTATCCACTCTTTCGCTTCCGTCTTGCGCAAGGTCTCCTGAATTTCTAAGCGCCCTGTTGATGTCAGCAAGGCTAAATTCTTGGCCTTCCCGTCTTCGGTCAAGTAAAGATTTGTGGTCATACATCAAAACACCTCATCATCTTGCCAGTGCTGAACCGGTGGCTGCTTAAATGTTGCCGCCGCAATATCTCTTGCGGTAGCTGGCTTTTTGTCTGACCATTGGTGCTTTGAGCATTTTGGGGCTTCAATCTTTACCGACCAAAGGTTTTGGCAACCGGGCACTGTGCATTTGAGTTTTTCTAGTTCGTCCATTTAGCCCTCATTTCTTTGAGTTTCCTTCTAGCCTCGGCAACCACTTCAGGGTCAACGGGTTTTGGGTTGTATTCAAGCTGAACTTGATTTGTCGGTATGTTTGGCCCTGCATTGCAAAACTCCCGAAAAGTGATTGCGCTTGGCGGGAATTCACCCTTGAGTCGGTCAATGGCGTAATCCATGCTGGGTCGATAAGTTAAAAACCGCCCAAGCTGCTGTTTCCATTCTTGCCGCACCAGCTCGAGGTCTACCCCTTCCCAATGCCGTAAAAAGGCTGCACCGTAAATTGCACTCATGCGACCAAAGATGTAATCCAGCCCTTCGTCTTGGGTGCAATCATTTTGCGAGTAATTTGACATTGCTTTGTCCTCCAAGTAATCCACGGGTTAACCCATGCAGCACCGTTGCATTACGCTGCCCTGATTTTGTCAAGCCATTGCTTGTTTGTTTATCAGCAACCCAGTCTGCCTTAAAACCCTTCCAGCCCCTAGCCACACATTCGCTTAGTGCTTGCTCAAGTGTCCACCCTGCTTTTTCAGCCTCGTTAGCAATTCGGGTTATCGCAGTTTGGGTGATTGAGGCTTTATTGGCTTTTCGATGGGAAACAAAGTCTTGCCAAACAGATTGTGAAACGCCTTCAGGCGTTGTATTTATATTGGTTACTGGTTTATGGTTATTGGTTATTGGTTTATGGTTAGGTGGCGGTTCGTTAACGCTTGGTTCACGGTTCGTGCTCTTTTCCCTACGCTTCGTTTCTCTTTCTATAGCGATTCGTTTGTTTGTATCTGCCTTAGCATGGTATTCAAGCAACTCTTGCAGGATTCTGTCTTGCACATAGCAGCCATCTTTATCAAGCGTGAAAAACCTTGATAAAACAAACTTTACGGCCTCAACCTCTGATTCTGTTGATGCCCAAGTCCATTCAAGTGCTTGCTCTAATGTAGGGAATACCTCACGGTCATAGCACGAATCAATGAGAAGCGTGTACGAACCGTGCTGAAGCATAGTTAGCCGACCAGCTTTCTTTGCATAGTCGCCAAGATTTCGTTTGTAATAGTGCATCAAGGCCGCCAGTCTGCAAAGCCATGCACTTGCAAAACAAGGAATCTTTCGGTCTGGCAGTTTTTTGCAAGCCGAGTTGCTTCTTTAAGTGCTGCATCAAATGAGTCTTGGTAACAGGTAAACCTGAACGACTTGGTTGATCTGGCTTGCCGCATAACGACAAACTTCAAAGCTATATTTTCAAGGGGAATTTCGCCAATGAGTTTTGGCTTTTTGAGGGTGAGTGTTGCCACGATTTAACCTTACTGATGTCGGTTGCTGATACTTAAACACTGGCGGCAGGACGGTATCAGAATCGTCTTTTCGGGAGCTACCCTAGCCGTGTTTGATGCAATTTTACTCTAAAAACCATTCAGGGCGCAACAACTTCAGTTGCCAGACCCGAGCCTGTGGCACTTCCTTCCACTGGCAGACGGCGGCAGGACTGATGCCCAGCATCTTTGCAAGCTCACGCTGTGAGCCTGCCAACTGAATAAACTGTTCTTTTGTCATTGCGGCATTTTAAGCTGACTTACTTAGAAAAAGCCTATTTCCCACTAAAGTTAAGGGGAATTAATTTACCTGTTTACATTTTAGTTTAGCTAGGTTAATATTCGTTCATGCCCTAGCAATTCCGCAAGGGGTCTTTAAGGAAATCAAAATGAAAGTTACTCAATTTACTGCCTACACAGACATTGTGATTGTTGGCCAAAACTTTGAAATGGCTGATTACAGCAACCCAAAAGGTTACGTTTACGGTTTTTCTGCTTACGTCCGCGCCGTTTCTGAGTGTGGCAACACCCGCATCAAGCACGTTGTTTCTGACCGCTGGGAGGCAGAAGCTATGGCAAAGGCAGAAGCTCAAGCCGCCGCTTTAAACGCCCGTTTAACTTTGGGCAAGTTGCCTGTGGGCTTTGATTCTTGGGAGGCTGGTCGTGCCGTCTACGGTTCTGATGCATATGAGGCTTATGGTCAAGCTGACGACCTGGCTTTGGAACGCAACGAAGAATTTGCATATTGATTAACCAACGGGGCTTCGGCCCCATCAAAGGAAAACAATGTTTGAAATTGAAAAGTACACCAAACCAACCAACTGGGCAAATGTTGCCCTTTGGGTTGTATCCGTTGCTGCCCTTGTGGTGGTTGCCTTAGACATTCTTTACTGGAGGGCTTAATTATGTATGACGGTGAAGAAGGCGATTTCTGTGAATGGATTGACTCAGTTGGCGAGGTCACAGTCCAGTGGACTTGGTGTGCTGGCGATGACTGGGAACTTGACGGGTTCTTTGATGTTTTTGTTTTTCAAGGCAAAAACGACATCACCTACGACATTCCAAAAGATGAACTGGCTTGGCTAGAAGAACAAGTACCTATCTACGCTGGGTACGAGCCACCAAGCCGCCAGCGTGTCAGTCAAGTTATCAATGCGTATTACAACAAAACTTTTTAAAGGGAAAATCATGGAAACACCTATCGGAAAAAATATCGCTTCGGCATTTGTCAAGGCGCAACGAGCCTTTGGTCCTGCTTTAAAGACCTCAACAAACCCGCATTTTCGTAGCAAATATGCTGACCTATCCAACTGCATTGAGGCTGTCATTGATGCCTTGAATGCCAATGGCATCGGTCTCATGCAGCGCACCTACGAATCAAAAGACGGGGTGATGGTGGAAACAATTTTTGTCCACGAATCGGGCGAGGTTATGGAGTGTGGTTTGCTTCATGTTCCAGCCGCCAAGCAAGACCCGCAGGGTTATGGCTCTGCCCTGACTTATGCCAGGCGCTACAGCCTGCTGGCTGCCACAGGTTTGGCGCCGGAAGATGACGATGGCAATAGCGCCAGCCGCCGCACCGAAATCAAGTCTACAGTGGATGAGCACAAGATTGCTGACTTGTTGGCTGCGATGGATGAAGTCACCACACTTAAAGAACTTCAGGAAACCTACAAAGCAGCCTACAAAGCCACCAATGGCGAGCAAGCATGGCAGACCAAGGTCATCGCCAAAAAAGATGCTAAAAAATCTCAACTGGAGGGTGCATGAAACGCGAAATATCACTTGACACTTTGGTAATGGCAAAACAAGCCATTGATGAACTTTTGCAATTTCATTTGACTACAGTCGTAAAAGATCAAGCTGTTTTTAGCATGACTTCTGATATGCGAAAACGTGCCTACAAAGCCTCAAGCGAAATTGATTTGGCAACTTTCATTCTTTTAAAACAAAACTTGGAGATCACAAATGGAGCAAGGAACGATTGAATGGTTTGCCGCCCGATGCGGCAAAGTCACCGCCAGCAGGGTGGCAGACATCATCGCCAAAACCAAGACTGGTTTCAGCACCAGCAGAGATAATTACATGGCGCAACTTGTGTGCGAAAGGATGACTGGCAAGCCTGCCGAGTCATTCAGCAACTCATCCATGCAATGGGGTACAGATACCGAACCATTTGCCCGAGCCGCTTATGAGGCCAAGGTTGACATTTTAGTATCTGAGGTAGGGTTCATTACCCACCCATCTATCACGATGTCTGGTGCGTCTCCTGATGGCTTGGCGGGGGATGGTTTGGTGGAAATCAAATGCCCAAACACCGCAACTCACATCGCAACCTTGCTTGACCAAAAAGTGCCCGAAAAGTACATCACTCAAATGATGTGGCAAATGGCTTGCACACAGCGCCCATGGTGCGACTTTGTATCCTTTGACCCACGGATGCCGGAAAAATACCAACTATTCATCAAGCGTGTTAACTTCGACAAACAAATCGTTGATTCGCTTGAGAATTCAGTCATCCAGTTTTTGGGTGATGTAGACCTGAAAATACAACAACTTGAAAGCCTTGCATGAAAAAAATAAAAGATATTACTGTCGTAACTGGTTCTTACACCAACAAAAGCGGTGAAGAGAAAAAACGCTATCAAAATATTGGTTCAGTTTTTGAAGATAACGGCAACCTTAAAATCAAACTGGATGTGATGCCTCTTCCCAAGGGCGGTTGGGATGGCTGGGCAAACTGCTACGACCCCAAGCCTTACGAGGGCAAACAAACAAAGGAGTCTGAAGATGACATACCTTTTTAAACGGGCAAGGTCACTTGACCCAGTGACCAGCCACGCCGCAGCAGACCAAGCACAAGACTTAGCTCGGCTTCATGGTGGATTGATTGTGGTTTGTCTCCAGCGCTTCGGCGCTAGGGGCAAGGATGGCATTGCCGAATTGACTGGGCTGGATGGCAACCAAGTCGCAAGGCGGTTACCTGAGTTAGCCAAGATTGGCTTGGTGGAGTTAACTGGTCGGGTCACCAAGTCCAAGTCAGGTAGGACAGAACGTGAATGGAAGTTTGTGCCTGTACAGCGGGAGTTGATATGAGTTGCCCACCATGCAATCAAAACTGCAACGAGGGAAGAAATTGTCCCGCAAGGGGTGAAAGCCAAGAGCCTGTGGCGTGGGCGCATTACGACACGTTTAAAAATTTAGATTCTTTAACTAGAGCTAGATTTAAAGCCACTCTTGCCACTAAAAAAACTGATGCTTGTTGCATACCTTTGTATACCCACCCACCACAGCGCACATGGGTAGGGCTGACAAATAACGAACTTCAACCAATTGCTGATGAGTACCGCATTCTTTTTGGTAGTTGGGTTGAAGACTTTGCCCGAGCCATTGAAGCCAAACTCAAGGAGAAGAACACTTGATTGACAAAATCATTCTCAGTGCAGTGCTAGGCACAGTGGGATACAACGGATTCTTCCCTGACCCGCTACAACCCCTTACGCCTTGGCAGCTACAGGTCAAGGCAAAGCAAGCGTCAAAAAGTGAGGTCTGTCAAAAAAAGAAAAAAAGTATTACAGTAAAAAAATTGTGTAAACGATGGGAAAAACAACAGGGGATTTTATGATTATGACAATATTTGCGTTGGCGATTGGCGCATTTGTCGGTATAGGTTCTCTAGTGATAATTGCATTTTTACTAGCGCACCTTGAAGATATAGATTAGACATTACGCTCAAAGTGTGGGCAATCAACAAGACTTTTAAAATTGCCGCCCCATCGGTTTTTAGGGTGCAGAGTCTCCCAGTACACACCCAGCGGGGCGAGGATTTCTTTGTCCCAAATAATCTTGCCATCTTTAAAAAAATTCAAGTCAATGGCGCATCGCTTTAAGTGAATGCTGTTCATGGTCTTACTGCGACCCGTCTTGAAGTAGATGGCTTGCTGTTCAACTGTACGAGCAACTTCACCACCTGTAACCAAGAACCCTTGCTCTGTGGCGTATTGAATCAGTTTGCAGGCATCCAACAGGAATGCGGCTTGTTCAGTATTAAGGCTCATTTTTTCCTCATGTCGGCTAGTTTTTCAATCGTGCGACCACCAAAATAAGCACCCATAATCAGCATCCCCCAGTTGCCCAGCAAAGTGACGTAGGACTCGTTGGCGTTATACCCATAGGCAGACATCATGGCAAACAGAAAGTACCCCAAAAAGATGGCTATGAGGCTCATAGGGCGAATATTCTTTGACAACCAAGAGTCACTAGACATATCAGCTTGCCAGCGATCTGTGATGTTGTCAGCGTCATTCTGTGCAGCCTTTGCCAGCAGATCAAGTTCAGCCAATTCCATCTTGGCCTTCTCAATACCCAACTCCAGCAAGCGTTCTTCATGGTCATACTGAAGCTGGCGCAAATTGCTCACATCTTCTGCGGTTGGGTTGTCGGGTATTTTTACACCCAAAGTTTTTTCGACAACTTCTTTGCCCTTGGCTTGGATAGCACTAGACAGCAGACCCAGCCCGTTTTGGGCAAGACTACCGAGGAGGGATGCGACTATTGGAATCATTTCGTTTTTCCTTTTCAACTTCTCTGCGTAATTTTTCCATCTTTTCAATCTGCTGTTTGGCTTCGTGTTTGGCCTGCAATACATCCATGTACAGCATACCTAAAATAGGTAACAGTAACACTACAAGCAAACAAGCGGCAATCCAACCCATCACTAACTCCCAGTCCTGTTTAAGAGGGCTAGGAGGAGCCACATATACAGGAGGAAAAGAAAAGTCGCCAGCAGATACGCTTGCCTTTCTTTTAGCAGCCGTTCCCCTTCCCTGCGTTGCCATGATTCATCATCCCGTTTCTTCCTTGCCTTGTCCTGTTCTATCTTAATGACATCCCGCATATCAAAAACTTTTGAGTACAAAGCCCCCATCTCTTTAGGAGCGCCGTACACCATTGCCTCTCGAATCTCCACCTCCAACAGCGCCATCTGGTCTTGAGCCATTACCCGCTTCAGCGCAGCTTCCATCAAGTTAGCATCAGGGTCGTAGATGGTTTTGCTTTTCTCTTCTTCTTCCCTTATGTGGTCGGCAAGCTGTTCTTGCAGTTTAAAGAATTGAGAAAGCTGGACAACGATGTCTGCCATGACTTGCGTTTCGTCAACAGCTACATAGGTTTCCTTCTTTTTCGCCACAGGCTTTGGCGCGTCTTGTTTTGTTCCAAAGAGCTTAGACCAGAACCCACGGACTTCGTTTGCGACACCAGCAACGTCATTGACGGCTGACTTGATCTCCATGAAAGATGTTTTTGCATCTTTGTAGAGTTTGCATCCTTGCTTGATAGCGGCAACGCAAGCGTTAGCGGCAAACAGGATGCTGAGCGGATCAATTTACAGCCCCAAGATTTTCTTGACCAGCTCTCCGGCAACGCCTGGGCCAAACAGCACAGCCGCAATAACGATGTAAAGCAAGTACTCAATGCGGGTCATGCGCTGTGAACCTGAAACAAACGACTTCTCAATGGCCGTGTATCTTTCAGCGCAAACCGCCTCATGCACCGCCAGCCGTGTATCGGTATCTTCAACCATCAAATGCCCTCGCCTTGCACGATATAGACAGTAGATGCCCCAGCAGCCAAACCGCTAAAAAACGTGTTTGTGTTAAAGCGCAAAATCTCTACACTACTAGGCAATAGCACAATAGCAGATGATGGCGTACCAGCAACAGGTGCAACGGCATTTGCCGCAGCCAAAGCCGCAGTAGAACCAAAACCCAAAAATACTGTGTTTGTAGTACTGGAATTAATAACCCGATATTGACCAACTGCCTGCCCATCTAGTCGTGCGTGTACTGGCACTTGCAGACCAGTAGGCGCAGAGGTAGTTGCCGCAATAACAACCGTTTCGCCCAATGGCGCAAATGCAATTTGACTATTTGTTGACATGATTACTCCTTAGTTAATTAAAAGTTTGCAAATATGATTTTCAGCATTATGTTTGAATTTTTACCATGTTTTTCAAATCTCTACAAACTTACCAATACTGCCATACCCCAAAACCAAATATTGTTTTGATACGTTTGCGGCAAGACTTGATGCAACACCACTGCTCATTAAAGACGCATCAATCGTTACTGTGCCAGCGCCAATATTACTGATCATCAGGGTCATGCCAGGAAAACGATTTGTAATATCAATAAGGTTAAATCCAGTTGCGTTAAAAACTGAAAATTTATTAGCCGCACGCAAATCAATTGTAGTTGCGGCTGCAAGAAATTGAGTAGCCGAAGTTTGACGAACAGCACCAGCAGTTAAACCAGAGGCGGGGGAAAGAATCTTTAGCTGCCCAGAGAAATAATTATTGGAGTCAATAATAATTGGTTGCCCGTTGATGCCGTTTAACTTATCGCCAACATAAACATCAAATCCACCTGTGTCAGGGGCAAATCGAATACCTGAAATTTCACCACCAATAATTCCTGCGGTTACATCTACAGCAATTATTGTCCCCGATTGAACCATCCAACCGTTAGTTACCCGCACGTTAAAACAACGCTCGCCAGTTAAATATAAACCAATACTATTATTTAACGGGTTTACGGTATCTACAGCAACAGCAGAGCCATTTAACTCAAAATATGGGTTATCTAAAAATAAACCTTCTGCATCTTCAACATACATACCAGCAACACCAGCAACTAGGTCTGTATTATTTCCTTCAACATTGCAACTAATAAACTTATTTGCAATGTTATACCCTGTAATCCGCACGCCTTCTTGCTCGCTAGAAATCCAGCGGCACATAATAAATGTGTTTAAATTTACTGCGTAACTTGCTGGGTCACCGTCAATTCTCATTCCAGTTGTACAGCTATCAACTTCCACATTTTCAAAAGTGCATAAAATTAATCTACCTGTTGCGTAAATACCAATTTGAAAACCATTAATGTAAACGTTATACACATTATGGTTATCATTAATGCTTGTTACGTCGGTTCCAGCAAAAGAAATTCCAACGCAACTTGCTACATTATTAGGGTTTTGAATGGACAAATCTCGAATCTGACAATGTTGACGGCTTGACACAGAAGATGGCAACGCAATAACAAAACTTGCGCCAGCGGGAGGAATAAGGACTGACGTATTTCGCGCCCCTTCACCATAAATTATTTGGCTATTTAACAATCCAAATGATGCTTGATAAGTACCTTTTGGCACAAAGATTGATTTTCCAGTATCTCTCGCCGCAACAAATGCAGCACTGCTGTCTGTGACACCAGTTGCATCTGCTCCAAAGTCCAGTACGTTTGCTGGTGCGCCAGTAATCATTGAATAAGATGATTTAGTCAAAGCCATGATTTTTCCTTTACGTTACCAAGGCAGGCCAGTTGCACTGACAGGATTTTTTTGCAATTCAATTTCATACGCTAAATTTGCTTCTATTTCATCTTTACCTGGCCCATTTGCCCAAACCCAATCTAGCACTATATCTTGTGTAAGTTCATCGTATGGAATTGTAGGCTCTCCATCAGGCCAACCGCAAACATTGGACGCAGATGATGAATAATTTTTATCTGTCGCCGTTGCAGTCCAATGTGCAACAGTCACAAATTTATTTGCTATCTTGTGTTCAAGCTGTGTGATTGTCCAAGTTACTACCATGATTTACCACCCTGCTAAAGTTATGTATTTCAATCCGTCATCTCCGCAATCAGACAAAAATTCATCTTTTTGATCTACTGAATAACTGCGGCATTTTGTGCGTTTGAGTTCTTCTCCAACAAGTTCAAGCCAAGTAGCTTCCAAAGTGTTGGTCTGTGTGTCATGGGTTACAAAAGCAAGATAGGTCATGCCGTTACTCCTTTGATGACAGCAAAATTGAACACTGGCTGTTCAACCGTAACGCCGCCCGTTGTTGCAAAAGTTATCCGAAAGCTACCCGCAGCGGTTGCCGTGACAAATATCTGATACAGATCAGTACCTGATTTTTGCGTTACATAAACAACATCAGTAGCCGCAACGGTTGAATTGGTAACTGTAAAACTTTGAAAAGTTGCAAGCCCCGCCGCAGATACAAGCGTGATAGCACCAGTAGGTTTGTTCAGCGTTACACCTGTAACTCGTGATGTGGCCTGTGTAACTGTGCCGCCAGCACCTGTGCCAAATCCTATACCAGCAGGACTATTGACAGTCAAATTTCCCGCTGAACTAAGGGTCAGTGCATTTGCAATGGTTGTATTGAACGATACAGAAGTAACAGTTTGATTTGATGACTGTCGCCAAATAAATGTGCCGCTAGTATCAACTCGCCAACGCTCAGATGCGGCTGTTACGTCAACAAATAAAAATGCGCCTGCACTTAACGAAAATCGCCAAACGTCTGTTGCAGTTCTTTCTAATCTGACAACTTCGGCAACTGAACTAACCACATGAAGTTTTGCGGATGGAGTTGTACCAATGCCCAGTCCAGTTGCGTCAAATGTTGCTCTTAAGGCAGAATTTGTGGCAATACCTACAGAATTGGCGGCAGGAAGATATACGCCATTTGCAGGAATTGTTGAACTTGTCACTACAAAATTAGCACCGCTGACTGATCGGCCAGCAGTTAAATTAGCAACAGATACTTGAGTAGTTGCACTTGATTGAACAACAGGCAAAGTCTCCGTACCCGCCAACGGCGTGGTAGCTGATGTTAGCGCAGAGATTTTGCTATTAGCCATACCTTAAATCAAGAACTCGATTATCGAGGTAAATGGTGGCGCTTGGCTGAATGTCACATTACCGCTAGCAAAAGTATATGTGTTCTGATTCTGGTAAACGCCGTTAATGTAAATTGTTGATGGCTCAGACGAAACCGAAAATATTGTTTGTACCCCCGTACCAGTTGCATTACTTGCAACTGACCCAAAAGAAATATTTCCATTTAATGATGTGTAGACAACCGTACCATTCTTATTTTGTACTTGGATGGAGTAATCGCTTGCGGTATAGATTCGTGCTGGTGTACCTTGGTAGACAGGATAACCCCCACTGGTGCGGATTGGCTGGACAGCAGAAATCGTCAAAGCCTCATCAAAAAATACAGCAATCGGGTTGGTGATCGGGTTCAGGTTGGCAGTGCCAATCAAGATGTACCCATCATCAAGCGGCTGTCCATCAGCATCCGCAAATGCTGGATATGGAGGTTCTACTGATATTGCGGACATTTATTGTTCTCCTTCATCACCGAATTGGCGTTCTGTTTGTCCAAGTATTTGCAGTTGGCGAAAAATCCCCGTCTCAGCAGGTGAGCCAGGCTTGGTGTTTGCCATTCGCAACAGCAGGTTACGAACAGGGGCTGACTCATAAGCCCGCGCTATTAAACCAACACCAGAAGCCGTAACTGCTGCTTTTGCCGCTGACACACCACCAGAACCTGCAAACAAATCAGTCAACAGGCCGCCAATTAAAAACGGCGTAGCTTGCACCCCAGTTGGCGGGGCGGCAGCCGCATCACCTGCTCTGCGGGTAAGGTTTAAAACCCGTGTTAACCCTTCTACTCTTTTTAAATCGTCACCAATAAATAGCACCCCTATCGAATCACCCATTTTCTTGACGTTGTTGGCAAAAACTGTTGGGCTGATAACAGTATCCATACCAATATCTCGTGATGCGTCAGCACCAGCTTTGGCAAGAACGGCTGCACGAGCGTTGGCTTTGCCTTGTGGCGTTAGCCGTGCATAAAGCGCACGCACTTCGCTTGGCTTACCTTTAAACAATAAATCCTGAATTACCTCTGGCTTTTCATTGCCCGTAGTAAGAACGCGCTTGAGTGCGGCATTTTGTACATCTTTTGCCCCATCGCTTAAACGTTTATTTGCGACCATGAACTTATCAACATCTCGGCGCTCGCCTGTTTGCTTGATAAAGTCAATCATGTCCTCACGAACTGGGTTGTATATTTTTCTAACGGCTTTTTCCCCGATGTCTCTTGCTGCTGCACTCATAGGGCGGGCATCATCCATAAATACTTTTGCAAGTTCGTCAGCTCTATAAGCCTCAATCTGGAACAAATTACGATCAGGCAACGTGGCTCTGATTTCGCTTAGGCGCTCAACGGCTTCGTCAGCAGCAGGTGTGCGGCGACTTTTTAGCTCGTCAATTTGCTCATCAAGTACTTTAAGTGCGCGTGGTACTGGCACGTTGCCTTTGTCTCTCAGGCGATTGATAACATCAGACTTTGATGCTGTGTATTTTTTTATCTCTGCTGATTTGACTTCTTTTAAATCTTTTAAAACATCATCGCTTAACTTTGCATAATCAGATGCATCGTAATCGTTAAGCAAGTTTCTAACCGCATCAATGCGTTCTTGTTGCTGCGTGGCACGAACTCCACCAGTTCCAACTAAAGGTATGCGCTCACCTGTTGCTTGTGCAATTTTCCCTGTAAATGTTTTTGGTGGCAAAACATCCGTGGTCATTAAACGGACACCCGCACGCTGGGCAGTATCAACTACGTCTGGCAATGGGGGACGCTGGATAGCCGCTTTGGTCGCCTGATAACCTTTTTGTGCGGCTGGAAAAAATGCACCCCCTGCACCCGCAATCGCTATATCTTTTGCAATTTCAAGAGGTTTTATTTCTGCGCCAGAACGGCCTTCATATAAAGGCGCGGCCTGTCCAGCAATAACTTTTGCCGCTTCAATGCCTGCTTGAGTAGCTGCACCACTAGCACCAGCACCCAAAATACTTGTTACCCTGCCAGCAGGCGTGAATGCCGCAATGCCGCCAACAACCCTTGGCAAGTCACCCATAGAAGCGCCTGGGGGGATTGCATAATCTTTACCATCTATTGAGCTTCGTAAGATGAAATTCCCTTTTTCATCTTGCATTACTTCTGTTGCAGGGTAATTGGCTTTTATGATTTCTACCGCTTGGTCTGTCGTGGAAAGCAGTGTTCCTAAACCAGTTAAAGCACTCTGAAAACTAAACGAATTTAGTTCTGGCATGGTTGTCCACTCTGGCAGCGTTCTAGTGGCCTCTGTCGCCCTTTCCGACCCAGTTACAGACTCCACAATGGCTGATGGTAAGTTTTTTAAACGACTAAGGATGCCACTGTCTTGCTGTTCTAAGGATGGTAATTGTTGCTGTTCTACTGTTGCTGATGGCGTTGGTTTTACGGAAGATGCTTGTGCCATTTCGCTAGGCAATGGTTCATCACCCACCATAGGAACTATGCCACGCTCACCCCCTGTTTCAAGCCTAATCTGAATTTCACGGGCAATCAATGTTGCGGCCTCAACATCTCCAGCCGCATCAGCAGCCATTAGTGCCTGTTCTAATTCTTGTGTTGTTGCCATTTTGATTTACTTTGGTTTCTTTGGCAGATATTGCTGAAGCACAGAATCAACTGTTCTCGGAGCAGCGGCTGGTGCGGCGGCTGGTGCTGCTGATGGAGAATATCTCGGCACATTTGCTCTTGGGCCTGTATTTACAGATTCATAAAAATCTTTGTCAAGAACAGGACCAAGACTTTCGTCAAACCTAGCAATTTCTTCTTCGCTGTAAGTATCAGAACGGATGAGTTTTCTTGCATGGTCTGCAATTTTTGCTGATCGTTTCGCAAAAGCATCGGCATACTTTGCCATCAACTCCCGACCACCTTCTGAGTTTGCCAATGACGGGAAAGCCGAAACAAATGCCCTGAATTCTGTGTCTGATGTTGAACCCGAACCAGGCGGCCTTATTTGAGTTGCACCACGAATTGCTAAGGCGTTGGCAAGATCATTTGCAACTACAGTGTCAGTAGAAAAACCAAAATTTTTGGCAATATCGACCCCCAACTTAATTGCAGCACCACCGCCTTTGCCTTTAAGCAAATTTGCAATAACTCTTGCATCTCTTGCAAGTGTTCTTGCCGATGCTGCTGATGCAGAAAACTCTTGCGCCCTTGGCACATCAAGTTCTTTAAGAGCCAAAGTATCTCGCTTGCCTTGCTCACCAACAGTCACAGAAACCAATGGTTCTTTAACAATAGGTTTGATTTCACCAGATGGGCTTTTTTGGTATGTGCCTGCGGGCAAGCCTTCTGCTTTTACTTCTGCTGCTGTGAGAAGTTTAAAATCTTCTTTTGTTGCAGCCAATAACTTAACTTCACCCTTTGGCCCTTTCTGATATGTGCCTGCTGGTAAATCTAGTTTTGCCCTTTCACTTTCTGGCATCAATGTGTAGCCTTCGTCAGTCTTAAGTTTTTGCTTTTCTAAAGTTTCAACAACTTTGGCCATTTTTTCTGGGTTGAGTAAATTTAAGGCAAGATTTGTTTGAAATTTGGCTTTCTTTATACGGTCTGGGTCATCAGTGTTTGACAAGATTTGTTGTACTTGGTCATAAACTGCTGTTGATAATTTTGACCCTTTTCTTGCCTCGATTGCTTGATTAAGATTCCTTAGCGCAACATCGGGTTTATCATTTTCAAGTGCAATAGCTACATCTCTGCCAATGTTGAATTCAGCATCTTGTTGTTCTGTGGTAAATCGACTTGCAACATCTTTTATAACTTCTCTTTGTTGCGGGTACTTCAATGCAAAATCATTGAATGCCTTCATAGATGGGTTATCTAAAACTGATTGCAAATCAGTCTTATAAGCCGCCTTCATTTGCTCGGCTTGTTCTGCCGCGACACGCTTTTCTTGAATTTCTCGAATGCTTGTTCCAAGTTGTAAGCCGCTGAGTAAGCTCTGCCCAAGATCAGGCTGCGGTATTTGCGACATATAATTGATTGGTTGCACCATAATTTAACCTTAAAAAGGGTTTGTATTAGGGCCAAGTGGCACTCTTGAGGGGCCAAAGCCACCCATTCCTGCAACAGTTCCACCAATTTGCAAAAGTTGACCAAAGGTTCGTCCAGGCACTGAGCCACTGGCAATTTGACCGCCTGCTGTTGCTGCGCCTTGCTGACCCAAAAGACCAGATACATTTGCACCAAGTTGCGTACCAGCACCAGCTTGACCAGCCGCAGCCGCTTGACCACTTTGTGCCAAACCACCCAAACGCCCATATTGCTGTTCAATCAAGCTGGATAAAAGCTGTGGGCGGAACTGGGATAATGCCCCTTGAATATTGCCACCACGCAGGCCGCCCGTTGCCGATGCACGTTGCAATAAAGCTTCTTCACCCTGATTTGCCAGTGCTTGGAAAGTCTCTCCACCACGGATGCGCTCAATGGCGGCTTGTTCTGCTTCAGGCCCTCGTAAGCCTAAAAATGCTTGTTGCGCTTCTAGAGCAGGGGTTCCAGCGGTGACATATGGGGACATCAGTTCAATTAGTTTGTCAAACTGCCTGCGCTGTTCCTCAATCCCTGCTTGTGCGGCTGCTGCTTGGGTTGCCGAACCACGCTCTGCCGCTTCACTAGCTTGCTTTGCGCCAGTTATGCCACCAAAAACGTCACCAATTAAATCGCCAACAAAACTCATATTGCGCCCCATTCCTGTCGGGTCATACCCAACATATAGACATCTTTGACTATGCCATTTTGTACACAGGCACAGCGCCTGCAACCCTCTACTTTGAAACCCAACTTGATGCAATAGTTCTTTGCAGTTTCAAGTCCTTCAATAATGTAAGCAGTCACCCGCAAGATTGGTTGAGCAAAAGCCCATGCAAGGCAGGCAAAACCAAGAGTACGAGATTCTTTTAGGGCTGATTTTTTAAGCAACGCATGAAGCTCTAATTCGACTGCGCTTTGTTTGATGGCAATAAAAGCACCAACAAATGAACCGCAAACCCAAGCAGATAGATAGGTCACGTTTGGGTGTTGGATTGGTGCAGCAGGGCGGTGGTCATGCCCAACTTTTGTGATGTACGGGTCTGAATAGACCTCCATCAAATGCTGCTCTGTAATTCCAACCGTAACCATGCACAACTCCTATATAGGGCAGGCCGCTGGATGCCATAACTCAGCGGATTGATTTTCGCACAAATTGATAAAAGGTCAATATTCTTCTTCTTCTTCATCTTCCCAAGCCTGACAAACCCGCATATCGTTGCAGATAAAGTTCAGCTTTTCGCAATGTCCACGATAACCATATCCAGTGTCATACCCAGCCATCGGTATACGTTCAATCCTGACTTGGGTCATTAAGCTATTGTCGTAGTAGCCACAGTTAGAGCAATGTTTGCGCCTTGCGTCCTTTGCGTCACACTGCATGGCTTCTGCTAGTGAGTCATAAAACTCAGGGTTTGACTTTGGGTCGTTGCTGGGTTCTTCAGGTCCATAGTGCCAATCTTTCACCGCAATCAGGAAATTGGCTTTATTCTCAGCAACGGTTAAAAACTCCTCTTCGGTTGGCAAGCCCATAAAACCCTTGGGCATCATCATAAAATCTTTCATTTTCTACTCCTTAAGTAATTTCACGCCCGTTGGCTCTGATGGTTAATGATGTTGCTGCACTGGCAATAGTTGAAATAAACCCGCTTGGTTCAAGTGCTTGCCCGACCAATTCAGGAAAAGTATAAGTTTCATCGGGCGCAAGACTGCGAGTATCCACAATCAAGTTTGATGTGGCGGCACTTCCTGCCGCTGTTACCAAATTGACGCTAATAGTCACATTGCCTGCCGTTGTATTGGTGGCTGTGAATTTGTCAATAATGGTTTTACAGTTGGTGGCTGTGTATTGTGTTGTCTGAGTTCCTTCAGCTTGTTTTGCTGGGATTAAAACTTTTACTGTAACTGTCATTTTTTACTCCAAAAGCAAAGCATTGTTTGGTATGTATTGTGTCACTAACCAGTTTGTTCCATCAGAAACTAGGGTAGCAGAATCCCCTGTACTTGCCAACAAAATAGAAGTTGCTGCCGCCCCACCCGCTACAGGCACAACATTTGATGATGCGGAAACAACGGTTTGTGCTTGATAGTTTTGAAACCGCAAAACTCGACCTGTCCAGCTTGAGGCAGTGGGCAAAGTCACCGTACAGGTCGAGCCAGTCTTGTTGTTGATAAGCCAGTTTTCGCTGTCAGCTACGGTAAAGTTGGCAGTTTTAGTGATTGGCGCACCGCTTGAGGCATTGATTACTGACGCTGGAGTGACGTTTGTCCAATAACCTAATGAGGTGCTGTACTGAATCAAGTCAGTATTGGCTAATGTGCCAAACTCTACATTGGAGTCTGTGCCACCAAGTTTGGAGCCTCGGATGATTTCAACGTGAAAAGACCCAGACCCACCCGCGCCTGCTTTAATTACATACCCAACTTGTATCTTAATGTTAGGAGCAACAGGTTCAACTTTGGTAGGGTTACCAGTTACGGGGTTGTACCAAATAGGGTCGTCATCTGCCCAAGTTTCACCAAAAGCAGTGCCGTTGGTTGTAATACCTCGCACTGTCCCAAAAACAGTAGCTCGCCCAAAATCATTAAGAGCCAAAGATTCAGTAGCTACACCAACAATCGCATTGCTATCAGTAATGCCAATAATCGTAGGAGCAAAGGTAATAACGCCGCTGGCTCCAACAACGCCTGTATGGTAAATAATTTGGAGGGGTGAGTCAGTGATTGCAGCAGACGCTTTGCCATAAACAAAAATTTCTTCGCCAACTTGTTGAGTAATGTTGCCACCGCCCATGCCCAAGTTCCATGCGCCTGTAGACCCGTCATACCACATTTTTCCTGCGGCAAGAGTTACAGCCGAACCATTACTGAATTGTTGGGACAAAATACCACTAGCATTGCCAGTGTCGTCAATAGTAGTAACAGAATTTTGAATCAGTTTGCCAGTAGTCCCATTAAATCTAGCAACAGCGTTATCTGTGGCACTTGCAGGACCAACAACATCACCATCGGCAATGCTGTTATTCTGCGGCGGAGCAAGTGCTAATAGTTCAAGTGCTTGTGCTAGTCTTGGAATAGCGTCTAAAACTTCTTGAATCTTGGCATTTAGCACAGCATCATCAACTGCGGTATCTTGTGCCAGTGCACTGATCTGAGCCAAAGCCTCGTTTGCCGTAGCTGCAGCGTTGTCTGCTTGATATTCAAAGTCGCTACCTATAATGACTTGCAAGGTATCAACAGTGGAAAATAAAAGTTCAAATTGCCTTATCTGCTGCTGGTCAGACAAGAATTGAGCAAGCTGATCTCGCGTCAGGTTTAATCTGCGAGAGATAGGTGCGGTTGCCATCAGTAGGCCAATGCTTCTATTTGCGCTTCTAGCCGCACATAAGACACATGAGCATCACTATCACCACGGAAACGCTGTATGCGCCAGTTCCTCATATGACCCTGCTGAAACCATGCAAGGCGTTTCTTGGTATTGCCAATCGTGCCAACTGCAATAAACTTTTCTTGGCTGTACGACTTGCCATCTAATGAATAACTGGTGCTGATTTGTGGATTCTTACCAAGGGCAATACTACCTGTAAGACTCACAAGTTCCATCTCATTAAAGATTGCCCCGTTGCTTTCGTTATAAACAATCAACGTGCCAAACTCCCAGTAGACTTGCTGCCCCCAGTGGTGGCCGGTGTCCTGCACTAAATAGCCGATATTGCTTGTCTGTGGGTCTCCAACCATCCACTTGTCGTATACCCAAACCATGTTTCGAGCACGATACTGTGCAAGACCCGTCAAGGTGCTTACCAAAATAAACCAAACTGGTGTTTGCAAAGCCTCTGATGCGGCTGCATCATAAACAAGGGTCTGGTCAGGCAAATGCACATAAAGGTGCTGGTGGTTCTTATCGTTTCTTGCTTCCAGCTTAACCAAAGCCAACTGTGCTTCGGTGTACTCTAACAAAATATTGTCAATTTCTTGTGTGCTAATTTTTGACGTCACTGCCGATGCGCCCACATAAATACTTGGGGCTTCGTTTCTACCACTACCTAAAAATGCTATGCGATCAATAAACACACAGCAAGCAAATGTACCGACAACACCTTTTTGTATCTGTGCGCCATCAATCCGTGCGAATGGAAACAACTCGCCGCCCACATTGTCAAAAACCTCAATCGTATTGCGGTTAAGTGCATAGATTTCATTCCGCAACTTAAGCAATGCCACCACTGGGTCGGGGTCAACCTCTGAACTTCCGTATTTGAGAGGATTAACTTGGGTTGGGTCTGATAACTCAGTGACAATCAAAAACTCGCCATCCGTGGTCATGAAGTATCCATCAACCCAGACCACATCCAGCACCACCCCAAGGTCAGGGTCGGTCACTTGGGTTAGGGTCGAGCCATCCCAGTAGTACAGTCGCCCACCCGATGCAATCGCCAGCTCGTCAAAGCTGTAATCAAAGGTCACCAGTTGATCTGTTGGTCCACCTACATCGCCCAATGTTGTCACCACGCCTGCGCTGTTAATCTCAACCAGCTTTGTACCCATTACGCGATACAAATCGCCTTGCCAGTTGATGCCGCCACGATCAATGCCTGTTCCTGTGCCATTTGCAACAATCCCATCGCCTGGTCGCAAAAAGCCATTGCTGATACCTGATTGTTTTGGCACAGGCACAAGATTAACTGGGTACGATGTACGCAGTTCAGGTGTGTTGTCGGTGTAAATACCGTTGAGGATTGGTATTTGCATTTACTTTTCACCTACTGATGGCAGGACTTTCTTTTCTTTGTCCCAGTATTCTTTGTAGTTTTTAGAAAAATATTCAGCATCTGCCGCATTGTCAAAAGAAATGTAATCCTTACTTTTCAATGCCCTATCAAAGGCATCGTCACCATAATTTTTAAGTTCTTTATTCTCGTATGCAATTCGTGGGTAAACAATAAATTTGTTTGGTCCAGCTTCTGAGTATTCCATTTGGTGTGTAGCAATATTACCCTCACCTAAATCCAAAACAGGATATGCCTCTGGGTTCAAAATTCTGCGGACAAAGTTTTTTCCTTGATTTTCATTAAGCACGTTTTTTAAGGTTTCGTAATCCATGCTTATTTCGCCTTGTTTCGGGCTGATATTTTCTTTGCCTTGGCTTGAGCATCTGCCTTTGAAGTAGCACCCCAAGCCCTCAAACTCAACAGCAAGCGGGTAGGCTCACCGTCTTTATATTCAGGACCTGCATTGCCACCCATACGGGCTAGGAACGATGCTCTGCGGGGATTGTCGCCAGTCTTGACTGGAGGTTTTAGGTTCATGCCTTCAGCCTTTGCCGCAGCCCTGCCCCTAGCGTTCAAACCGCCCTTTGGGTTCTGCCCTTCTTTGCGTGCATAGACTGGGGTTTTCATCTAAAACTCTTGATCTTTTCGGCAACCTTTTTTGGTTGCTTTGCAAACTGCTTGCCTGCTTTTGTGGCCTCACGCTTTGCCCTTGAGGTTGCAGCATACTCAGCAGGAGTCAATGCTTTTATGGCGGCTGCTGGCAGATACCTCTCGCCAGTTTCAGACGATGGCTTGCCTGACTTGGTGCGCCAGTCCTGTTTGCCCCAGTCTGATAGTGACTTTTGCGGGGCTTTCATTTTTTGGCTTTTTTGGGTGGTGTATGTTTGAGGTTCACACTTGCCGCCGTGTGCGTTGCACCAGTCATAACCTTATCTCCAATCTTATGCACTGGGCCTTTGTAAACTTTGCCATCAGGTAAGTAATGCTTTGTTTTTTTAGTCACGATAACCACCGCCTTTTTTCTTGTACTCCACCGCCAGCAGTTGGGCTTTTCGAGCTGACCATTCGCCGGAATCGCCGCCCTTTGTCCCTGCCTTGATTCGCTCAAACAGGGCTTTTCGCATGGTTGGCTTTGTGTAGTTGCCAGCCGCATTGACAGAGGACTTGGGCTTGGTTGCCATCACGCTGCCACGCCTTTGATAACTGCAAAGTTAAATACTGGGGTTTCTGTGGTCGTGCCGCCAGTGGTGCGGAATGTGATGTTGAAACTACCAGCAGCCACCGCAGTGACCATCAAGTCGTATAGGTCAGTTCCTGACTTTTGATTCAAAATAATCACATCGGTTGCCGCCACGGTACTGTTGGTTACGGTAAATGTTGCCGCAACAGTTGTTCCTGCCGCACTGAACAGAGTAATTGCACCAGTCGTCTTGTTCAAGGTTACGCCTGTTGTGCGGCTAGTGATCTGCGTAACTGCACCGCCAGCGCCTGTGGCATAACCCACGCCAGCTGTGCCAGTTGATGCAATTACACCTGAAGCTGTCAGGCTTGTGCCAGTAGCTGCACCAATTACAGGAGTAATCAATGTGGGAGAATTTGTGAATACCAATGCACCAGTACCAGTTTCATCCGTAACAGCAGCCAATAAATTAGCACTTGAGGGTGTTGTTAAAAATGTTGCTACCCCTGTACCTAAATTAGACACCCCAGTTGCTATTGGCAAACCAGTACAGTTAGTCAATGTTCCAGAGGTTGGTGTGCCAAGAATTGGGGTTACCAATGTTGGAGTGGTGTTAAATACCAACAGACCAGTGCCAGTCTCATCCGTCATCGCTGCCCGTAGATTGGCACTCGATGGCACAGCCAAAAAAGCCTGCACATTTGCGCCATAAACTGCATCAGCGTTGATCTGATACCAAGAGTTTGTCGGTTGATAAAAGCGAATTGCTGTTGCAGTCCCTGCACCTAAAAACGTCACACCACCATAAATGGCAGTAGCACCATTCAAAGCAATAGTCAAAGAGGTAATTTCTTGAGTGGTGGTAATTAATACCGATGTGCCATCAGGAACACCCGTGTTCAGAGGCAAAGTGATCGTGCCCGTTGCCAACGTTCCAGCGGGTTGCAAAAGCATCCATTGGTCATTGCTTACAGGTGTTGGTACGGTAATGTTGAAGCCAGAGCCAGGCACATAAAGATTGACTGCCAGTGTGGGCGATGCAAAACTTTGCTGAAAGAAAGTCAACAAACTGCCGATTGATGTGCGTCTTGCGTCCCCATTGTTAGGCGAGTAAACAGGTAACTGATCTCCGCTGGAAATGGTGCTGAGTACTGGCAGTTGATTGATCGTTGGCATGATTGTCCTTAGTTATATTCGAGAGGCCCATCAGGGCCAGCATCCACAGGAAAATAGGGTGGGCGTACATACGGATTATCGTAGACCCTCCAAGGCTTGTTGCCAGCGCCAGCAGGCGTTGTTGCAGGCAGTTGCTGTTCAAGCGGGAATGTGGCTCTTTGCAACAGGATGTCATAACCCTGCTTTGCCGTGGTCTTGGTCTCAATCATCACTTGCTTGCCATAACTTGGCGCAAGTCTGATACCTAGACTGCAAATGATGGCTTCATAAGCCGAGTCAGGCACTAGAGTTTCTTCATCAAGGTCGCTGTCCTGTGGGCTGGATGGCAAAGGGTAACCCAAGCGGATGCCCTTGGCGTTCCAGTCTGCCATCATTGCATCAAGTCGGCGCAAAGCAGATTCAAGCTGTTCAGGCTGCAAGTCAAAAACATAAGACGCAAGTCCGATTTCCTCAAAGGCGGCACTTATGAATTGTCGTTTTGTGTAGCCCATGCTGATTCCTCAATGTGTTTAAGCAGTGTCGCATCTGACCAGCGTTTGTCAACCTTCAAGCCAATCGCTTCAGCCTGTTGCAACATTTCCTCACGGGTCGGTGGGGTGTCTTCAGTTTCAACAACTTCAGGCGTTTCAATCACTTCAGGCATTACAGGTTCAACAACTTCAACAACTCGCTTACCGATTGGTGAAGGTCGCATTTGTTTTGTTGCTTTGCGCTCTGCGGCCTGAGACTTTTTCAGTTTACGCTTTTGCAACCGCAGCTCTTTCCACGGGGCAAGAGCCTTGGTCTTGACGATTGCAGCAGATTTAATCATTTCTTTTTCATTGACTTAGCGGCTGGCTTTTTCATCATGCCATACGCCATAGCAACGGCTTGCTTTTGGGGCTTGCCTGCTTTCATTTCTTTTTTAATAACATCCGACATTTTTTTGTCGCCCTTACCCATTTTCATTGTGTGTCCTGGCATTTTGCTCTCCATGTAAAACAGGCCAACATCTCTGCCGGCCTGTGGGTTAATTAACCTACTCGGTAAACAATGAAAGTATCTGCCGCAGTCTTGCGAACACGGAATCGTGCAGATGCACCAGACGTTGCCGCAGTTGCGGCAGAACCCACAATGGTCACACCTGTGTTGACCGTGATGGTCAAAGCAAATGCAGCCAAAGTAATCACGCTAAAGTCAAATGCCTCACCAATTGCCCACTCAGTTGCCAAATCAAGGTTTGCACCTGTTGGCAGTTGGATGGAACGGGTTGTCGTAGGCGTTGCAGTAACGATACCAGTCAGCACTTCTGCTGCTGTGGCGATCATTGATGCACCGTCAGTTATGTTGGCTGGCGCACCCTGAAGTTGCCAGTTGCCATCGTCCGTGATTACGGGAGCAACACCTACTGCGTAAAGCGCACCCGATGCACCAGCTTGAATAGTAACGCTGGTGGCATTGGTGAATGCGGCAGATACATAGGTGGTGTTTTCAACTACTTGCAACAAGTCTTGTGACTCAGGGAAATTGGGATAGCCAACTTCTTGAAACACACTTGCTGGTGAGTAGGCTTGAACGGCGATTTTCTCGCCTGCTGGCACGGTAACGGTAACCGTACCTTGTGCAAAAACTACGTTGTAACTCATGATAACTCCTTAAGGTGTTTGGTTGAACAACAGGATGCCGGACATCTCAGGTTGCTTGTTGACCACGCCAAACAAGGTATCCAAACGATACTTGGTTTTCATGGTGTTCACATCGTATTGCTTTTGCATGACCAATTCGATGCCCTGATCTGTCGAGGCACGCATCACTGCGACACCAGCATCAGAGGGGACAGCGTAACGACCAGGCAGAATCTCAAGCGCATCTTTTTGCCAGAAGCAATTGATAGGTGCGGCATCGGTATTCAAGCGGTTGATGGTGCGACCAGAAGCGGCAGTCACGATACAGTTTTGATACTGCAACTCCGCATCAGTTCCACCTTGTGCGGAAATGATTGGAGGTGTGATTACGCAAGTGGTTGCAGTGGTCACGCTCACTACACGGAAAGTCTTGGAAAATCCAGTACCTTGCTTGGTGATGTGATGCACAGCTTCAACGCCTTCGATCTCAATGGCAGTTCCTGCTGGCAAGTCGGTAGTGCTGGACACGGTAATCGTTTGGAAACGATTGTCCACGTTGGCAGTTTCACCAGTTGACGCAGTTGAGGTTGCAACAGGCACATAGTAGTTCAGTGCCGCAGCCAAAGTGCTCATCGTTGGGTCAGAGCCAGTTGCCGCTGAAATGCGGTTTGCGTAGTCAAGTTTGTAGGTCTCAAAGCCTGCGACCATACCTACAAAAGAACGCTCAAAAGCGGTGTTGGACTTAGTGCCTGCAAAACTACGGGACACGGAAGCGCCACCAGTACCACCAGCAATATTGCCAGCGATGCCGTTGTAGTCACGGCTGGACAAGGCCAAGTAACGATCAAAGGCTTGTACGCCCTGTTCGTTCATAATGCTGTCGCACAAAGCGATATCGTCATAGTCACCAGCGGCTGTGCTGACAGTGACCACCAACGAACCAAGGTTTGCGGCAGTGTTCATGATGGCGATGTTGATGTCGGATGCCAGCTTCTGCTTTGCAGCTTCACCCAAGCGACCTTCTTGCAGTGCATCACGCAATTCCAAAGCATCAAGAATAAACGGCACAGACTTTTGAAAGCCAAGTGTCGCTGGTACTGAAAGCTGTGTGTATGCGGTGAAGTTGTTGGTTTGGTCCATGCCATCATACGACTGTGCGATATAAGGCTGTGGACGATAGATGACGTTGTTGGTGCGTTCCATCATCGAACCATCTGTGTTGTAGATGGATACGTTGCGGGACAAAACTAGAGCATCGTTAAAGCCTTCAAGGATGTCCTCAAACGCTACGCGCTCTTCCTTACTGAATGAATTACTCATAAAAAGCTCCTGATTTGTTTATTTGGATGCTGCTCGTTTTTGCGCTTTGTACTGGATGACTTTTGTCATGTTTCCTGTACGCTCTGCATCTGCTCGCAGCCGTTCAAGTGTTGAGTCCACCGCACCTGATGAACGACCAGTTCCACTGATGATTCTTTCGGGTGCGGGTGCTTGCCTACGGTTTGTAACTTTCAAGTCTTTCTCCAGTTTTGCTACCGCAAAGGCAAACTTTACGGGGTCTTTGATTTCAGCCAACTCTTTAGCTTTTGCAGGGTTCTTACCAAGTGCGTAAACAACGAGTGCAGGATTATCTGCACCTTGCAGCAAAACGCCTTGCTGGGTGATAGAAAAAACTTGTTGAGCAACTTCTTCAGCATCTTCAAAGTCCTTTACTCTTAGCTCGGCTTTCGCCTTACCGTAACCATCCAACTTGGCTTGCCATGCCTTCTGCTGGTTCATAACTTCAGCTTCTTGCTTGGCGTTGACATCATCGGCTTGACGTTTTCGGTCAAACCAGTTTGTCAATGCTTCCTCGTACTTATCAGCGTCATAGTCGTGATCTTCCAACTTGGGCTTGTTACCTATCACCACTGGTTTGGTCTCAGGTGGTTCTGTACTTTGCAACCTTGCTTCAAGTTCACGGGCTTTACGCTTAAGTTCTCTGTTTTCTATACGCATCTTGGCTGCCCAGCCATACTCAGAAAGCTGCTCTTCAGGAGGTGGCGCTTCCTCACCAATGCTGACAATAACTTCTTCGGTATCTTCCGGTTCTACCTCATCAACGATTTCGCTGACTTCGGTTTCCTCTTCTATTACCTCGACTTTATCGTCCTCAATTACTGCCTTTTTGTTCATCGTTGACCCCTTTGCTCGTATTTTTATCGGCTTACGGTTGCCGTGACTCACCCACTTTGAACGGCTGGGTGGTTGCCGTTTGTCTGATTCTCGCTTGTTTTTTACTGATTCGCAACAGGTTGCACAATCTGCCCCTGTAATATCTCTTGCACGGCTTGGGCGTTTGTCATCGCCATCTCTTGTGATGTTTGGTCAACTTTGCCTAAAGTTTCCAGCGTTTGGGCGCGTTTCAGTTCTGCGCTTGCTACGGTTTCCACAGTGTCAGCCCTTGCTTTTGCTGCTTTTGCCGTTTCATTTTCAGCCGCCGCCTGCAAATACATGGAATTCGGGTCTTGCGGCTGGCCTTGCATTTCTTCCATCAAGGTTTGCGCTTCATCATCTGTTGGCTTAACAACACCCATACGCAGTAACTTCTTGCGGAAATAAGCATTAGCATCTTGCACGCCCTCGCCTTCCATGTTCATCATCGCCATTGCTGTCAGCACTTGGGCGGTCTCAGGGTCTTGGGTAATTTGAAGCATCCCAGTCAAAGCCCTGACCGTGGCTGCACGCTTGCTGCTACTGGATGGCCCGACTTGCGAAACAACATCAAAAGTGGCATCACTCAAGTCGTTCGCCATCATCATGCCGCCCGTCTCTGGGTCAATCATTGGCTGCATTAATTCGACCATGCCAGCTTCGCCAGTAGGCGCAATGGTTTTCATCTTGCGCTTATCTTCAGTGTAGATTTCCTTTGCCATGCTCAACCAAATCTCACCACATCGCTTCATGCCTTTGGCAAAGTTGCTCATGTAAATGAAGGTCTGCATATCCACACGGGTTTGTATCAACTCAACCGCCTTGCCTGATACGCCCGAAACTATCTTGTCTGCGCCCTGCGGGTTGCCCAAAATGTCCTGCATATCCTGCTCAGTAATCTGCAAAAGTGCCGCCATTGCTGGTGGGATTTGTGCTGACTTTGTGTAAGCAACAGGCCCACTAATTTGCGTTCCCCCATCAGCCCCAGTCACAGGGTTAATCAAAAGATAAGGGTAATCCCGCAAGTTATCTTCAGCCCACATCACTTGATGCCCTGCAACTTGCTCGGGTGTCATGATGGGCTTTTCGATGCTGGACAGTGCGCTGATCTCACCCAGCTTACTAAGCTGCATATTCTTCAGGCGTTGGGCATCTTTGGCAAGCCTGACTGCACCCATACAGCGTTCGATGTTATCCACAAACCAGCGTTTGCCGTAGACCACCACAATCGGGATGCACTTGCCAGCAATGTAGCCAGCATCTTCTAAAACCTTGCCGCCCGACATGATGTATTTGCGAACACGCATCCGCTTGACACGCTTTTGGCGTACCTCACGAGTGCCGACTGCCATTAAGGTTTCTTCTAGCGTCTCATCGTTCACAAAATCTGTAGCGGTATAGCGTTCTTCTGTGCCATCAATCGCTTGGAATATGCGGATTAACTCGGTCTTTTCCTCAAGTTTGTAGTATTCAGCAACAAACACAATGTCAGGGGTTGCCCAGTCAAATTCGTACTGGTGAATAATCTTAGGCCAGTCTGTTGGGTCATCGTTATAGACTTCTTTGTAGCTTTCTCGGGTCATGCTGGTGACCACAAAGCAATACTTAGCGTCTGATTTATCTTGCCGCTTGGCGTTAAGGTCAAAGAATACTGAACTGTCAGCATCGTAGATAGGCTCAAAGCGAATGCGCTGGCGGTCGTCCTCGTCATCTTCTTCGTCCTCGTAAACTGTCCGCAGCCGCCATGCACCAATCCCGCCGCCTACAGCTTCTTCAAAAGCGTTGTCGTAAGCCTCATCAGCCACGGATGCCTGTTCGTCAGCACGATATAGGCCATCGCAGACTTCAGCCAGCTTGTCGTTCTCTGTGCCATCCTTGCTTACATAGTCAACTGTTATGCGATTGTTTCGGTATTCGTTAACAATGCGAATAACAGCCAACATAATTTTGTTGACTTCAAACTTGGGTTTATTTTCGTACTGGTCGTAGAGTGGGCCTTCCCACTGACTGCCGCACAAAGAATAAAATCTACGGTCTTGCAAGCATTGCAAACGCTCATCCCGCAAGGCGGTTTGTATGTCGTTGAACTGCCGCAGTGCTTCAGCGTGCAGATTGGCAAGGCGTTGGTCGTTGGGTATTCGTGCCATATTTGTCCCTTTAAGGCGATTATCTACCAGCGTTTGACATTGGGCAATGGCGTAAATGTAGCTGGTTTTGTGACCGCTGACCGCCTGATGCCCTCACACGCATACCGCAAAGCATCAATAACATGGTTCTTTTTGTCCTCAAGCTGGGGCAAGATACGCCCCGTCAATGGGTCTGATTTATAACTGTACAAACTTAGTTCGTCAATGGTGTGGATGCAGCGAGGGTGAACCACGATGTCGTAGTTCTTTAAAAACTCAATGCCTTCCTCTACCGACTTTGGTCCTTTGACCGCAGTCATTATCTTAGGAAACCCATTGCGCTTCATGTGACTGATGGTCTCTGGTCGGGCTGAGTCTGCAACGATAGGCCATTTCTCAGCCTCCGGCACTTGCATGAATAGTTCGGGCGTGTTGACAATCTCGCAGCCCACCATATACGCTTCGTAGTCAATATAGAGCGTGCGCCCGATTATGTGGCAGCGCACCAATACTGTCGGGTCAACTGAGAATCCCCAATCTGCTCCAAGGCGATGAATGGCTTCGTCTGGTGCTTCAAACTCATCAATCTTCCAGTTTCTAAATACCCTGCTGTTGCTGTTTCGTAAGTACTGACCCATCCAAACGTGCTGATACTTATCAGGGTCACGCCGCTTGTCGTACTCCATTTCGTCCTTCAGGACTTGCGGAAACCACGGGTTGTCGCCAAAGTTGACCTTGATTACCGAAGCATCGATTGGCGGTTCAGGGCCACGCAATAGAAAGTCAACTGGGTCAGATTGCTGGCGTGGATTCCATGTGAACCACAACTCACTATTGGGTTTGCGGATTGTTGGCCTAAGTAGGTCAAGGCTAGTTTGGCTTAAAGACTGTGCCTCTTCAACCCAAGCGCAGTCGTACCCCTCCAGCGACTTAATCGAGTCGGCGGTGTGGTTCTGCATACCTTGGAAAATAATCGCCCCATCGCCCTTTTTGGATTTGATGACTGAATCCTGCACAGCAAAGTAAGCGCCAGCGTTCATTGCTTCAATCTTGGTCTCCAGCAGACGCTTGACGGATTGATTCAATGATTTCTGTATTTCCCGCACACAAACGCTCCTGCGCTTTTGGTCAAGGATGTGGCCTTCAATCATTAACTCGGCAAATGTATGGGACTTGCCACTTCCTCGACCACCCCATGCGCCCTTGTAGCGGCTTGGCTCTAGCAACGGCACAGCCCACTCAGGGGTTGGTATTCTTAACACTCTGGTCATTTTTTTACAATTACACGCTCAATGCGATTGACAGAAAGTTCGCCTGCAATGTCAATTTTCTGAGGTGCATTAAAGCCATGCATTGCATTTATTTCTTTAATTGCACCTGTCATAGCCTGTGCATTCTGACCTTTTTCGGCTAATTGAAAGGCCTTAACCAAGGCTTTTATGCTCATTTCACGTGACCAGAGTGCCTTTTTTTCTAAACTCTCTTTAAGAACTGCAACCCTATGGGTGACCTCTGGGTTTGCCATGACTTTACTAGCACTGTCGTAAATGCTCTCAGGCTTTGTGCCTGCGCGTACATTGAAGGCATAACGATAGGCATCAGCCTGAGTCATTCCGTCTGCAATTGCTTGACAAAACTTTTCCTGTTTTGGAGTCATAGCATAACCTTTTTGAATTTTTCTGAAATAATTAAAGGTGCTGTAGCTCTCCAGTTAACCCTGTGATGAATCCTTGAATGCCCAGCATTGCCATTCTGAGGACTGGAGAGTTCAGCGACCTTAACGCAACTTGGAGCATATATGATGCTATAAAAAGTCTTTACATATGTGCCATTGTCAATATACAAGTCTGTCATGCCTCCGGCATTTGATTGCGTTACCTTTTGAACTAACTTTGCTCCAAGTATTGTGAGAAACAATAACCCTTTGCGCTGTTCATAAGTGTAAACATTTACATCTTCATTGATGCGACCCACAAATTTAAATGGTTTGTTAACATCACACACAAAGCTATTCATAGCTTTTCGCTTTGTACCGATGGTCTTTTTAGAATCACTGCCGCCTATGTGGTCTCCTCCCTGACTGATCGCAATACTAGCAAACGGTGTGACTTCTAAATAGTTAACTAAAAGTTTAAAAAGTTTATCTAGGTTTTTTATCCTACCGTACCCATATTTAGCTTCTTCATCAAAGCAGTATTCAAACCCTGTGTAGTCATCATCAAGTTGAATAAAGTATCTAAAACCCAAATCCTTAGCAATCTGAAAACTTGCATTTCTGGCGTAAATAACTCCACGAAGACTTTTAAAATTGTCTCCCACGTCAAACGTTTTGGATGCTGCTGCTTTATCAAAAACAACGACAGCATCACCATATCTTGCTTTGTATTCATTAATTTTTTGGTCTTCATTATCAATAACAATAATGATCTGACCTGTAAAGCCTTGATTTCTAAGTGCAAAATACGTATGCACACGGTCAGGCCTGCCATGAGTCAGGATCAAAGCGGCAAAATCACTCTGCATCAACTGTGCCTGTTTTGGGTTTGAATTTTCCTGCTTGTTTAAGCAAAGCCTGAGAAAGCTGAACAAAACCATTTTCTATGGCCTTATCGTAGTCGATGATGACTAAAGCGCTTCTCTCCATGAGGTCTTGCGTTGCTGAGTCTGCGTGAGCGTAAAACTCTGCTATGTTTTGAAAATCAAAAACAATATGGCGATCTGCAGCGGCAATCAAGAATTTGCGTACATCTGATGGCAGATCAACATCGGAAATTCGCAGTTTCAGTTCTGTGGCTTTAGTTTCGTCATAAAGGGAAGTTACTCTGGGCATTTCGCCTTTAGGAGTGTAAATAGGGGCTTCAATCTTGCGGCTGTAATTCTCGGAAAGTTGATCGTCTTGGTCTTTTATGGTCAAGTCGCCAAACATAGCCTGAGTAAGATCATCTCCAACAAATCCAGTTAACTCTAGGTTAAAGCCTGAGGCATCTAGTTCTCCAAGCTCAATTTTGAGCATTTCATTATCCCAGCCTGCATTAAGCGCCAGTTTGTTGTCAGCCAGCACATAAGCTCGTTTTTTTGCTTCACTCCAACCCTTTGCCACCATTACAGGAACTTCAGTCATGCCCAGCTTTTGCGCTGCCAATGTGCGCCCATGCCCAGCAATGATGCCGCCTTGTTCATCCACCAGCACTGGCGTGGTCCAACCCCACTCCTTTATGCTTGCCGCAATTTGCCCAACCTGTTCATCGCTGTGGGTGCGTGCGTTCCGTGCATAAGGGATAAGTTTGCTTATCTTCCACTTTTCCACCTTGTCTGCTGGGTTCATGCGATCTCCGTTGGTTTAGGTAAGTTTACAGGCCAATCGGCTTCAAGTGCTTTTATTGTTGCCTTATGAGCATCAGTCCACATTTTTTGCCGTTCTTCTTTGCTCAAGTCTTTGCCTTGATCAACCTCGTAATGGCATTTCAGGCAAAGTGCAGCCACTTGGTTGTCATCAGCCTTGATACCCCTGCCTTTGCCGCTACCCCAGTTTGTGTGTGCTGCTTGCACCATGTGACCTGACCCGCAGGCTTGA
>Ga0209551_1000041_pt1 | contig 36215 bp, 35 predicted proteins | sample LauGreSuBDMM15SD_2_FD_187568 | JGI IMG/M metagenome (GOLD analysis project Ga0209551, IMG submission 187568) | Freshwater lake microbial communities from Lake Michigan, USA - Su13.BD.MM15.SD (SPAdes) (version 3) | ecosystem: Environmental > Aquatic > Freshwater > Lake | place: Lake Michigan, USA... | reverse complement strand
GACAGGTACAAATAATTATGTTTTTCGGGGCTCAGCGCGGCGGCAAGGGCCGCACGACCACTGCTGGCGATCGGGCCGGGCGGCAGGCCCAGGCGGGTGTAGGTGTTGTAAGGGGTATCGGTCGTGAGGTCTTGCTTACGTAATTTACCGCTATAACTTTCACCCAGTCCGTAAATCACGGTCGGATCCGTTTGCAGCAACATATTGATGCGCAGTCGGTTATTAAACACCCCTGCAATGCGCGCTCGGTCGGCCGCTTGGCCTGTCTCTTTCTCAACGATTGAAGCGAGGATCAGTGCCTCGTAGGGGGTTTTCAAGACGCTGTTTGGCGCTCGATTCGCCCAGGCACGCTCTAAGATTTTTTGCTGGGTACGGGCGGCGCGCTCTAGCAACTCGACGTCGGTGGTACCAATTGCAAATATATATGTATCCGGAAAAAATAAGCCCTCTAGCGAGCTAGCGTGCCCTTGGGGATTGACCCGCTTCAGTAAACCAGCATCGCTGACTTGCCCAAGCGTTTGTTTAATATCGGGATGTTGGGCCAGTGCAGCCCGAATCTGCCGCAGATTCCAGCCTTCAACGAAGGTAATTTGCCGGGCCGTCACATCACCAAGTGCCATACGACGCAGCACCGTACGCGGGCTATCCCCCTGAACCAGTTGATAACCTCCCGCTTTAATTTTGGTATCGAGCTCACCTAAGCGTGCAAGCGCAACGAACCCTTGAGCGTTCAGAGGGACTCCGGCTTGATTGATTAATTGCGCGATGCTCGAGGGCGTCGCGCCAGGGGGCACAAGAATATCCACCCGCTCAGTTGGCAGCGTGAGTGCGCCATTTACCCAGACGTAGGCAGTCGTTGCCGCCCCACCCACCAACAGGATCAGGGGCAAAACCAGATAGAGCAGAAGTTTATTCAAGGCATTCATAGGTATGACAGTTTAATATGTAACGCTGCGATTCAAAAACGAATGATTGAGACCTATGCACCCCATACTGACCCAACCGCTTACACCTCAGGTTGCTAGCCTGCCCGAGGCCTTGGTGATTTATCCCTTACAGGACTTGGCCTTGTTTGAAGCCACGGGTGCCGATACTTTATCGTTTTTGCAAGGTCAGATTACGAACGATATTTTGAGTGCAGGCCCTGAGCAGGCCAGGCTCGCTGGTTATTGCACCGCACAGGGCCGGCTACTCGCGACCATGGTCATGACCGCATTGCCCGACGCGCCAGCAAGCGGCCTGATCGGACTCATGCGACAAGACATTTTAGTCTCTGTACTCAAGCGCTTAAGTATGTTTGTACTGCGTGCAAAAGTGAAATTCGGCGCGAGCACCTATAGTGTGGTCGGCGCCTCAATTGCAGCCCAACAAGTCGGCGCCTTGACCCAGACGCTTGGTCATACGCTGCCAATGTCTGCCTGGCAGGTGGCCGCTACGGCAACAGGTCTGTGGATCTGTGCCCCAACCGCCTCGACGCAGCCGGGTGTTGAGACCTTACGCTGGTGGTGGCTGGCAGGCGAGGCGCACACAGCTTTGTGTCAAGGTTTGAAGTTACCTTGTGTACTCGGCACCTCAGAGCAATGGCATTGTCAGGATATTGCCGCTGGCCTGCCGTGGATCGAAGCGGCCACCCAAGACCTTTTGATCCCCCAAACATTGAACCTAGATTTAATCGAGGGCGTGAGTTTTACGAAGGGCTGCTATCCCGGCCAAGAAATTGTTGCGCGCAGCCACTACCGCGGTACGGTCAAACGTCGCATGCACTTTGGCAAAATCAAAGCGGAGCAGGCACTAACCCTAACAGTGGGAGCCGATATTTTTGATGCACAAGGCTCAGAACAGGCCTGCGGACGCGTCATTAACATCGCCTCAAGCACTGACCCACAAACCGAAGGCGCAACCAAAACAGGCGATTCAGGCACCGCCTACGTATTATTTGAAACCACTTTTGACGCGCTCGAACACAACGCGCTGCACCTCGGTGCATCTGATGGTGCACCGATCACCCTGCTCAGCCTACCCTACTCGACCAAACCCGCTTGAGTTCGGGGGGCTGTACCCGAGCACTGGCAGACGCTCCCAAATTGCGTTCGCCATAGCTGAGCACGAGTTAGCCCCGAGCATTTCATTAAACGACGACGCGGGGAAGCTCTTTCGAGCTTTAGCCAACCTAATCATTCATCCCTAGGCGATACAGAGGGTGCTGGTCAGCGGCGCACGGCAGCGTGAAGAATTTTTCAACCCAGGCCTCAGTGGCCTCATTCAGCGTGGAAGGATTCCATTTGGGTTGTTTATCTTTGTCGATTAACAGCGCCCGAATTCCCTCGGCAAAATCTCCATGCGAGGCGCACATCAAACCGGCGACCCACTCAAAGCGGTAGGCATCCGCTAACGACAAGTGCTTGACGCGTTTAAGCAAGGTATACGTTAAACGCGCAGAGCCTGGTGAACCCGCCGCAAGCGTTTTTGCAGCACGTTGTAGCCAAGGATCAAAGTGCTCGGCGAGCGCCACCAAAGCAGTCACAATTTTATTGAGATCTGAGCCCGCGCAACACGTATGAATCAAAGACAAGTGTTGTTGCAAAGGCCCCATCGCCACTGCGGGGACAGTGGCCAAGTTCGCGAGCACCTCATCTAATAAGGCCTCGTTTTTACCGTCTGCTTGCACAGCGTTTTTACGCTTTGCCTGGACATCATTTTTACCGTTTTCCTGAACATCATTTTTACCATTTACCTGGACATCGTTTTTACCGTTTGACTGAGCCTCGTTCGAAGACCAGGCTTGTTTGGTCAGTTGCTCAAGCAGCAGCGGCCACGTGTCACGTGTCAAATGGTAATCCGCCATCCCTGCAAACAGAGCATCGGCGGCACCGATCTGCGCACCCGTCAGACCCAGAAACAAACCGGTTTTGCCAGGCAAACGATTTAACATCCATGTGCCCCCCACATCGGGAAACAAACCAATCGAGATCTCTGGCATGGCCAAGCGCGAAGTCTCGGTCACAACACGGTGACTAGCACCCATCATCAACCCCATGCCTCCCCCCATCACGATGCCGTCACCCCACACCACAATCGGTTTAGGAAACGTATGCAAGCGGTAATCTAGCGCGTACTCTTCAGCAAAAAAAGTACCGGCGAGTGTGTTGTCGATCGCGGCTTTGCCAAGGTTGCTCACCATGCTCTGATGAAGTGCGTGCAGATCACCCCCTGCACAAAAAGCCTTATCACCGGCACCCTTGAGAATCAGCAACGCAATCGCCGGATCTTTTGCCCAGCTTTCAATCTGCGTTGCCAGTAAACGCGTCATTTCGAGTGACAAGCCATTCAGGGTTTTAGGCGCGTTCAATGTCGCGACCCCAATCCGAGTGCCATTTGCACAGTTCAGCTCGTCGAACAAAACGACCGCATTGTTGTTTTCTACAGCACTCATCGTACGTCAGCACCTTTTTCAAGTAATTGGCGCGCAATAATCACACGCATGATTTCGTTGGTTCCTTCAAGGATTTGGTGCACACGGGTATCGCGCACCAAACGCTCGAGTGGGTAATCTTTCAAGTAACCGTAGCCGCCATGCAACTGTTGCGCATCCAAGCAAACTTGGAAGCCTAGATCGGTCGCAAAGCGCTTGGCCATCGCACAGTAGGTTGAGGCGTCGGGCGAGCCCGCATCAAGCTTACAGGCGGCGAGTCGCACCATTTGTCGCGCAGCCACGGTATGGGTTGCCATATCTGCGTATTTAAATTGCAACGCCTGAAAACTCGCGAGTGGCTGCTTAAACTGTTTACGCTCAAGCATGTAGGTGTTGGCCGCCTCAAGTGCACCTTGCGCCGCGCCTACCGAGCAAGTTGCGATGTTAATGCGGCCACCATCCAAGCCGCGCATGGCAATCTTAAAGCCCTCGCCTTCTTTACCTAATAGGTTTTCAAGCGGTACGCGTACATTTTCAAACTTGATGGCGCGGGTGCTTTGACTGTTCCAGCCCATCTTATTTTCTTTACGACCAAAGCTGATGCCCTCGAGTGTTGCCGGCACCACAAAAGCAGACACGCCAGAGGGACCGTTACCCCCAGTACGCGCCATGACAATCAGTACGTCGGTATCACCGCCACCCGAAATGAAAGCCTTGGCGCCATTCAACACATAGTGTTTGCCTTCGAGCACTGCCTGGCTAGTCAACGATGCCGCATCAGACCCTGCGCCAGGCTCGGTGAGGCAGTACGAGGCAAGTTTGTCGCCCGCAGCCAAGGGCTTGCCCCACTGCTCGCACACGCTCGGAGTACCCCACTCGCCCACCATCCACGTCGCCATATTGTGGATGGTTAAAAAGGCAGCCGTTGAGGGGTCGATCGCCGCCATCTCTTCAAACACCAAGGTCGCATCCAACCTTGGCAAGCCTAAGCCACCGATCTCTGGCGAGGCGTACATAGCGCCAAACCCCATGCGCCCAGCTAGTTTAAGTGTCTCGATCGGAAAAATAGACTCTTGATCCCAGCGCGCAGCATGCGGTGCAAGTTCGCCCAAAGCAAACTCCTTTGCAGCCTGCGCAAAGGCAACTTGATCACCACTAAGTTCCATATCCATCGCGGTCTCCTGAAAGTGTTATACCGTCAAATCATCAATCGGCATTTTCTTTTTAATATTTCGTACTTTTTCACGATGAAGCGCACGTCGACGGCGCGCGGCCTTCGGCTCTACAACAAGTGGGCGACAAAGCTCGATACGGTCACCGTCGCTCAATATCCGCGTTAAGTCGCAACGTTGCCCAAAAATAGCAAAACCAGTTGGTTGATACTTTTGTAACAATCCACTCAGTTCGACTGCCTGCCCAACCTGCGTACCGACAGGCACAACGAGTGAAACCGAGCTTACCTGATCGAGGCTAGCCCAAATGACCGAAACTGCCAGAGAGCCAGCGCCCTCAGCGTCCTTAGCCTTGACCATAGACAGCCTGCGCACGCTGCGTGAACGAATCGATAAAACTTGAGGCAATCCGATTAAAGATTGGGCCAACTAAGGCCTCAAGCGTGCGGCTTGAAAAGGCGTACTTTAAGGTAAAGAGAACCTTGCAAGCGTCTTGCGCCAGTGGCGAAAATACCCATTCACCGGTCAACTCAGAAAAGGGCCCATCGACCAACTCAAGCTCAATCTTATTAGGGTAATCGTGCCGATTACGCGTCGTAAACGTTTGACGCAAGCCCGCTAAGGCGATGGTGATTGAGGCCTGCATACCGTGCTCGTCACGCTGACTGACGACCGCACCGCCGCACCAGGGCATAAATTCAGGATATTTTTCGACCTGAGCCACCAGTTCAAACATTTGGCTTGTACTAAAAGGGACTAGGACAGAACGCTCGACGCAATGCATTGTGAATCGTGAATGGTTGCTAGAATAGAGGCATTTTACCGGTATCACACCAGAAGTCTTAGGCCCAATGAGTATTATCGAAAACCGCAAAGCTTTTCACGACTACCTAATTGAAGAACGCTTCGAAGCTGGCCTCGTGCTGCAAGGCTGGGAAGTCAAAGCAATTCGCGAGGGTCGGGCACAACTAAAAGAAAGCTATGTGGTCGTACTTGAGGCCGAAATATGGCTGATTGGCATGCATATTAGCCCTTTATTGTCGGCTTCAACCCATATTTTGCCTGACGCCACCCGCACCCGTAAGCTGCTGCTAAAGGCCGAAGAAATTAGCAAACTCATCGGCAAGGTCGAGCAACGTGGGTTTGCCTTGGTGCCAATCAATTTGCACTACAAAAATGGTCGTATTAAGCTAGATTTTGGCCTTGGTAAAGGCAAAAAGCTTCACGACAAACGAGATGCCTCACAAGAAAAAGACTGGGCACGCGAAAAAGAACGTCTGATGAAGCACGACACGCGCAATCGCGATTAAGGCTCTACTTTCAAACGAACGCCTCCGGCAAACAAAAAAGCGAAGAGATCTCTTCGCTTTTTTGCTCAAACGAGGCGACTCAGCGTCGCTGACACTACTTCGCAGCCAAACGTTGCCAGGTATCCACAACAGTGTCAGGGTTCAAAGACATCGACAAGATGCCTTCATCTTTCAGCCACTGCGCAAGATCAGGATGGTCGCTCGGGCCTTGACCGCAAATGCCAACGTACTTGCCAGCTTTGAGGCAGGCGCCAATCGCACGTTGCAGCATGAACTTAACGGCATCATCACGCTCATCAAAGTCGGCGGCTAGAAGCTCCATCCCTGAATCGCGATCTAAACCAAGCGTTAACTGCGTCATGTCGTTTGAGCCGATTGAGAAACCATCAAAGTGCTCAAGAAACTGTTCGGCCAAAATTGCGTTAGACGGAACCTCGCACATCATGATGACGCGCAAGCCATTATCGCCTCGCGCTAAGCCGTGATCTGCCAACAACTTTACGACGCGCTCGGCCTGTTTAACTGTACGCACAAAAGGCACCATGATCTCAACGTTGGTTAAGCCCATTTGTTCACGTACACGCTTAAGCGCTTCGCATTCCATTTTGAAACACTCGGAAAAATCTTCAGACACGTAACGCGAAGCGCCGCGAAAACCTAACATCGGATTTTCTTCTTCGGGTTCGTAGCGCGCGCCGCCTACGAGTTTGCGATATTCATTTGATTTGAAATCAGACAGGCGTACGATGACCGTTTTAGGATAGAAAGCGGCTGCGATCGTCGCGATACCATCCGCAAGTTTTTCAACAAAGAAGGTGCGCGGGCTGGCATGACCGCGCGCAGCCGACTCGACAGCAACCTTAAGCTCAGTATCAATATTTGGATAATCGAGCACGGCTTTTGGATGAATGCCGATATTGTTGTTGATAATAAACTCGAGGCGCGCCAACCCAACGCCATGATTAGGGATCTGAGAAAAATCAAATGCTAGCTGGGGGTTGCCAACGTTCATCATGATCTTCAGGCCGATTTCGGGCATCACACCGCGACGCACTTCTTCGACTTCAGTTTCAATTAAGCCGTCGTAAATGCGCCCTTCATCGCCTTCAGCACACGAGACGGTGACCAGAGAGCCTTCGGTCAAGCAATCAGTGGCGTCTCCGCAGCCCACGACAGCCGGTATGCCAAGCTCACGCGCAATGATCGCGGCATGGCAGGTACGTCCCCCGCGATTGGTCACAATCGCTGCGGCGCGTTTCATGACGGGCTCCCAGTTTGGATCGGTCATGTCAGTGACCAAGACATCACCTGGCTGCACCTGATCCATTTCTGAAATGTCACCCACAATACGCACGCGACCTGAACCGATTTTTTGACCAATCGCGCGACCCGTAATCAGGATCTTGCCAGTGGCCTTGAGGCGATAACGCAGTTGCACATCGTTGTGCCCTTGTTGCGATTTCACAGTTTCTGGGCGCGCTTGCAAAATGTAAATTTTGCCATCAATGCCATCACGACCCCACTCAATATCCATCGGGCGCTGATAGTGTTTTTCAATGATGACGGCATAGCGTGCAAGTTCGATGACTTCATCATCAGTGAGCGAGAAACGGTTACGCTCAGAGACAGGCACATCGACCGTACGCACAGCGCGACCCTCGGGGCGCTCTGGATCAAATTCCATCTTGAGCAATTTTGAGCCAATGCGCCGATTAACGATTGGATAAAAGCCCGATTCAAGCGTGGGTTTAAAAACGTAAAACTCGTCGGGGTTGACGGCGCCCTGCACAACGGTTTCGCCTAAACCATACGATGACGTAATAAACACCACATCTTCAAACCCTGATTCAGTATCAAGCGTAAACATCACGCCCGCGCTGCCTTTGTCAGAGCGCACCATCCGTTGAATGCCGGCAGATAACGCGACATCGGCATGGGCATAACCTTTGTGTACGCGATACGAAATCGCGCGGTCGTTATACAGCGAAGCAAACACATGACGAATTTTGTCGATCACGTCATCAAAGCCGACCACGTTCAAGAAGGTCTCTTGCTGACCCGCAAACGAAGCATCGGGCAAGTCTTCGGCGGTTGCTGATGAGCGCACAGCAAACGAACCTTTGCCATCGGCATCCAACTGTGCAAAGGCTGACCTAATGTCATCATTCAACTGCTGCGGTAAAGGAGCTTCAGTAATCCACTGACGAATTTGTGCACCGGCTAACGCTAGTTCACGAACATCTTCAGGGTTTAAGGTGGTGAGGCGCTCGGCGATACGCTGATCAAGGCCGGTGCCAGATAGAAAATCACGAAACGCCTGGGCCGTTGTAGCAAAGCCACCCGGAACACGTACACCTGCGTCAGCGAGTTGACTGATCATCTCGCCTAGTGAAGCGTTTTTACCTCCGACTGAGTCAACATCCGTCATGCGGAGCTGCTCAAATGAAACAACGTACGACATAGAAACCACCTTGGACAATATAAGAAAGCGAGTTTGGTCAACGTGCCTAACAGGCTGACCAAACTGGCCTTAGTCGTCAATAGTCGTCATTGCGTTAGCGCTTAAATCGTGAATAATCGTCATTGCGTTAAAGCTTAAATCGTGAATACCCTTAATTGCCGTCAAGCTTAAATCAGCTGCGGTATACACTCAATTTGTTGCATCGCATTATACTACTCACGAATAATGTTTCGGATAAAAATTGAATGAATAGCTCGCCGCTCGATCGCACCGTCTTTATCATCTCGGATGGCACTGGGATCACGGCTGAAACCTTTAGTCATTCTGTTCTATCTCAATTTGACTCTGTCAGTTTCAAGCAAGTTCGGATGCCTTTTGTTGACACCGTTGAGAAAGCCGACGGCGTGGTTAGTCGTATCAATCGCTGTGCAGTTGATCAGGGTAATCAGCCTATTGTGTTCACGACTCTTGTAAATTCAGAAATTCTGGCGCGCGTTAAGCTTGCCAATGCTTTATTTTTGGATTTGTTCGGCGCCTTCGTTGAGCCACTTGAACATAACTTAGGAATCAAATCGAGTCACTCGATTGGTAAATCGCATCTATCGGTCAGTTCGATCGCGTATCGCAATCGTATCGAAGCCATTAACTTTAGCCTCGCCCATGACGATGGACAGTTTGTCAAGGGGCTTGCACAAGCCGATGTGATTTTGGTTGGCGTGTCACGCTGCGGAAAAACACCGACTAGTCTGTACCTTGCCATGCAGTACGGCATCAAAGCCGCAAACTTTCCGCTGATCCCTGAAGACTTTGAACGTAACGCACTGCCAAGCACCTTGGTGCCACACAAACATAAATTGTTTGGCCTCACGATTCAACCCGAACGTTTAACCGAAGTGCGCAACGAGCGCAGACCAGACAGCGTCTATTCTTCGCTGGCGCAATGCCGTCACGAAGTGGCAGAGGCCGAACGCCTGATGCGACGCGATTCGATCCCGATGCTTTCTACCACTACGAAATCAATCGAAGAGATTTCAACGACTGTCATGCAAGAGGTTGGCTTAGATAAGCACTCAACTTATTGAGGGTTGCAGTCAACTCGGCTTTCGATGCTGTCGCCGCTGTTCAAATAAACAAATCGCAGCAGCAGCCGTCACATTGAGTGACTCAGCGCCAGTAAGATCGTGTGCAATCTTGACACGTAGCTTGGCGCGTTTAAGCAGGGCCGCATCGACACCCTGCCCTTCGTTACCAAAGACCCAAGCGCAATGGTCTGGCAGCTCTGTTGCAAACAAGTCTTGTGCCTCGGTCAAAGAGGTCACCACCAACGGGATCTCGAGTGTGGCGATCATTGCTTCAAGATCCGCTTGCTCGTGCAGACGCAACGCAAAATGTGCGCCCTGGCCACTGCGCAACACGCGGGGCGACCACAAAGTGGCTGTGCCGGTTGTCGCAAACACACGCTTGATACCCGCGGCCGCGCAGGTACGTAATAACGTGCCCACATTACCCGGGTCTTGTATACGGTCTAACACAACCACCGACTCTTTAATGCGCATCGGCAATGTATCAACTTTGGGTTGAACAATAAACAAGACACCTTGATTGGTATTAAAGTCAGACAACCCACCCAGAAGGCTTCCTGACATGGTCAAGCAGAGCTCAGGCGCGAGCTTATCGATTAAGGCTTGCAACTGAGGTTCTTCTACTCTGTCGATATCAAAGATGGCATATTGCGGCGGGCGTCCGACACCGAGCCAAGACTCACAAAGATGAATACCATCAAGAATCACGGGTTCGCCACGTCGCCCAGCGCTCGACTGCCATTTGTACAGCTGCTTAAACAGTGGGTTCGAACGCGATTCAATATGTTTCAAGATACTTCCAATAAACGTCGTACAGGTGCAAAACTGCGACGATGCGCAGGACAAGGGCCAAACTCTTTTAATCGTGCCATATGCAACGCAGTACCGTAGCCCTTGTGCAGATTAAAACCGTACACTGGGTACTCACCATGCAAGCGCAGCAGTTCAGCATCACGCGCTGTTTTCGCCAAGATAGAGGCTGCAGAAATCGCAGGCACGAGCGCATCGCCTTTCACAACAGTCTGCACACGACAGGCTAGACGCGGCGCCTGATTACCATCCACCCAGGCCAGCTGGGGCGCGATCTGCAAGCCCTGCACCGCGCGTTGCATGGCCAATAACGTAGCTTGCAGGATATTGAGCTGATCGATCTCTTGCACCGTCGCCCGCGCAACACACCAAGCTAGCGCGCGTTGTTGTATCAACGGCGCCAAGGTCTCGCGACGCTTTTCGGTTAATACTTTTGAATCTGCCAAGCCCTCAATCGGTTGGCTCGGATCCAAAATCACTGCTGCGGCATACACATCGCCCGCCAAAGGGCCACGACCCGCCTCATCGACCCCGGCACAAAATTCGGCTGATGAATCGATGCTGACGAACAAACGAGGTTGCACAGCGCGACTCATGGGGTCACCTGACCGGTGTGACCCAGGCCTTTCGTTGAAAGACGCGAGCGGTGAGCCAGTTCTAAAATAACGTCGGCTGCGCGACTCGCCGTGTCGCATCTTAAAGAATGATGCAGCCCATGAAACCTAGCCTCGATCTCGCGCGCTTTGCGCTCATCGATAAATTTTTCGTACACCGCCTGCTCCAGCTTCTCAGGCGTAGCATCCTCTTGAATCAACTCTGGTATGACGCTATCGTTGAGCAGCACATTCGGCAGACCGACCCATGGCACGTAAGGTCTTTGTTGACCGGACTTCCAAGCCATCACCCGACGCACCCAAGGTGACACAGCGTACGAAATCACCATGGGCCGTTTAAACAGCGCAGTTTCGAGTGTGGCCGTCCCGCTTGCCACTAACGCTACATCACAAGCCTCAAGCGCATCCCACGCCACCGGGCGTGCTAGTGGTGTGGCGAGCGGTGTGGGCACCTCAGCGCCCAAGGGCGCGGTCGGGGCGTTTGCCGTCAAAATATGAAGATGCTCAACTGGGTACTGTTGCAAAATCCGTTTGAACTCTTCCAGTCGTGCCACGTTGACCATGGGCACCAGCACTTGCAGTTGCGGATCACGTTTTTGTAAGCGCTGAACAGTTTGTAAAAACCTGGGTGCAATCCATTTGATCTCAGAGGCGCGGCTGCCGGGCAACATCGCCAGCACTCTGGCATTGAGGTCAAGCCCTAAGCGTTGGCGCGCTGCTGTACGGTCGGGTTCTTGCGCGATCGCATCGGCCAGGGGGTGTCCCACAAACGTGACCGGTATTTTTTCTTTTTGATACAGCGCTTCTTCAAACGGAAACATCACCAACATATGCGAGACAGCCTCGCGAATGTGATGAATGCGATCGTAGCGCCAAGCCCAAATTGAAGGGCTGACCAAATGCACAGTCGGGATACCGGCTTGCTTGAGCGTGTGCTCAAGGCGCAAATTGAAATCAGGTGCATCTACCCCTAAGAATACACTCGGAGGCTCTGTCAGCCAACGGCGCTTTACATCGAGATAGGTGCGCACCAAAGTTGGCACTTGCTTAAGCGCGTCAAGGTATCCAAAGACTGTCAAGGCTTGCATAGGGTGCCAAAGCGCCAAACCTTGTTGCAGCAGCTGCGGTCCACCAATCCCCTCGGCCCGGACCTCGGCGTCAGCCTGCTGCACACCGGCTAAAACTCTTGCAGCGATCAAATCCCCAGAGGGCTCGCCCGCAATAAGTCCAAGCCGCCAGGTCATGGGCGAATAATGCCTCGAGTGCTGCTGTCCAAGAAGTCGAGCATGACCTGAAGCGCAGCCGCAACCTCAGGTTCTTCGGCCTGTCGTTGACGCATTTGTAAACGCGCTTCGTCTAAGGACAAACCACGTCGGTAAATGAATTTGTAGGCATCACGCAGGGCACTGATCTGCTCGGGCGTGAAGCCACGGCGCTTTAATCCTTCAGCATTGACCCCAACCGGTACGCACGGATTTCCCGAACTCATGATGTAAGGCGGAACATCCATATGCAATGCGCTCTGCCCTCCGGTCATGCTATGGGCACCGACGCGTCCGAATTGATGAATCGCTGCCAAACCGCCAACAATCGCCCAATCTCCGATATGGACATGTCCACCCATCTGTACACCATTGGCCAAAATCACGTTATTACCGATTTGGCAGTCGTGCGCGACGTGAACGTAGGCCATCACCCAATTGTCGGATCCTAAACGTGTAACGCCTACATCTTGCACAGTACCGGTGTTGATCGTCACGTATTCACGCACCATGTTCCGATCGCCAATCTCAAGTCGCGTGGGTTCGCCGGAGTATTTTTTGTCTTGAGGCATACCACCCACAGAACAAAAACGATAGAAATGATTGTTTTGCCCGATCGTGGTGTGACCATCGATGACGCAATGAGACCCAACCTTGGTATGGGCATCGATTTTAACGTCTGGCCCAATGATTGAATAAGGCCCAACACTCACGGTTGGGTGCAGTTGTGCCAAGGGATCGACCAACGCGGTCGTATGAATGAGCGCTGACATTTTTTATTCTACCGGGCGAATGGCACACATCAGCTTAGCTTCTGCAACCACTTGACCATCCACAAAGGCGTGCCCCTGATACTTGCAAATCTTGCTACCTAAGCGCTCTGCGACCACTTCGATGTGCAGTTGATCGCCAGGCAAGACGGGCTTGCGAAACCGCGCGCCATCAATGCCCACGAAGTAATAAACGCTTTCTTGATCTTTAGGCTTGAGGCCGGTTTCTTCGGCAAACGAAAAAATCGCTGCAGCCTGCGCCATCGCTTCAAGTATGAGCACGCCAGGCATCACTGGATGATGCGGAAAATGCCCAACAAAAAATGGTTCATTAATCGAGACATTTTTAAGTGCCTTGATCGACTTGCCAGGCACCATTTCTAAGACCCGATCAATGAGAAGCATCGGGTAGCGGTGAGGCAAACGCTCAAGAATACTTTTAATATCAAGCTGCATAGAGATTCCTGTGAAGCCCAAGAAGGGCTATTCTTAAACAATAATCTGGTGCACGAACCCTGACGCTATTCGCGCTCGAGCTTGCGTAAGCGTTTGCGCAGCACCGAGAGCTGTGACACGACAGCCGCATTACGTTGCCACTCTGCGTGTGGCGCAAACGGAAACACGCCAGTGTAACGACCGGGTTCTGTGACGTCGGTTGTGATACCGGTACCACCTGAAACAAAGACATCGTCACAGATCGTCAGATGACCCGCAATCCCAGCAGCGCCGGCGATGGTGCAACGTGCGCCAATCGTGGTCGAGCCCGCCACAGCAGTACAAGCCGCAATCGCAGTGTGCGTACCGATGCGACAGTTATGTGCAATCATGATTTGATTGTCGAGCTTAACGCCGTCTTCAATCACGGTATTTTCAAGCGCCCCACGATCAATGGTGGTGTTGGCCCCGATCTCGACATCATTACCGATGAGCAAACCGCCAAGTTGAGGGATTTTTCCCCAGGCACCTTTCGCCAGGCTTGGGTCTGGCGCAAAACCAAAGCCATCCGCACCTAGCACAGCGCCACTGTGCACAATCGCGCGCGCGCCGATTTGTACGCCATCGTAAATCGCAACACGTGGCTGAATCACCGACGAGGCACCAACTTTAACATCGGCCCCCAACACGCAGCCCGCTCCAATCTGCACCATGGCGTCGATCACGCAGCGAGCGCCAATCACCGCCAACGGGCCAACCGTCACGCTTGGCGCTAAAACCGCGGTTGGGTCAACGACTGCTGAAGGGTGCACGCTGATTTCACGCGCTGGCTGCCGAGCCCAGTCAAACCACTGGGCAATGCGGGCGTACAGCAAATAAGGGTGCTTGCAGACGACGCGTGCGTAGGCGGGCTGCACGGGCGCCTGCGACAGCAGTTCATCAATTTCAGGCAACACAATCACTGCTGCGGCTTTGGTCACCGCGAGCTGCTCTAGGTACTTTGGATGAACGATAAAAGAGGCTTCGTATTGACCGGCATGAGGTAAAGCACCCAAACCTGCCACAACTGGATCAACAAACTGTCCTGTTCCGGGGACAACTTTTTGCACCAAGCCCCCCGGTATCGCCTTCAGTAACTGAGACAGTAAAGGTGCGCGGTCGGGGGCTAATAAAACAGGCATCGTTCTGCTAGGTTACTTGCCGAGAGCCTGGATCACCTTGTCAGTGATATCCACGCGTGGGTTCACCGTCACAGCATCCTGAATCACGATGTCATAGCTTTCTTGCTCGGCAATCTTTTTGATTGCGGCATTTGCTTTTTCAATAATGGTGGCAAACTCTTCGTTACGACGGCGACTTGAGTCTTCTTGAATCTCACGACGTTTACGCTGCAAATCAGCATCGAGGTTAGCTAATTCACGCTGGCGTTTGTTACGTTCAGACTCTGACAAGACTGGGGCGTCTTTTTCGAGCTGCTGCGCACGACTACGTAAATTATTCACTTGCTTCTCGAGCTCTTCGGCACGTTTTTTGAATTCATTTTCAATCTTGGTTTGCGCAGCCTTTGCTGGCGCAGAATCACGCAAAATACGCTCTGTATTCACAAACCCGATCTTGGTGCCCTGCCCTTGTGCAAGAGCGGGGGTTGCAAACGAAAGCGTTAGCACGGCCCCTGACACGGCAACCAGACTAAGTGCGCGGTAAGCCAGCCGATTGAAAACTGAGCGATTCGTGGTGGTCATCAAAGCAGACATTATTAAAGTCTCACAAAAAACAAATTTCAGCACGCAATTGTGCAAATAATTAAACCTAGAAGCCGGTACCGATTTGGAACTGAAAGACCTGTAAATTATCGCCATCTTTAGCATTTAAAGGCCTAGCAAGTGAAAGCTGCAGTGGCCCAAGCGGAGATATCCAAGATAAACCAACACCAGCCGAATAACGAATATTTGCTAAATTAATCGCAGTGTCATTACCGTAGCCATCTGTGCCATACACCTGACCACCATCCACGAAGGTAAACCAACGTAAGGTGCGGTCGTTTTGAGTGCCCGGCATTGGGAAATAAAACTGGACGTTACCCACTATGCGCTTCGAGCCACCCAGGTAAGTACCCGTCAACAGGTCGCGGGGGCCCATCGAGTTTTGCGAGAAACCTCGAACGGTACCGATACCACCGGCGTACACATTTTTGAAAATTGGGTATTGCAGATCACTATAGCTTTTGCCGTAGTCAAACAAAGCGTTAAAGGCAAGTGTGTAATCGCGCCCGACCGGGATGAACAGCTGTTGCTGAGCACCCAGCATGTAGTATTTCAGGTTAGCCGTACCCACATCAGCCTTTAAGCGGGTAAAACTACCGCGAGTAGGCGTCAACGCGCTATCGCGGGTGTCTTTAGCCCAGCCGGTGTTCAAGATTAGGGCCGTGGTGGTGTCGCCGTAGCTGCGCACATACTCTCGGTAAGCTAAAGGTGAATTGTCGTATAAGCCAATCGTGTTACGTTCGACGTTGGCACCGCCGTAGATGCGATCAAATTCTGAAATTGGCACACCAAAACTTAAACCCGCACCAGCGGTCGTCACCTGATACATACCCGGGTTATTCGAGTAGGGTGTCATCGTGCGGTAGTAGACCGAAGTAGTTCGGCTGATACCGTCGTTGGTAAAGTACGGATCGGTATGCGCCAACACCGCTGAACGGTTATACAAACTTGTGTTCAAGTTGAGCGTTAGGTTTGTTCCGCTACCGAAGACGTTATCTTCAGTAATACCCGCAGTTAAAATCACGCCGTCTACCTGGCCGTAACCCACACCTAAATTGATCATACCGGTGGGTTTTTCAGTCACGGTAAGGTTGACATCAACCTGATCGGGTGAGTTGGGCACGGGCTCAGTTGTTAACTTCACGTCTTTAAAGTAACCAAGGCGATCAAGCCGGTCGCGAGAAAGCTTAAGCTTGCCAGAGTCATACCAGGCAGCCTCGGGTTGACGCAGTTCTCGCCGTACGACTTCGTCGCGCGTACGGTGGTTACCCGTGATTTGAATTTTTCGAACATACACGCGCCGACTCGGATCGACGTAGAACGTCAGATCTGCAGTCTGGGCTTCGCGGTTTAAGATTGGATTTGGATTGACGTTTGCGAAGGCGTAGCCCAAATTACCCAAGTAGTCAGTGATACTTTTGGCTGTTGCGTTTGTCTTTTCACCCGAAAAAGTCTCGCCCGCTTTGACTTGCACCAAGGCATTGACTTCGGCCTCTAGCCCAAGCAAGTTGCCGGCCAAGTTCACACTAGTCACTTTATAAGGCTTACCTTCACTGATGGTCAGGGTAATAAAAATATCTTTACGATCGCCCGAGATTGTTACCTGAGGTGGCTCGGCTTTGTACTCAAGATAACCACGATCGAGGTAAAAGGATCGTAAGGTCTCTAGATCGCGCTCGAGCTTTTCGCGGGAGTACTTGTCACTATCGGTGTACCAAGACAACCAGCCTGGGGTTGTCATCTTGAAGAGACTAAGCAAATTACTTTCAGTAAAGGCTTCGCTACCGACAATTTTGATGTCGCGAATTCGGGCGACCCCGCCCTCAAACACGTCGAAATTTATGCCTACGCGATTGCGTGGAAGTGGCGTGATCGTAGAAGTGATTTCAGCTGCGTATTTGCCCTTAGACAGGTATTGTTGACGTAACTCAAATTCGGCTTGCTCGAGCATTGACTGGTCAAAGACTCGCCCCTCGCCAAAGCCGATCTGGCGCAACGTATCTGTGATGTTTTTGGGCTCAAACTCACGCATCCCCGAAAAAGACAGCGACGCGATCGTGGCGCGCTCTTGTACGACCACCACGACCAAGCGATTAGACGTTTCAATGCGCACATCAGAGAACAAACCTGTCGCGTACAGGCGGCGAACAGCTTCGGTCGCCAGCGCATCCGTAAATTGCTGACCGACTTTGACAGGAAGCTGTGCGAAGACGGTACCCGCTTCGGTGCGTTGAATGCCTTCGACGCGAATATCGCTGACAACAAAAGGCGTAAAGGCGTTGACTGTTAAGGGGCTTGCCAGACAAAGCAGCACCAGTGCCCGCACAAAGTAGGTTGACCACAGTTGCCGACAACGGGCGCGAAAACAATCCAAGCTGACGGGCATTCTGAACAATCCTTGAAACAAGCTAACGGTCATAAATAGAAATAACGCATAATTTTAAGGCAGAAAAGACCTAAGTAAAAATGCGCACGAGGTCATTGAAGAGGGCAACGACCATCAAGCCGGCCAATACTGCCATGCCAGCCCTTTGCCCCCAGTCGACCGAGCGAACTGAAGGTGGACTACCACGTATGATTTCAACTAGATAGTACAGCAGATGCCCCCCGTCTAGCATGGGAATTGGGAGTAAATTCAGTACGCCCAGACTGACGCTCACTAGCGCCAGAAACGAAATATAGGCGGCCCACCCTATTCGCGCAGTTTGCCCCGCATAATCCGCAATTGTGACCGGTCCGCTGATGTTTTTGATTGAAACTTCGCCAGTCAGCATTTTTCCCATCATTTTGAGCGAAAACCAGGCCGTATCGAAGGTTTTAGTCACACCCAGCCAGACACTTTCGAGCAAGCCATAACTGACGTCTACGGTTGGCAGATTGCCGCCTAATTGAAACCCGGCACGGCCAACGACTTTACCGGTTTCTAGCGTTACAGCCGCCGGGGTTAACGAAATCTGCCTGATCTGGCCGTCTCGCTCAACTTCTAGTGCAAGCGGCCGATTGGCGTGCGCCTGAATGATACGAATCACCTGCGCCACGTCTGGCTTGCGTTCGCCATCGATGGAAACGATCAAATCATTCACCGCAAGGCCGGCCGCCTGGGCCACGCTCGACTCGACCACTAAACGGATTTGTGGCATCGCACCGCCTACCGCCAGGCCCAACCTGCGTATCGGGTCTTCGCTAGTGGGATCGGCCGCAGCCGGAATCTCAAGCATGCGAGTCAGCGGGCTTCCGGCACGCTCAAACGCGATTTCAACCTGCCCGCCATCCGCAGCTAACTGCAACAACGCCCACCGCACCTGCGGCCACGAGGCCACCGCTTGTTGGTTCACCGCAGTAATTTGGTCGCCGCCTTGGAGGCCTGCCACCGCGGCCGCCGTGGCTGCGGGTGGTTTAGACAAAATGGCCGCGGGTTCTTGCGTACCCACCAAGTTAATCGAAGCGTAAAACGCGACTGCGAGCAGCAAATTGAAAATCGGGCCAGCTGCCACGATCGCAAAGCGCTTACCAACCGATTGCGCCTGAAAACTTTGCGGGTGTTGGTGAACTTGGGTCTGCCCCCCACTGGCGTCTTGCGGCTCTTCGTCCAGCATCTTGACGTAGCCGCCAAGGGGTAGCGCCGAGAGCACCCACTCTGTACCGTGTCGATCGACCCGCTTGAGCAAAACTTTTCCAAAGCCCAGCGAAAAACGCAAGACTTTGACGCCACACCAGCGTGCCACCCAGTAATGGCCGAGCTCATGAAAAGTAATCAGGATACCCAGGGCCACCAGAAACGCGAACAAGGTGAAAAGCATATTTCTCTTTTTGAAAACAACGCGACTGTCGTTAATCCGATGCCGCGCGACGCGCAGCCTGACGGGATAATTCGTCTAGTGCAATGATATCGTCTAAAGACGACAAACTGGCTTCAGGTTGCCCAATTTGCCAGTTTAAAGTGGCTTCGATCACTTGTGCAATCTTGGTGTATGCAAGTCGCTTATCAAGAAAGGCGGCAACCGCCACTTCATTGGCGGCATTCAAGGCAATACAAGCGCCCTGCCCGGTCTTTAAAGCCAGAAACGACAAGGCCAGACAAGGCAACTGCTTCAGATCCGGCTGAGCAAAATCCAGACGCCCGGCCAGCGCGAGGTCGAGCATCCCCACCCCCGAGCTGATGCGCTCTGGGAACCCTAAGCCGTAGGCAATAGGCGTACGCATATCGGGCTGACCCAACTGTGCAAGCACAGAACCATCTTCATACTCAACCATCGAATGCACAACGCTTTGCGGGTGAATCACGACGCTGATCCGCTCAGCGGGCATGGCAAACAAGTGATGTGCCTCAATGACCTCAAGGCCTTTGTTCAACATCGTGGCCGAATCGACAGAGATTTTTCTGCCCATACTCCAATTCGGGTGTGCACAGGCTTGTTCTGGGGTGACGTGCGCCAGTTCGGCCCAGCGCTGGTTACGAAACGGCCCACCCGAGGCGGTGAGCACGAGGCGTCGCACCCCCGCTGCGGGGCCTGTTGGCGCACTGGCCCGATCATGATGGGGTAAGCATTGAAAAATTGCGTTGTGTTCGCTATCAATGGGTAAAAGCTCGGCCCCAGAGGCACGCACCGCAGCCATAAAGAGCGAGCCCGCAGCAACCAAGGCCTCTTTGTTCGCCAGCAGCACGCGCTTGCCTGCTTGCGCCGCGGCGAGCGCGGCAGGCAGGCCCGCCGAGCCAACAATGGCGGCCATGACGGCCTGGCTGGCCGGATCGCTCGCCACCTCAACCAAAGCCTGAGCCCCCACACGAATATCAGGGCGCTTGGGCGCATCACCCCAGGCCGTTTTAAAGCGCTCAGCCGCTAGCGCGGTAGGCACAGCGACGGCGACGGCCTTTGATTCGAACGCTTGTTTTGCTAAAAGATCCATCCGACTGTGAGCCGTCAGGGTATGCACGGCAAAACGCTCAGGGTGCCGGGCAATCACATCCAAGGTGTTGTGACCAATCGAACCTGTCGAGCCCAAAATGGTGACACGCGTTGGGGTCACCATGTGCGCCACTCGATGAGAAAAAAGCCCAGCGGAACAACCGCTACCACGGCATCAATCCGATCGTAGACACCACCATGACCCGGCAGCAGCTGACTTGAATCTTTGACGCCAGCGCGGCGCTTGAGCAACGACTCGTACAAATCGCCCGCAATTGAAAATATTGCCAACAATACGCCAGTGCTCAGGAGAGCAAGCCAAGACCCCTGTAATAACAAGCTTGAAGCAAACGTTTGGGGCCACTGGGTAGAAATCGCCAGCCACGCCACTACGCCCACTACGCCCGCAAAGGCCCCTTCGAGAGTCTTACCGGGGCTAATACTAGGGGCTAATTTTCGACGACCGAAGGCGCGGCCAGCAAAATAGGCCGCAATATCCGCCACCCAGACCACAATCAACAATGAGACGACAAACAACGCGCCGCGCTGCAGATACCAGTAGGACAAAGCCCCCCACGTGGCAAGCAAAATCACCACTGCAGCAAAACTGTTTGCCAGACGAAACGCAGGCATCGTCACCTGGGCACGCCATAAAGCAGGCAACAACAGCGCGACCCACAGAAAAATGGCTAAACAAATAGTGCCTTGCAAAATGATCAGCGGTTTGAGTTGACCGTCAATCCAACGGTTGGCCTGCCAAACAGACACCATAAACAAAACGCATGCGCCGATCGGGGCCCAGACACTACGTGGCCCAAGGGTCAGTCGCAACCATTCAAAGCCAGCAAGGGCACAGGCTATTGCCAAAAATAATAAGAAGGGCCACGACGACGTCGCCGCTACTACTAAGGCCAACACACCTAGCAGCACAATAGCGGTGATGATTCGTTGCTTGAGCATGCCCGTCAGCTTGTTGTCACAGCATGAACTTGCGCACTGGTTCTGCCAAATCTGCGCTCGCGGGTGCGATACCACTCAAACGACTGATGCAGCTCGGGCTCACCAAAGTCGGGCCAGTAGCACTCTGTAAAGTAGAGCTCTGTATAGGCCATCTGCCAGATCAAGAAATTTGAAATGCGTTGCTCGCCGCCGGTACGTATAAACAAATCGGGCTCAGGCGCCCAAGCCATGGATAAATAAGGTGCCAGACTTGTTTCATCGAGGCCAGAAGGATCTGCCGCCAAGTCGGGACGCGCGCGCAACAAAGCTCGGGTCGCTTGGAGAATATCCCACCGCCCGCCGTAATTTGCAGCGATCGTCAGATGCAGCTTGTCGTTGTGCGCAGTCTTTTGTTGCGCCTGGACGATCAGCTCTTGGAGCTTGGGCTCGAAGGCCGATAAGTCACCGACTACATGCAGACGAACGCCCTGATCTTGCAAGCGTGCAACCTCACGCTCGAGCGCCTGCACAAACAGCCGCATCAGCAACGAAACCTCTTCGGCTGGACGACGCCAATTTTCAGAGCTAAACGCAAATAAGGTGAGATACTTGACCCCCGCAGCCCCGCAGGTTTCTACCGCGCGACGCACCGACTGAACCCCCTTTGCATGACCCGCGGTACGTGGCAGTAAGCGCGCATGTGCCCAGCGCCCATTACCGTCCATGACAATTGCCACATGCGTTGGGATCGCGCCTGTAACAGGGATTTGGCAGGTTGAGCTGATAGCCATGTCGGGGGCGGCCTAAACCGTCAAGATCTCGGCTTCTTTTTGTGCAACCATCTTGTCGATCTCAATCACGCAACGATCTGTCAACTTTTGCACGACGTCTTGCGCACGTCGCTCGTCGTCTTCTGAAATCTCTTTGTCTTTAATAAGTTTCTTAAAAGATTCGTTCGAATCACGGCGCAAGTTACGCACAGCAATTTTGGCGTCTTCGCCCTCTGATTTGACGACTTTATTCAAATCACGGCGGCGCTCTTCAGTCAATGCTGGCATCGGCACACGAATGCTATCGCCCATCCCGATCGGATTTAAGCCAAGATCCGAATCCCGAATCGCCTTCTCGACCGCGCCCGACATGTTTTTTTCCCATACCTGCACGCTTAAAGTGCGAGCATCCATCAAATTGACGTTGGCGACTTGAGAGATTGGCACCGGCGAGCCGTAGTACTCGACTTGCACGTGATCAAGAATGCCAGGGTGCGCCCGGCCGGTACGAATTTTTGCAAGATTCGTTTTAAGCTGTTCAAGCGACTTAGCCATACGGCCTTGAGCAGAGGCTTGAATATCTGCAATACTCATTGCGTTTCCTTTAAACGTGAACCAACGTGCCTTCGTCTTCTCCGCTGACCGCCCGTTTTAGCGCGCCAGGTTTGTTGATCGAAAACACTCTGATTGGTAATTTTTGGTCGCGGCATAAGGCGAATGCTGTGGCATCCATCACTTCAAGCCGCCGATTGATTACTTCGTCAAAACTAATACGGTTGTACCGTGTTGCCGAGGAATCTTTGTTTGGGTCAGCGCTATAAATGCCATCCACCTTAGTCGCTTTTAAAACGATTTCGGCACCGATTTCGGCACCCCGCAAAGAGGCAGCCGTATCGGTGGTGAAAAATGGATTACCCGTACCCGCAGCAAATACAACAACTTTGCCTTCTTCAAGATACCTGAGGGCTTTAGGGCGAATATAAGGTTCGACGACCTGCTCAATGTTCAGGGCCGATTGCACCCGAGCATCAACACCGCGGTGCTTGAGCGCATCTTGCAAAGCCAGGGCATTCATGACCGTGGCCATCATCCCCATGTAATCAGCGGTCGCCCGATCCATACCTTGGGCACCCGGTGCCACACCACGAAAAATATTACCGCCACCAATCACAATCGCTAACTGCACCCCCATCGACACAACCTCAGCGACTTCTTCGGTCATGCGCATAATGGTGGCACGGTTGATGCCAAAAGCATCGTCGCCCATCAACGCTTCACCGGAAAGTTTAAGAAGGACTCTTTTGTGCATTCGGGTGGCCATGATTCAGGATTCCGGAGGGTTAAACACGTGAAAAGTGTACGACAAACCAAGGTAAACCGTGAGGTGCTACCTTGGTTTTTTCACAAAACTAAGCGTTTCCGGCAGCTGCTGCAGCAACTTCAGCGGCAAAATCCATCGTTTTCTTTTCGATGCCTTCGCCCACAACGAAAAGTGAAAAACCAGCAATGGTTGCGGATTTCTCTTTAAGCATTTGAGCCACGGTCTGTTTGTCATTTTTGACAAAAGGTTGCGATAAAAGCGCAACTTCTTTCAAAAACTTCTGAACTGAACCTTCAACCATCTTTTCGACGATTTCTGCGGGCTTACCCGACTCGGCAGCCTTGAGGCGGGCGACTGAACGTTCGGCTTCTTTGTCGGCTTCAGGTACGCCGGATTCATCTAGGGCCCGTGGCTTGGTGGCGGCAATATGCATTGCCAGGTCTTTACCCACTTCGTCGGCACCCGAAAACTCAACTAGGACACCGATTCGACCACTGTGTACATAGCTGGCAAGCTTATTGGCTGTCGTGTAGCGCTTAAATCTGCGAACCGAAATGTTTTCACCAATTTTGCCGACTAACGCAGCGCGCACCGATTCAACGGTGCCAGCACCAAGGTTGGCCGCTGACAGCGCCGCAACATCGGCGTAGTCGTTAGCAGAGACTTGTTTAGCCAAATCTGCAACAAAGGCAACGAAATCATCATTTTTTGCAACAAAATCAGTCTCGCAGTTCACCTCAAGGACGGCGCCGTGTTTGGCATCAGCCGTGATGAACAAACCAATCAGGCCCTCGGCCGTGACGCGGCCCGACGCTTTACTGGCTTTGCTGCCAAGCTTGACACGTAAGATCTCTTCTGCGCGAGCCATGTCACCGGCTGCTTCAGTCAGAGCGCGCTTGCACTCCATCATGGGTGCGTCGGTTTTTTCGCGCAACTCTTTAACCATTGCGGCAGTAATTTCAGCCATGTTTGCTCCAAGATTAGTGAGAGGCGCCCCGACGCATGGTCAGAGGCGCACTATTGCAATGCCCTGCGTATTCGCGCAGGCACCAGAAAAATTTACGCTTTTTCTTCAGCGACTTCGACGAATTCTTCGCCAGAAGCAAGTTCTTCAACAATACCGTTCAGGCTTTGCGCACGGCCTTCGAGTACGGCATCAGCCATACCTTTAGCGTACAGTGCAATAGCCTTGGCTGAGTCATCATTACCAGGAATGATGTAATCGATGCCATCAGGTGAATGGTTGGTGTCGACCACAGCCACGACTGGGATACCCAAGGCTTGTGCCTCAAGGACAGCAATTTTGTGATAGCCAACGTCAATCATGAAAATGGCGCTAGGCAAGCCGTTCATGTCTTTAATGCCGCCGATTGACTTGTTCAGTTTGTCGAGCTCGCGCTGAAACATCAAGCCTTCTTTTTTGCTCATACGCTCGGTACCGCCGTCAGCGATCATGACTTCCATGTCTTTTAAGCGTTTGATCGAGCTTTTGACGGTTTTGAAGTTTGTCAGCATGCCGCCCAGCCAACGGCTGTCGACAAAAGGCATACCGGAACGGGTAGCTTCTTGTGCCACGAGTTCGCGCGCCGCACGCTTTGTACCGACGAACAAAACGTTACCGCCTTTTGCAGCAACTGATTTCACAAACTTTGTTGCGTCGGTGTAATTAGCAACCGTTTTTTCGAGGTTGATAATATGAATTTTGTTGCGATGGCCAAAGATGAAAGGCGCCATCTTGGGGTTCCAGTAACGGGTTTGGTGACCGAAGTGCACACCCGCTTCTAACATTTCACGCATTAACGACATGATTTAAGGCTCCGAGGGTTAAGTCTTGTATTACGTCTGCACTGCTTTCTTGAAAGAAATTCAGCACCCTGGTGACGCAACACGCGATTTGATCTCATCCTGAACGACACTTTACGCAATCACATTGTGCAAAGCCGCAAAAGACCGAGATCGATAGTGTTAACTAAGATTTTCAAAGGCAGGCCAAGCTGCGCTTGCATTCACTTTCTTTGGATACATTTACTGTAAGTGTCGGGCTTTTATTCAAACCAAAAACACAGTAAGCCTATAATTCTACTATCTTTCACTACTTACATTCAAGTCGCCATGGGATTAGTCACCAATCCAGCCGAGTTAGACCTGATGCGCGCAGCCTGCCGCGATGCCGCAAAAGTACTCGACTTCATTACCCCGCACGTCAAAGCGGGGGTTACCACAGGCGAATTGGACCAACTTTGCCTGCAATTTCTGACCCAAGAGCTCAAAGTTACGTCTGCGACGGTCGGCTACGCGCCACCGGGTTACCCGCCATTTCCGGGTGCAATTTGCACCTCAGTGAATCATCAAGTCTGCCACGGAATCCCCGGAGATCGTGTCCTAAAAAATGGCGATGTGTTGAACATCGACGTCACAATCATCAAAGATGGCTGGTTCGGCGATACCAGCCGGATGTATTTTGTGGGTGAACCCTCAATCTTGGCCAAACGGCTTGCTGACATCACCTACGAGTGCATGTGGCTCGGGATTAAACAGGTCAAACCCGGTAACACGTTAGGTGACATTGGCAATGCAATTCAAAAACATGCCGAAAAACAAGGGTTTTCGGTGGTTCGCGAGTTTTGCGGTCACGGTATCGGGCAGCGCTTTCATCAAGAGCCTCAGATCTTGCACTATGGGCGCCCGGGCACTGGCGACAAACTCGAACCCGGCTTGATTTTTACGATCGAACCGATGATTAACGCGGGTCGCCGCGAAATCCGACAACTGGCCGACGGCTGGACCGTCGTCACGCGCGATCACAGCCTGTCGGCACAATGGGAACACACCATTTTGGTCACTGAAGCCGGCTTTGAGGTACTAACGATTTCTGAGGGCATGCCTGCGCCGCCGGCCCTGATCGCGGCTTAAAGGCTGGCGTCATGATTGACGTATCCGCCATCGCAGAAATCCGTGCAAATTTGCAAAGCAGCCGCAAGGCTGCGCTTGAGCAGTATCGTCAGGCGCTACGTCCTGACACCTTGCTTGCCGCGCTGTGCAGCTGTGCTGACCAGGCGCTCAGGCAACTTCTCGAACTCTTTCCTTTACCCAAAGGCGCCGCGCTAGCCGCCGTCGGAGGCTATGGACGTGGTGAGCTCTACCCCTTTTCAGATGTCGACCTTCTAATTATTTTGAAAGACGACCTCGATGCACAGGGCGAGGCCACTCTTGGTGGTTTAGTTGCATCGATGTGGGATGTTGGTCTCGAGCCAGGCTACAGCGTTAGAACCATTGAACAGTGCGTCAAAGAAGCTCGCGCCGACATCACGGTCGAGACCTCTTTACTTGAAAGCCGCTGGCTCGCTGGCAGTAAAACCTTGGCAAAACTGTTCGAAAAAACAATGGCTGAGCGACTCGATCCGCAACAGTTTTTTCGAGCTAAACGTGCCGAGATGCAACAGCGGCACGCCCGCCACCAAGACACCCCCTACTCGCTTGAGCCCAATTGCAAAGAGTCGCCCGGCGGTCTGCGTGATCTGCAGGTCATCATGTGGATGGCCAGGGCGGCAGGCTTTGGCGCGAGTTGGCAAGCGATTGCACGCGCGGGGTTGCTGACCAGCGCCGAAGCGCGCGACCTCAAGCGTGCTGAGCAAGCGTTTAAACGGGTACGCATCGAACTACACCTACTTGTCAACCGACGCGAAGACCGGCTGTTATTTGACCTGCAACACGGCTTGGCCCAAGCCTATGGCATCACGGCAACCGCCACGCGTCGCGCGAGCGAACTCTTGATGCAGCGCTATTACTGGGCCGCGCGTTTAGTGACGCAACTCAACACGCTTTTGGTACAAAACATCGACGAGCGCTTGTTCCTTCTTCAAGCGACCGACATCCGAGAGATCGACGAACACTACGTGTCGCGTCATAATCGCCTCGATATTAAAGATGACTTGTTGTTTGAAAAGAACCCCAGTCAACTCCTCAATGTCTTTTTAGTACTGCAGCAACATCCAGAGTTACACGAGCTCTCAGGCCGGGCACTACGCGCGATCTGGCATGCTCGCGATCGGATCGATGCAGCCTTCAGGCGCGATCCTAACAATAAAAATATTTTTCTAAACATCTTGCAACAACCGCAAGGCATCGTACACGCCTTGCGTCGCATGACGATGCTGAATATCTTGCCGCGCTACCTGCCTGTCTTTAGGCGTGTGGTCGGTCAAATGCAACACGACTTATTTCATGTCTACACGGTCGATCAGCATACCCTTGCCGTGATCCGCAATCTGCGTCGCTTCACAATGCCTGAGCATGCGCAAGAGTATCCGTTGGCCAGCAAACTAATCGCGGCTTTCGAGGGCCACTGGCTGCTGTATGTGGGGGCCCTGTTTCACGACATCGCGAAAGGACGCGGCGGAGATCACTCAACGTTGGGCGCAATCGAGGTCAAGCGTTTTGCCAAGGCGCACGCCCTCAATCGAAACGATACTGATCTTGTGGTGTTTTTAGTCGACAGTCATTTATTGATGTCTCAGGTCGCACAGAAAAAAGACCTCTCTGATCCGCAAGTTATCAACGATTTCGCGGCGCACGTCAAAACTTTACGCAACCTACAAGCGCTTTATTTGCTCACTGTTGCCGATATTCGCGGAACAAGCCCCAAGGTCTGGAACACCTGGAAGGGTAAGCTGCTTGAGAATCTTTATGATCTAACACGGGCAACGCTGGGCGGCACCATCGACGATACAAACACCGTGCTGCGCCAAAGGATTGAACAGGCGGCAACGCTAACGCGTTTGGCGGGGTTACGCGACGACGCCCGCGAGGCCTTCTGGCAGCAATTAGATGTGGCCTACTTTTTACGCCATGAGGCATCGGATATCGCCTGGCACACTCGGCATCTTTACTACCGGGTTGCGCCCGAGCAGGCCATTGTTAAGGCACGGCCTACCGAAGGCGCCGAGGGGCTACAAGTAATGGTGTACACCAAAGACGTGCCAGACCTGTTCGCGCGCATTTGCAGCTTCTTCGGTAGTCGCAACCTCAGCATTTTGGATGCGCGTATCCACACAACGCGCCGAGGCTATGCGTTAGACAGCTTTATCATCTTGCCTGCAGACAGCACCGAAGAACTGCGCACGTTAGCCACCTTAATCGAACACGAACTAGACGCGCAGCTCAAGACTGCTCCCGCAGACACACTGACCACGCGTCACGGGCTCGCGCGCCCTTCGCGTTTATCGCGTGCGTTTCCGGTCCCGCCGCTCGTGACCTTGCACCCCGACGAGGGTAGTCAAAACTGGCGCTTAGAACTTGTCGCCACCGACCGACCAGGTCTTTTAGGCGACATCGCACAGGTCTTTGTTACGTACAACATCAATCTTCAGACGGCTAAGGTCATGACCTTAGGTGACCGCGTTGAAGACGTTTTTGTTGTAAGCGGAGAAACACTTTCACAACCACGCACCCAGCGGCAATTTGAACGCGCCATGCTCGATGCTCTCACGCAGGTTGAACGACGTGCTGCTTGAAAAAAAACTGTGGTGGTTGATCTCGGGTTTGTGCGTTGCGGGCGTTGGCATCGCGTTGCTATCGCAACATGTCTTTGATATGCAGCCTTGCGCCTGGTGTGTCTTTCAGCGGCTTATCTACCTAGTATTGGCGGTGGTCGCCGCGCTCGCAGCCTCAACGCAAAGTCTGATCCCACGTCTGGTCTGTGCGATGATGGGATTAAGCCTGGCGATTGCCGGTGTCTCAGCCGCGTGGTTTCAGGCACAAATCGCTTCTCAGTCATTTTCATGCGCTCAAACACTGGCCGACCTGTTGATGACTCAAACGGGTCTTGAGACCGCGATGCCCGCCTTGTTTGGCATTTATGCAAGCTGTATGGATGCACGCGTCAAACTGTTTGGCCTCGAATATGCGTACTGGAGCCTGCTGCTGTTTGTACTGCTCGGCCTCTTGGTTGCATTCATCATGAAAGGCTTTCTAGGCCCGCGCAAGCCAGCGTGATGCCCTTCTCGTCAAGGCTTCTAATCTTCGGCCGCTAAGCCCATATTAAAGAGCAGCCCGTTTTGTTCTTCGCGAACCGCCTGACGGGTTTGGCCTAAACGCTCGAGATATTCAGGGGTAATGTCTCCGGTCACATACTCACCGGTAAAGCACGAGGTATCAAAGTGCGTCAAAGCAGGATTGAGATCTGACACCGACTTTTGCATCGAATCGATGTCTTGATAGACAAGCGCATCGGCGCCAATCATTTTGGCAATCGCTTGTTCATCACGCCCGGTTGCGATGAGTTCTTGCTGGGTGGGCATGTCAATACCATAGACGTTTTGATAACGCACCGGCGGTGCGGCCGAAGCCAGATACACCTTATTGGCGCCTGCCGCGCGCGCCATATCAACGATTTCGCGGCTGGTTGTTCCGCGTACGATTGAATCATCAACGAGCAAGACGTTTTTACCCTTAAATTCCATCCCGATGGTATTGAGCTTTTGGCGTACAGATTTTTTACGTACGGCCTGACCGGGCATAATAAAGGTTCGACCCACATAACGATTTTTGATCAAGCCTTCGCGATAGTTTAGGCCGAGGCGATCAGCCAGTTGCATAGCCGAAGGCCGCGATGAATCTGGGATTGGCATGACGACATCAATATCGCCTAAGCGTAAAGTTTTTGCTAACTTATCCGCCAGGTACTCACCCATTTTTAAACGTGAACCATACACCGACACGCCATCCAGTACAGAATCTGGCCGTGCAAAATAAACATATTCAAAAATACAGGGCGCATGCACTGCAACTTGCGCGCAGAGTTCGCTACTAAACTTGCCGTCAAGCGAAACAAACACGGCTTCGCCTGGCAAGACGTCGCGCACAAATTGAAAACCTGACCCTTCAAGAGCGACCGACTCAGACGCCACCATCCACTCGGGGCCCTGCGCGGTATCAAAGCGACCGATGCATAGTGGGCGAATCCCGTGCGGATCGCGAAATGCTAGCAAACCATAACCAGCGATTTGTGCAACAACCGCGTAAGCGCCTTTGACGCGCTGATGCACGGCTTTGACCGCACGAAAAATCGCTGACTCGTCAAGCGAGACACCATTTGCCGCTCGCTGCAATTCGTGCGCTAAAACGTTAAGCAAGACCTCAGAATCGGAGTTGGTATTGATGTGGCGCTGATCATTCGTGAAAAGCGACACACGCAACTCGCGCCAGTTGGTCAGGTTGCCATTGTGGGCAAACGTGATACCGAACGGCGCATTGACATAAAAGGGTTGGGCCTCTTCGACGCTTTCTGACGAACCCGCAGTTGGGTAACGCACCTGGCCAATGCCGGTTGTACCTGGAAGCGAGCGCATATTACGCGTGCGAAACACATCGCGTACTAAGCCATGCGCTTTATACATATTGAAATGGTTGCCGTTTGAAGTGGCAATGCCAGCAGCATCTTGACCGCGGTGCTGCAACAGCAGCAAGCTGTCATACAAAAGCTGATTGACAGGACCACGACCAATCACACCAACAATTCCGCACATGTACTTTCCTGATAACCGTTGAACCACGTTTAAATTCTGTCGTACTGAAGTGGGCAACAAACCCTGCTTCACTTTTGGCCTACTTTATTAGGCAACACACAATGCTGCAATTCTGTCGTACTCAATAAGGCAACCAACCTCGGATAGGCTCTGGCACACGTGCCTTGATTTGTTGCACCCCACCCACCACTTGCTTCGAAAACATGGCGTTTTTCCACCAAGGTTCTAACGGCAATGACGTATAGCCCGCGAGGGTCACTAAGACCAACACAAACAAAACGCCCCTGGCCAAACCATACACGGCGCCCAAACCGTGATCGGCCGGGGTCAAGCCCGTTTTATCTATCAAGGCCGACAGCGTCATATTGACCACGCCAATCGACAACAAGACGGCAATAAATACGGCAATGTAGGCCAACGCCACACGCAAAAAATCTTGGGTGACCCAGTGCATGAGCCAGTCCCATTCGGCGACCCGTGGGCCCCACCAAATCGCCGCAATAAACGCGAAAGCATAAGCTGCAAGTGACAAGAGTTCTTTGAGCAAACCACGAATCAAACCGAGCACGGCCGATACGCCCAGCACCCCTAACAAAACAAAGTCAAACCCGGTCACTGGGTAGCAATAAAGGCGCCGTCATACCCAAGCGTGCGCAGACGAGTCTGCGCAGCTTGCGCGGCTTCTCGTGAGGGAAAAGGCCCAACGCGTACGCGGTACCTTGCTTTACCGCCCACATCGACTGGGCCATCTACAAAAGCGTTACCTACACCCGCCGCTAACAATTTATTTTTTTGAGCCTGTGCGTCGGCCGAAGCATCGAGGGACACCGCTTGCACCACGAAATTGCCACGCGTTGGCGCCTTGGGGGTTGTGACAGAGCCAGGCGGGCTCGAAGACTCAGCGGTTGGACGGCCCTCAAGCAAGGCCAGCGCACGCGCACCGTCGTCGGAGCGATTGGTGGGCGCAGAATTAGGCGTTGGTTTAGCAGTCTCAACTTTTGGAGGATCTGTTTTTGTTGGCGCAGCCGCCGGATCAACGCGTGATGTGCCCTCGGGTTTGGCTGGGGCGCCCGCGCCGGGCGGCGTGGTCGTCGTTGCTGTCGCCGAAGCGCCTGAGCTAGCGGGTGCTGGTGTACCGTTACTAACAGGATCGCTTAAATTAGGCTGAAACGGCGCGTTGCGATCAGGGATCTTAATAGGGATTTTGCTTGAGACCGGTGCGGGCTCGGAATCAAGCAACATGGGCAAAATCACAACGGCGGCCAGCACCAAGGCCACGGCACCCGCTAGGCGCCGGCGGGCCCGCACGCGCAAGTCGGCCGCCTGCGCCTCGCTCGACACAGAGGGGCGCACCTTACCCGGAGGTTTACGCGGCGCTGCACTATCTTTTCTGGAAAACAGTCCCATTGATCCAAACACCCTGACTCAAAAAAAAGACATACCCGAAAAGCGCCTGAAGTCGGCGAAAAGCGTTTAAGCCGACCGCCCGCTAGCTTGCAATGCCCCAGCCACAGTCAAAAACGATCCGAATATGACGATTCTATCATCTGGCTTACTGAGTTTGCGCGCAGCTGCCAGAGCCTCAGCAACTGAAGAGTAGGCGCTGACAGCCACTTCGGCTTCGCCTGGCTGCTGATGGCCCGCGATACTTTCTTTAACCTTGGCAGACAGTTGCTCGGCGGTCAACGCCCGCTTACCGGGCAAACCGGCGCAGAACCAATGATCGATGCGTGGCGCCATGTGCTTGACCACTGCGGCAATATCTTTGTCGGAAAGCATCCCAAACACCGCGTAGGTGTAAGGATGAAAACCCATATTGCCCAAGTTTTTTTCAAGAACGGCCGCGGCATGCGGATTATGGGCCACATCAAGGATGACGGTCGGCTGACCAGGCAGAATCTGAAAACGTCCGGGTAACGACGCTTGAAGCAAGCCCAGGCGCACGGCCTGTTGCGGCACCGCCAAGCGCTCGCGCAGCGCCTCAAGGGCTGCCAAAGCGCCCGAGGCATTGAGCAGCTGATTGGCGCCCCGCAATGCAGGATAGGCCAGCGCATTGCGCCGCTGCTGGCGCCCAGCAAACGCCCATTGCTGGCGATCGCCCGAATAATTAAAGTCACGACCAAACAACCAAAGATCGCAGCCAATGGCTTGGGCGTAATCGAGCAAAGATTGAGGGGGTGCGGGGTCGCTGCAAATTGCCGGACGACCGTTGCGGTAGATATGCGCTTTTTCAAAACCGATTTTTTCGCGTGTATCGCCTAACCAGTCGACGTGATCGATATCGACGCTGGTGACAATTGAGCAATCGGCGTCCACAATATTAACGGCATCCAGGCGACCGCCCAAGCCCACTTCAAGCACCATCACATCAGGTGAAGCGACAGCAAACATGGCTAGCGTTGCCAGTGTTGAATATTCAAAATAGGTTAACGATACGCCTTGGCGGGCGGCTTCGACCATGCTGAAATACCGCACAAACTCTGCGTCAGAGACGATTTCACCGTTAAGACGAGCGCGCTCGTTAAAATTGACCAAATGGGGCGAGGTGTAGAGCCCCACCCGATAACCCGCAGCCAGCAAAATTGCCTCGAGCATGGCACAGGTTGAGCCTTTGCCGTTGGTACCGCCCACCACGATTTTGACCGCGGTGGTTTCAAGCGGCAAACGCGCGGCAACTTCGCGTACACGCTCAAGCCCCATATCAATCGCACTTGGATGAAGCTGCTCAAGGTAACTGAGCCAATCGGCCAGCGAGGCGGTGTTTGAGGGTGCGGCGAGAGTCATGGCAGAAATGGCATTGATTCAACAGACAAGCCTCTATTTTAACAGCGGCTCACCAACGCCCTAGGGCGTTCAGCCTTGAACCTGATAAGGAAAAAGCGCTTGGCTTCATTTCTACTAAAATCATCGACACATGAATGACCGCAAACCCCTAGACTTGACTGCTTTTCTTTGCATCGTGCTGCTCTGCTCTCTATGGGGTGGGCAACAGGTTCTGTTTAAGCTCACGATTCACGACATTCACCCCAACATGCAGATCGCCTTGCGCTCGGGTATTGGATGCGTGTTGCTGGCCGCTTTCATGTGGCAAAAAGGCATTTCGTTGGCGCTCTGGCGCGGGCCATGGCGAGCGGGCACGATTGTAGGATCCTTGTTTGCCCTAGAGTGGTGGATGATCGGCGAAGCCCTTCAGTACACGAGCGCCTCGCATGTGGTGGTATTTTTATATACGGCACCAATTTTTACTGCACTGGGCCTACATGTCTGGCGTCCTGATGAGCGCTTAAATTGGTGGCAATGGGTAGGGGTCTTGATCTGCTTTAGCGGAATCGGTCTGGCGTTTTTAGGCTCGTCTGCCGCGACACAACTTGACCCACAGACGCTGCTCGGAGATTGTCTTTCCTTAGGTGGCGGCGTCCTTTGGGCCGCGACGACGATCGTCACCCGTTGCTCAGGTTTAGCACGTATCCCCGCCACACAAACGACCATGTTTCAACTGTTCATTGGCGCTGTGGTGATACTGCTACTGTGCCTTGTTCTGGGTGAGACCGAGATCCACTGGAGCCCTTTTTTGGTGGCCAGCATCGTAGGCCAAGGCGTAGTGATTTCGTTTTTTAGCCTCTTGGTATGGATTTGGCTGCTCAGACATTATTTGGCCTCGAGAGTTTCGATTTTTACCTTTATAGCGCCGCTGATCGGCGTAGGCTTAGGTGTGTGGTTGTTAGACGAGCCTCTGCACAGCGCATTTATCTGGGGCGCCTTGATGGTGATGGCGGGGGTGATTTTGGTAAACCTTGCACCTCTAACCCGACGTTTGAACGGAGCATAGTTTTGCCATGTGTTTAGCTATTTTTGCGCAAAATGTTTTACCGGATTGGCCGCTTATTGTTGTGGCAAACCGCGATGAACTGCATGCGCGCCCAACCGAGGCCGCAAGACCATGGGATGAGGCGCCTTCGCTGCTGGCAGGCCGCGACCTACAGGCCGGCGGAACCTGGCTTGGCCTGACCACCACAGGGCGTATTGCTTTACTGACCAACTATCGCGAAACGGGTATGCACGATGATAGAGCCCCCTCGCGTGGTCGTCTTGCAGAGCACTATTTACGACAAGAACAATCGGCGCAACAATATTTGCAAGCGCTGCAACAAGACGATGCGCCTTACAACGGCTTTAATTTACTAGCCGGCGATCAAAACGGCTTGTGGTATTACTCAAATCGTCTGAACGCAGCACCGTTTAAGATTCCTGACGGTGTCAGTGGGGTATCAAACGCCACGCTCAATACACCCTGGCCTAAATTGCTTCGTACGCAAGGCAGCGTCGCAGAGCATCTGGCACAGGCTCAAGCTCCCGCCCCTGCTCGGCTGTTTGAAATTTTTCAGGATACGGTGCGCGCTGCTGACCACGAACTCCCTGATACCGGCGTTGGCCTTGATCGCGAAAAGTTGCTGGGCAGCCCGTTTATTAAAAACGAACGCTACGGTACGCGTTGCACGACAATTATTTTGCAGCATCGCCAAGGCTACGCTTTGTTTTACGAAAAACGTTATGACGCCTTTGGGCAACCTATAGATGACAGCAACTGGCGGGTTAATTTTTTAGCGAAGACAATCTTAGCGATGTGATGCTAGCGCCCCACTCTGGCATCGGTACTTGGCAAAACTTGCAAGGCACACAGCACTTGTTGGTCGGGCGCTTCGAAGATCACTCACACCTACTAGCAACGATTGGGGTCGAGCAAACGCTTTAAATTTAAGTGTCTTTAGGGCCTAGAAAGCGTCGAGGCTTTATACTGTAAGCCATTCCTATTTAACGACCGGGCTTATCATGTCAGACCTCAAACTTCGCATCGCCGAATCAGTCAAAGACGCCATGCGCGCGAAAGCGAGCGAGCGTTTAGGCACTTTGCGATTTTTACAGGCCGCCATCAAACAAAAAGAAATCGATGAGCGCAAAGACGTGACCGATGCAGACGTCATTGCGATTATTGAAAAGCAAATCAAGCAGCGTCGCGAGTCAATCGCAGCTTATGAACAAGCTGGCCGCACCGAAACCGCGGCACAAGAAACTGCTGAAATGGTTGTGCTGCAAGAATTTTTGCCACAAGCCGCGACTGAAGCTGAAGTCAACGCCGCCATTGATGCTGCCTTGGCAGAAGTACAAGCGCAAGGGATTACAGGTAACCCCGCAATGGGCAAGATCATGGCGATCTTAAAGCCAGCGCTTGCAGGCCGCGCCGACATGTCAACGCTGTCTGGGTTGGTGAAAGCTAAACTCGGCTAACAACCTTGCCAAGCACGGATACCAGGTTTTAGTTATGAAAGCCTGGTATTTCACCCGGCGCGTCAAACCTTAACGCTTAGGCTTTAGATCGTTCGAACCCGCGCCTATCCTATGCGCATCATGAGCCTAGCGGCTCAGGCCACTTTCGCTACGGGCTTAACCTTGAGCACCTTGAACGACGCCGAGGCTTTGGCAATCAAATTACCTTCAGTGTCTAATACCTCGCCTTCACAAAAGGCGATCGACGAACCGCGTCGCAAGCAGCGCGCTTGAATCGTTAGGTCAGTGACGGCTGGTTCAAAACAGCTGACCGTGATGTCGATTGTTGCCATCCCCAAGCCCAACGGATCTACCGAACGGCCCGCAGCACTTAGC
>Ga0209551_1000040_pt1 | contig 36487 bp, 38 predicted proteins | sample LauGreSuBDMM15SD_2_FD_187568 | JGI IMG/M metagenome (GOLD analysis project Ga0209551, IMG submission 187568) | Freshwater lake microbial communities from Lake Michigan, USA - Su13.BD.MM15.SD (SPAdes) (version 3) | ecosystem: Environmental > Aquatic > Freshwater > Lake | place: Lake Michigan, USA... | reverse complement strand
TCTTTTGGTTGCAGATGTCATTAATCCTGTGACCCTGAACCTCTAATTCGGCGGTTTTTGCCTGAGTAGTGCAGAATGAAGCCATGGTTGATCTCGGAATTCCAAGTGCACCACCTCCAACGCTGCATCCTCGCCGCAAGACTCGCCAAATGAAGGTTGGTTCAGTCGGTGTAGGTAGTGATTCTCCGGTTTCAGTTCAATCGATGTGCACAACTCTTACAGCTGATGTGGATGCAACACTGCAACAGATCGCAGAGCTCACAGCATCTGGATGCCAGATTGTGCGTGTTGCTGTGCCGAGCCAAGATGATGCTGATGCACTCAAGCAGATTGCCAAGAAATCTCAGATTCCAGTGATCGCAGATATTCATTTTCAACCTAAATACATCTTTGCTGCAATTGATGCGGGCTGTGCTGCGGTGCGAGTTAATCCAGGAAATATTAAACAATTTGATGACAAGGTAAAAGAGGTTGCAAAGGCAGCAGGTGATGCCGGTATTCCAATCCGCATTGGTGTTAACGCTGGTTCATTAGATCCGCGCTTGCTTGCAAAGTATGGAAAAGCAACTCCTGAAGCTTTGGCCGAATCTGCATTGTGGGAAGCATCTTTGTTTGAAGAGCATGGTTTTTCGGATATTAAGATTTCTGTGAAGCATCATGATCCTGTAACAATGGTTAACGCCTATCGAATTCTTGCAGCCAAGTGTGATTACCCATTACACCTTGGTGTAACAGAGGCTGGTCCAATTTTCCAAGGCACAATTAAATCTGCAACAGCTTTTGGCATTTTGTTAGCTGAAGGCATTGGCGACACAATCCGCGTTTCATTATCGGCACCTCCTGTTGAAGAGGTGAAAGTTGGAATTTCAATTCTTGAGTCACTTAATTTGCGCCAGCGCAAACTTGAAATCGTTTCATGCCCTTCATGTGGGCGTGCACAAGTTGATGTGTACACATTGGCTGAACAGGTTCAGGCTGGTTTGGAAGGCATGACTGTGCCATTGCGAGTTGCTGTCATGGGATGCGTTGTTAATGGTCCAGGTGAAGCACGTGAAGCAGATCTTGGTGTTGCATCAGGAAATGGCAAAGGTCAGATATTTGTAAAGGGTCAGGTCATCAAGACTGTGCCAGAAGCGCAAATTGTAGAAACTCTTATCGAAGAAGCTATGCGCTTAGCAGAAGAAATGGAAGCCGCCGGGGTTGCTTCAGGGCAACCTTCAGTTGATGTTCGGTAGGGTTTGACCATGTTGAAAATGTCTACGCTATTTTTGCGTACTCTTCGCGATGACCCAGCAGATGCTGAAGTCGCAAGTCATAAGCTGCTAGTTCGCGCTGGTTACGTGCGCAGGATTGCCGCTGGCATTTATTCATGGTTGCCACTTGGCGTGATCACACTTCGAAATGTTGAACGAGTAATTCGTGAAGAGATGGACAAGGCAGGGTTTCAAGAGGTCAATTTTCCATCACTTCTTCCACGCGATGCCTACGAAACTACTAATCGTTGGGAAGAGTACGGCCCAGCCTTATTTAGATTACAAGATCGCAAAGGTGGGGATTATCTTTTAGGTCCAACACATGAAGAGATGTTTACCTTGATGGTTAAAGGCGAGTACTCATCCTATAAAGATTTGCCATTAAGTATTTATCAGATTGGAACTAAGTTCCGTGATGAAGCCCGCCCACGAAGCGGAATTATCCGTGGCAGAGAATTTGTTATGAAGGACTCTTACTCATTTGATAGTGATGATGCTGGACTTGAAGTCTCATACCAAGAACATCGCGAAGCATATGTAAAAACATTTGATCGCCTTGGGATGAAGTACAACATCGTTAAGGCTGTATCAGGTGCCATGGGTGGATCTAAATCAGAAGAGTTCTTAGCTCCTTGCTCAACAGGTGAAGACACATATGTTTTATGTCCTAAGTGTGGATTTGCAGCAAATGTTGAAGCCATGGTTACAAAGGTTGATGCCCAGGACTTTACAAATACTCCTGCTCTTGAAGATTTTGATTCACCGAATACACCAACGATTGATTCCTTAGTTGAGCTGCTTAATGCAAAGTTTGGTGGGGGATTTACTGGGGCCAATACTCTCAAAAATGTGATGCTGATGGCAGATAACAAAGCTCTAGCAGTATTAGTTCCTGGAGATCGTGAAGTTGATTTGAAGCGTTTCCAAGAAAATCTTGGAGGAATTCATGAGCTTCGAGTATTTGAAGATGCAGATTTTGCAAAGTTCCCTGGTCTAGTTAAGGGATACATCGGACCACAGGATGCAAAGAAATCTGGAATTACTGTTTACGCAGATCCACGCGTAGCACCCGGAACATCATGGGTGACTGGTGCGAATAAAAAGGATCGACATGCTAGAAATGTAGTTAACGGTCGAGACTTCACACCTGATGCATATGTCGAAGCTGCTGAAGTCCGCGCAGGAGATGCATGTCCAGAGTGTGCAACACCAATTGTTATTGATCGTGCTATCGAAATCGGCCACATCTTCCAACTTGGTCGCAAGTACGCAGAAGCACTTAATCTCACAGTTCTTGATCAGAATGGTAAGTCGCAGATTGTGACTATGGGTTCATATGGAATTGGAGTAACGCGCGCGGTTGCTGCAATTGCAGAACAAACTCATGATGAAATCGGGCTTAATTGGCCAGCTGAGTTAGCCCCAGCCAAGGTGCATATTGTTGCTGCTGGTAAAGATGATCTCTTATTTGATACAGCGTTAAAACTAGGCACTGATCTAGAAGCACAGGGAATTTCGGTCATGCTAGATGACCGTCGTGATGCAAGCCCAGGCGTGAAGTTTAAAGACGCCGAATTAATTGGTAACCCAATAATCGTTGTTGTGGGTAAAGCTTTGGCCGAAGGAAATGTCGAAGTACGAGTACGCAAGAGTGGTGACAAAAAAGAGGTTGCACTTGCAGGTGCGGTAACTTCGATCGCAGAGCTACTTAAGTAATTGTGTTTCAGGATTTAACGCTAGCAACAGCGCTTTTTCTTTTAGCAGCATCCTTCTTTGCAGGCTTTATCGATTCGATTGCAGGTGGGGGCGGGTTAATTCAACTTCCTGCACTGCTGATTGGTTTACCAAAGTCTGAAACCGCAGAGGTACTTGGTACCAATAAATTATCGGCAGTATTTGGAACAACAACGGCGGCTGCGCTCTACAGAAAGCAGATTAGGCCTGATCCAAAGATTTTGCTTGCAATGGGTGTTCCAGCATTTCTGGGCTCGGCCGGAGGAGCTGTTCTAGCTTCTAAGATTCCCACTAGCAGTATGCGGCCAATGGTGTTGGTGCTGCTAATTATTGTTGCAATTTATACATGGTTTAAACCTGATCTAGGTAAGTTTGAAAACCTACGTCACCTGCCAAAGCGCAGAGTGCAAATTGCTGCATTAGCCGGGGTAGTAATTGGCTTCTATGACGGAATCTTTGGTCCAGGAACTGGATCTTTTTTGATGTTGATTCTTGTTGCATCACTTGGTTATGCCTTCATTACCGCATCTGCAATTGCCAAGGTAGTCAATGTTGCAACCAATGTTGGCGCAATTATGGTCTTTGGAATAAATGGTGCGGTTCTTTGGCAGATCGGCATCATCCTGGGAGTTGCAAATATTTCTGGCGCTGTACTTGGGGCACGTCTGGCTATCAAAGGTGGCTCCACTTTGGTGCGTAAAGTCTTCTTGCTAGTTACCGTGGCATTGATCGTGAAGGTAGGAATTGCAACCTTTTAATTGTTCGCGTTACAATTACGGCACAACTTAATAGAAAGAAGAGATTCATGGCCCTTAAGGATTTAATCGCCGATGCTATTCGACCTGCTGTAGAAAACGCGGGATTCTTTCTAGAAGATGTCTTTACAAGCAATCCTGGTAATCACCGCATCGTTACATGCATGATCGATGGAGTTGCCCCCCTTAGCCTTGATGAAGTAACAGTTGTGAGCCGTGAAATTTCGGCAATTCTTGATGAGTCACCATTGCTAACTGAAGCTTTCACCCTAGAAGTCACATCACCTGGAATTGAGCGACCTCTCACCTTGCCTCGTCACTGGACGAAGAATCTGACCAGAATTGTTAAGGCAACACTCAACGATGACACTGAAGTATCAGGACGATTAACAGAATTTGACGAAGTCAGAGCAATTTTGATTGAGAATATTAAGGGTCGTATGAAGACTCATGAAGTTGCATTCGCAGATATCAAGCGCGCAAACGTTGAGATCGAATTCAATCGTAAGGATGAGATCTAATGCATGTAGAGATGTCGGCCTTAGTTGCCCTAACAACTGAAAAAGATATTCATCTTGAAGATCTTATTTATGCAATCGAAGTTGCAGTCCTTGGTGCGTATAACCAAACAGATACTGCCAAGCGTCATGCTAGGGCACATTTAGATCGCGAGACTGGTGAAATTTCGATCCTGACCCCAATCTTTGGCGAAGACGGTACGCGCATTAGCGAAGAGGTTGACTCACCTGATGGATTCTCACGTATGGCAACATCGACTGCGCGCCAGATAATTAAATTAAAAATGCGCGAAACAAATGATGCAGAGATTGTTGGTGAGTTCACAGCATCTGTCGGCGATGTTATTTCTGGTGTCGTACAACAGGGCCGTGATCCCAAGATGATTAACGTTAACCTTGGCCGCGTTGAAGGTCGTATCCCGCCACAGGAACAAGTTCCGGGTGAGCTCTATAACCACGGAGATCGCATTAAGTGTTTTGTTGTTGAAGTTAAGCAGGGGTTAAAGGGACCTGAAATTATGTTATCCCGTTCCCACCCAGCACTTGTGAAACAACTATTTGCATTTGAAGTTCCAGAAATTAATGACCGCATCGTTGAAATCATGGCCGTTGCGCGCGAAGCAGGACATCGCACAAAGCTTGCGGTGAAAACACATCGCGCAGGAGTTAGCGCAAAGGGTTCATTGATTGGTCCAATGGGTTCTCGTGCGCGCGCAGTCATGGATGAGCTACATGGAGAAAAGATTGACATTGTTGATTGGTCTGAAGATCCAGCTGAGTTTGTCGCAGCAGCACTTGCTCCTGCAAAGGTCAGTTCAGTTGAAATCACCGATCTTGCAACGCGCAGTGCAAAGGTGATCGTTCCGGATTACCAGCTGTCATTGGCCATCGGAAAGGATGGACAGAACGCTCAGGATGGACAGAACGCTCGCCTGGCTGCACGGTTGACTGGCTGGCGTATTGATATTCACCCCGACACAGTTGTGCCCGCTGCCACAGACGCAGCATTATGACTGGAGGGCTCTAGTTGGGTACCATGGCTCAGTTGGATTCAGGTTTTCCGGTACGTAGCTGTATTGGCTGCCGAAAGAAGGCGAACCCATCAGCATTAATTCGAGTGGTTTTGATTGATGGGAAGTTAATTCCAGATATCAAAGGCGGTGCTCCAGGTCGGGGTGCTTGGCTTCACAAGAAGTGTGCAGAAGGTGCGATAAGTCGAGGCGCTTTTCGTTTTGCTTTTAAGCAAGATGGGGCGATCGATGTATCGGAACTTCTGAAATTTCTTGAAAGCTAGTTCGAATGCGTGTATTACTAATCAAAATGACATACAACGAATGGATATGAAAGATATGAAACTCAAATGAGCTCGTTAGAACTATGAGGTCGTTCAACTAAGGCTTGCATTTGAGAAAATGCGGGCCAAGACAGGAGAAATGTGTCAAAGGTCCGCGTACATGAGTTGGCAAAACAACTCGGTATGGAGAGCAAGGTTGTACTTGCAAAACTCCAAGAAATGGGCGAGTTTGTTCGCTCAGCATCATCAACAGTAGAGGCACCAGTTGTCCGCAAGTTGATCGAAATGTATCCCGATGCAAAGCCGGTCGAGGAGAAAAAGCCTGTCAAAAAGGCTGCTGCAAAGAAAGCTGTAGCAAAGCCAAAGGGTGAAGTCAGCGCTGAACAAGCCGCCGAACTTGCAGCCGAACTTGGCGTAGACATTGAAGCGCTAAAGCTTGAACAAGCAAAAGCGATTGCTAATAAAGAGGAAGCTGCAAAGCATGAGGCAGCAGATCGCGCGGCAGACCGTGCAACTGACGGCGCCGCACCTGCCGCTCCATCAACACCTGCGCCTCGTCCAGGTAACAATCCATTTTCAACAGGTAGCGCGGTTCCGCGTCCACCGCGTCCACCACGTCCTGGTAACAATCCATTTTCAACAGGTAGCGCAGTTCCGCGTCCACCACAGCGACCTGCGGGAACTGGAGCTCCGCGCCCAGGAATGGCGGGATCACGTCCAGGTTCTGTTCGCCCAGGATTTGCAGCACGTCCAGGTGGAGCACGTCCAGCATCAGGTGGAGCATCAACAGGTGCAGGTTTTCCACCACGCACTGGTGGCGCACCAACAAGTTCTCCTTATAAATCAAATGCACCGGGCACTGGCGGTGCACCTGCTGGTGGTCCGCAACGTCCAGGTGGCGGTCGTCCACCACAACGCGGTGGCGCAGGCGGAGCATTCGGAAAGAATGCAAGTAAGAAATCAGGTCGTAAACAAAAGTCTCGTAAGGCATTGCGCGATGAGTTCGACAATATGCAGGCACCACAACTTGGTGGCGCTGTTGTTCCTCACGGTGATGGCAAGACGCCTATTCGTATGCGTCGCGGAGCTTCATTGGCAGATTTCGCAGACAAGATTGGTGCAGATCCAGCAGCACTAGTTGCAGCTCTATTTCACCTTGGTGAGATGGTTACAGCAACACAATCTGTCGATGCAGATACCTTTGAAATTCTTGGCGTTCAACTTGGATATAACATTGAAATTGTTAGCCCCGAAGATGAAGACCGCGAATTACTACAAGACTTCGACATCGATTTAGCTGGTGAACTTGATGATCTTGATCCGGAATCATTGGTTGCACGTCCACCAGTTGTAACGGTTATGGGTCACGTTGATCACGGTAAGACATCTCTTCTTGATGCAATTCGTAAATCTGAAGTTATGAAGGGTGAAGCAGGCGGTATTACACAGCACATTGGTGCATACCAAATTCACCATGATCATGATGGCACCAACCGCGCGATTACATTTATTGATACACCAGGTCACGAGGCGTTTACCGCTATGCGTGCTCGTGGTGCCAAGGTAACTGACATCGCTGTATTAGTTGTTGCCGCAGATGATGGAATCATGCCTCAGACAATTGAAGCTCTAAATCACGCACAAGCAGCCGATGTTCCTATTGTGGTTGCTGTTAACAAGGTTGATAAAGAGGGTGCCAACCCAGACAAGGTCCGCCAACAGCTAACTGAGTACAACTTGATCGCGGAGGAGTACGGCGGAGACACAATCTTTGTAAACGTTTCTGCAAAGGCTGGCATTGGTATTGATCAGTTGATCGAGTCAATTTTACTTACAGCAGATGCTGCAATTGATCTACGCGCTGTTGCCGAGGATGATGCTCGCGGTGTTGCCATTGAAGCTCACCTTGATCGTGGTCGCGGTCCAGTTGCAACTGTCCTCGTTCAACGCGGAACATTAAAGGTTGGCGATGCAATCGTTGCAGGTAGCGCATTTGGTCGTGTTCGTGCGATGTTGGATGAAAATGGTGACAATGTTGCAACCGCTGGTCCATCACGTCCAGTTCAGGTTCTAGGTTTCACATCTGTTCCAAGTGCTGGCGATACATTCCTGGTTGCTGATGAAGACCGTACTGCGCGTCAGATTGCTGAAAAGCGACAGGCTGCAGAACGTAACGCACAGCTTGCTAAGGCTCGCAAGAAGGTTTCACTGGAAGACTTCATGGAGCAGTCCAAGATTTCTACACTTAACCTCATTCTTAAGGGTGACGTTTCTGGTTCTGTTGAAGCGCTAGAAGATGCATTGATGCAGTTGGATGTTGGCGCAGAGGTTGATCTTCGCGTTATTCACCGCGGTGTTGGTGCAATCACTAAGAGCGATATCACCTTGGCATCTGCCTCTACTGCAGTTGTGATCGGCTTTAACGTTAAGCCAGAACCACAAACTGCAATTTATGCTGATCAAGAAGGCGTTGAAGTTCGTTTCTACTCAGTTATTTACAACGCAATTGAAGAGATTGAGTTATCTCTCAAGGGCATGCTCAAGCCTGAGTTTGAAGAATCAATCATCGGTAACGCCGAAGTTCGCGAAATCTTCAAATCTTCAAAGGCTGGAAACATTGCAGGTTCTGTCGTTAAGGATGGAACCATCCGTCGCAATGCAAAGGCACGAATTGTTCGTAATGGAGCAGTTTTGGTTGATAACCTCACAATTGATTCGCTCAAGCGATTCAAGGATGATGCCACTGAAGTCCGTGAAGGATTTGAGTGCGGTATTGGCCTTGGCAACATGAAGGAGATCGCACAAGGCGACATCATTCAGTGCTTTGAGATGGTTGAGAAAAAGCGAGCATAAGAAATGGGTCAATCACATCGCACACTGAAGGTCGCCGACCGCATCAAGGTTGTAGTTGCAAACCTGCTAGAGACAAAGATTAAAGATCCGCGTCTTGGTTTTGTAACTGTTACCGATGCGCGTGTTACTGGCGATCTTCAGCAAGCCTCAATTTTCTACACAGTCCTTGGTGGCTTAGATGAGCGCGCAGCAACTGCTGCGGCTCTAGACAGCGCTAAGGGTGCTATTCGTTCAGCACTTGGCCGCGAATTAGGTCTTCGCATTACACCGAGCATTGAATTCTTTGAAGATGGATTGCCAGAAAGCGCACTTGCTTTGGATTCTTTACTTGCAAAGGTTCACGAGCAGGACGCACAAGTTGCAGAGCTTCGAAAGAATGCCAGTTATGCCGGGGGAGAAGATCCTTATAAAGCTCCACGTGTGATCGAAGAAGAGTAGTGGCCCAAACAGTGCACGAGCAGGGTTTTCTAGTTGTTGATAAAGAACCAGGCATGACAAGCCATGATGTGGTTGCCATTGCACGGAAGGCGCTAGGCACACGCAAAGTTGGTCACGCAGGAACTCTTGATCCAATGGCTACCGGAATCCTCGTTTTGGGATTTAACAACGGAACTCGCCTCTTGCAATACATAACAGATGGTGACAAGTGCTATCAAGCAACTGTGGTTTTAGGTGCTGCAACAGTCACAGATGATGTTGAAGGCGAAGTAATTAGCACGGCAGATACCTCTGCAATTACAGATACTCAGATTCATGAAGAATTATCAAAGATGCGCGGCACAATCATGCAACGACCAAGTTCAGTCTCTGCCGTAAAAATTGATGGTGAACGTGCTTATGATCGAGTTCGATCAGGTGAAGAGGTTGTTTTGCCCTCCCGCGAGGTCACAATCACGCAAATAGATGTTCTAAGTATTCGCAGGCCTGAAAAAGGTATTGAAATCGATATAGAAGTTACATGCTCGTCTGGAACATTTATTCGTGCCATCGCTCGTGATTGTGGTGATGCATTAGGCGTTGGGGGACACCTCAACTCGCTTCGTCGTTCACGTGTGGCAGGCTTTGGATTAGATAGAGCGGTTTCGTTGGCGCAGTTAAAGAACGGCGAGTTTTCAACCTTAGATTTAGCCGATGTTGCACGAGCAACCTTTGCCGTTCGCGAGATTGCACTAGATGAAAAGCTTGAACTTTCTTTTGGGCGCGCCTTGACCGCTAACCCAGATCAACAAATTTATGCAGGAATATCTGCAACTAACGAGTTAATCGCCCTGCTACAGAACGTCGATGGCAAGGCCAGGCCAATTGCTGTATTCGCGGCGGCGCAGTAACTCTGAGACAATGGGCATATGAGCATCGTCGTTATCGGAAACTTTGATGGAGTCCACAAGGGGCACCAACAAATCCTTAACCGTGCCAAGGAGATAGCAGGGGATGAAAAGATTGTTGCACTGACCTTTGACCCACATCCGGTATCTATTTTTGCACCAGAGCGAACACCAACTTTGCTAACTATTTTGAGTGACAAGATTGAGCTGTTAAAGATTCATAACGCTGATCAGGTGGCGGTAATCAAGTTCACCAAGGAGTTTGCTGCAATGGCTCCTGAGGAGTTCGTCAATAAGGTGTTGGTAGAACAATTAAAGGCGACCACCGTTATTGTTGGCCAGAACTTCACCTATGGTTTTAAGGCAGCTGGCAATGTTCAATCTCTTGCTCAGCACCCTGCATTTGAAACTATTGTTTTGGATTTACAGTCAGATGCTGAAGTAGCAATCTCTTCAACACGTATTCGCTCTGCAATAGTTAATGGCGATGTTGAAGGTGCTAGAGAGATGTTGACTCGTCCGCACCGCCTAGATGGCATTGTTGTTCATGGCGAAAAACGTGGTCGTGAGATTGGATATCCAACTGCGAACCTTGGAAACATCGATGGCCAAACAATTCCAGCAGATGGTGTGTATGCAGGATGGTTAACAGTGGGAATTGATCGCTGGCCGGCTGCAATTTCAATTGGCACAAATCCAACATTTGAAGGAGTTCGGGGTCGCCAGGTCGAGGCATACGCACTTGATCAAGTAGGTCTTGATCTCTATACAAAGCCTGCAACTATCGAATTTGGATGGAGACTTCGAGATACATTGAAATTTGATGGTCTGGAGCCATTACTTCAGCAAATGGCAAAGGATTGTGCTGAAGCCCGCAGATTGACTGAGCTCTAAGCGGGCAAATCCACCCGATTTCACCTATTCATAGGCTCGCTGGTAACCTAGCCCTTCAGTCGAGATAGCGAATCTTTCGTGAATCAAACCGAAAGAGCCTCGTGCTCAGTACATAAGGAGAACAAGAAATGGCACTAACACCAGAAATAACCAAAGAAATCATTGCTCAGTACGGTTCTTCTCCTACTGACACGGGATCACCTGAAGCTCAGGTCGCTCTTCTTTCAAAGCGTATTGAACAAATCACAGATCACTTGAAGACTAACCCACATGATCACCACAACCGTCGTGGTCTTTTGTTGCTAGTTGGACGTCGTCGCCGCATTCTTCAGTACCTAGCAAAGACAGACATCAATCGTTACCGCGCAATTATCGAGAAGCTCGGTATTCGCCGCTAATTAAGTAAACACAATCTGCCGTAGAGCAATGGTCCTCGGTAGTGGTTTCCGCGCTGGATATCTTCACGCGTGAACTTCGATCGGAGATTCATTCTCTTGGCAGATAACAAAGCACGATAATTTTGTCGCGCTTTTCAATCTACAAAGAGGAGGACCCATGGAGGGTCAAGAGGTTCAGTCAGCCGTTGCAATTATTGATAACGGAAAATTCGGAAAACGAGAAATTCGTTTTGAAACAGGACGCCTAGCGCGCCAAGCAGCAGGAGCTGCAGCAGTTTATCTAGATGATCAAACAATGATCTTCTCAGCAACAACTGCATCAAAAACACCAAAGGATCAATTTGATTTCTTTCCTTTAACAGTTGATGTTGAAGAGAAGATGTATGCAGTTGGTCGTATCCCAGGATCATTCTTCCGTCGTGAAGGTCGTCCATCAGAGGATGCGATTCTTACCTGCCGTTTGATCGACCGTCCATTGCGTCCATCATTTGTTAAGGGACTTCGTAACGAAGTTCAGATCGTTGTGACAGTAATGGCACTAGATCCAGATCATATGTATGACGTTATTGCGATCAACGCTGCATCAATTTCTACACAACTAGCAGGTCTTCCATTCTCTGGTCCAATCGGTGGCGTTCGCGTTGCTTTGATTGATGGTCAGTGGGTTGCATTCCCTAACCACTCACAGGTTGCTAACGCAGTCTTTGACATGGTTGTTGCTGGTCGCATTAGCGATGATGGCGATGTTGCAATCATGATGGTTGAAGCAGAAGCGACTTCTCGCACAATTGAGTTAATCAAGGGTGGCGCACCAACTCCTAATGAAGAGGTTGTTGCACAAGGCCTAGATGCTGCAAAGCCATTCATCAAGATTCTCTGTGAGGCGCAAGCAAAGCTTGCAAAGGTTGCCGCAAAGCCAACTGCAGATTTCCCAGTCTTCTTGGATTACCAGGATGATGTATTTGCAGCTGTTGAAAAGGCTGCTGCAGCAGATCTTGCAAAGGCGCTAACAATTGTTGGTAAGCAAGAGCGCGAAACAAAGATCGATGCAATTAGTGCAGCGACGAAGGAATCTGTAAGCGCCAAGTTTGAAGGTCGCGAAAAGGAAGTTCCTGCAGCATTCCGTTCATTGACAAAGAAGCTTGTACGTCAGCGCGTATTGCGCGACAAGATCCGTATGGATGGTCGCGGTCTCCGCGATATCCGTGCGCTATCTGCAGAGGTAGAAGTTATTCCTCGCGTGCACGGTTCAGCAATCTTCGAGCGTGGAGAGACACAGATTCTTGGAATCACGACTCTTAACATGCTAAAGATGGAGCAACAGCTAGATACGTTGAACCCTGAAAATCACAAGCGTTACATGCACAACTACAACTTCCCACCATATTCAACTGGTGAAACAGGTCGTGTTGGTACACCTAAGCGTCGCGAAATCGGCCACGGTGCTCTAGCTGAGCGTGCATTGATTCCAGTACTTCCATCACGTGAAGAGTTCCCTTACGCAATCCGTCAGGTTTCTGAAGCACTTGGTTCAAATGGTTCAACATCTATGGGTTCAGTATGTGCATCAACACTTGCACTATTTAACGCAGGTGTTCCACTACGCGCACCAGTTGCAGGTATTGCAATGGGTCTGATCTCAGATGATGTTGATGGCAAGGTTGAATACGTTGCTTTGACTGACATCTTGGGTGCAGAAGATGCATTCGGAGATATGGACTTTAAGGTCGCAGGAACAAAGGACTTTGTTACAGCTTTGCAGTTAGATACAAAGCTTGACGGAATTCCAGCATCTGTTCTTGCAGGCGCACTATTGCAGGCAAAGGAAGCGCGTCTTGCGATTCTAGATGTCATGAATGAAGCAATTGATTCTCCTGATGAGATGAGCCCATTTGCTCCTCGCATTATTTCTGTGAAGATTCCAGTTGATCAGATCGGTGCAGTTATCGGGCCTAAGGGCAAGATTATTAATCAGATTCAAGAAGAAACTGGCGCAGATATCTCAATTGAAGATGATGGAACCATCTACATCGGTGCAACCGATGGACCTTCAGCTGAAGCTGCTCGCGCACAGATCAATGCAATTGCAAACCCACAGATGCCAGAGGTTGGCGAGCGTTACTTAGGTACCGTTGTGAAGCTTGCTGCATTCGGTGCATTCATTTCATTGATGCCAGGTAAAGATGGCTTGCTCCACGTATCCCAGATTCGCAAGATGCATGGTGGAAAGCGCATTGAAAACCTTGAAGAGGTTATGAAGGTTGGCGACAAGATCCAGGTTGAAATCGGCGAGATCGATCCGAAGGGCAAGCTGTCTTTGGTTCCCGTCCTTGAAGATGGAACAACTGGTTCAGCTGAATAAATGAGCGTTCGTCGTTCAGTTTTACCTAGCGGTCTGCGTATCGTTACTGAAGAAGTTCCTTCGGTACGCAGCGCCGCGATTGGTATTTGGGTAAATGTTGGATCTCGTGATGAAACCCCGGCTGTTGCTGGGGCTTCTCACTTTCTAGAGCATTTACTGTTTAAAGGAACAAAACGACGCACTGCCTTAGAAATTTCCTCATCAATTGAATCTGTTGGTGGCGAAATGAACGCATTCACCAGCAAGGAATACACCTGCTTTTACGCTCGTGTGATTGACACAGATTTGCCTATGGCAATTGATGTGATTTCAGATTTGATTACATCATCGATTGTTACAGCTTTAGATGTCGATGCTGAACGCAAGGTAGTACTTGAAGAAATCGCAATGCGAGATGATGACCCAAGTGATTTAGTGCATGACCTATATGCCGAGACGTATTACGGCGACACCCCACTGGGACGCCCAATTTTAGGAACAATTGATTCAATCAAATCTATGTCCAGAAACGCTGTCTTTAATTACTATAAGAAGCGCTATTTACCTCAGGATTTAGTTGTAGCCGTTGCTGGAAATATTAAGCATAAAAAAGTTGTAGCGATGGTGGAAGCCGCACTTTCTAAGGATGGTTTCTTAGATGTGACTGGCGCACCTGTTATTCGCACAAGTACTCCTGTTAAGAAAAGTGCGCAGCAATCAGTTGGTTTGATAACCCGTCCAACTGAGCAAGCTCATATGTTTTATGGAATGGAAGGCGTTGCACGTCATGATGATCGACGCTTTGCAATGGGAATCCTTGCTTCAGCCCTTGGTGGTGGAATGTCATCACGTTTATTCCAAGAGATTCGTGAAAAGCGCGGACTTGCATACTCTGTTTATGCATACGCCCAACAGTTTGCAGGCAGTGGTCAAATAGGATTTTACGCAGGATGTAATCCATCAAAGGCAATTGAAGTTGTTGAAATCATTCGCGAAGTGTTGGCAGATGTTGCTAACAACGGAATGTCTCATGAGGAAATCGAACGGGCTAAGGGCGCTGTTCGAGGATCACTCGTATTGAGCCAAGAGGATTCAGGCTCACGCATGAGCCGCATTGGTAAAAACGAGATTGTGTATGGCCACATCATGGGCTTTGATGAAATTTTGAAGGCTATTTCAGCGGTCAATTCCTCAGACATTAAGGAAATTGCCAGCGACTTCTTAACAAAAACGCCTACGCTTGCTCTTGTAGGCCCATTCAAATCTGAGTCAAAATTTGAGAAGGTGTTAAGCCCATGATCAATGTTGCAGTGCTAGGTGCTCGCGGACGCATGGGTTCTGAGGTCATTAAGGCTGTTGAAGCAGCTGATGGTTTAGCGCTGGTTGCAGCACTTGATTTGGGAGATTCAATTGATCAACTCAAGGATTCTGGCGCACAAGTAGTTGTTGATTTCACAACACCAGATAGCGTGATGAAGAACCTGGAATTTTTGATCAATAATGGAATTAATGTAGTAGTTGGCACGACAGGTTTTGATGATGCAAAGCTTGCAACCGTTAAGGGCTGGCTCGCTACAAATCCAAAGGTGGGCGTATTGATTGCCCCTAACTTTGCAATTGGCGCAGTATTAATGATGGAGTTTGCCGCAAAGGCAGCAAAGTACTTTGAATCTGCTGAAATTATTGAACTTCATCACCCGGCAAAGGTTGATGCACCATCAGGTACTGCTTCTCGCACCGCAGAATTAATGACCGCTGCTCGTAAAGAGGCTGGTCTTGGAGCAATGCCAGATGCCACCACAACATCTCTAGAGGGTGCTCGTGGCTCATTAGTAGGAGATATTCCTGTGCACTCAGTTCGTGCCCGTGGATTAGTTGCACATCAAGAGGTTTTGTTTGGCGGATTAGGGGAGACCTTAACTATTCGTCACGATTCAATTGACCGTGCAGGATTTATGCCAGGAGTTATTCTTGGAGTACGAAAAATTATTAATCATCCAGGCCTGATCCATGGCCTGGACAAGTTCATGTAAGGAGCAACTCATGTCAAAAGATCAAATCACAATGTATGGCGCCGATTGGTGCGGAGATTGCCGACGTTCAGCGCGCTTATTTGAAGAGCTAAATGTCGAATATACATTAATTGATACAGATTCAGATTTAACCGCTGCCGACAAGGTCATCGAAATTAACGGTGGAGCTAAGTCAATTCCAGTGATTGTTTTCTCTGATGGTACTCACTTAACAGAGCCATCAGATAATGATCTAAAGGCAAAGCTTGTAGCTTTGGGGATTATTTAAAGCCAGCGGTATACGGCGGCAGATGAAACTGCAGCTGAGAGAACGACAACTGGAAATGGCGCTTTGAGAAACAGCGCAATTATTGCAACGGATAAGCCAACTAGGCGTTGGTCAATCATGAGTTGTGACTTTTCGGAAAAAGATTGAACGGCAACTAGTGCGCTCAGCAATGCAATTGGAATGAGTGCGTTGATGCGCTGAATCTTTGGGTGTGAAAGCCAACGCTCTGGCACGGAATGTCCTGAGTACTTGAGCGCAAATGCAATGACGCTAGTGCCTATTGTTGCAATCCAGAAGGTGCTCATCGCTTCAGCCCAATCACTATTGCGATAAATGCTGTTGCAATGATGGGAAGACCTGCAGGCAGTATGGGCGTCATGGCGATAGCAAAGAGCGCACAGCTAACAGCCAGAATACGCTCAAACTTTCCAGTTAATCGTGGCCACACTAATCCTAAGAAAGCTGCAGGAACGGCGGAATCAAGACCGAATGCGCGGACATCGCCCATTGCCTGAGCACCTAGCGCACCTGCAAGTGTGAAGAGATTCCAAAATACAAAGACTCCAATGCCGGTGTACCAAAAACCTTTGCGCATGGCATCGTCACCACGAGATTCTTGGCCCAGTGCAACTGCTGTTGACTCATCAATAGTTATTTGTGCTGCAACTACTCGGGTCAATCCAGAAACTTTAAGGTGAGGAGCCATGATGACTCCATAGAGTGCGTTTCTAACACCGAGTAAAGATGCAGTTGCGATTCCACTTAATGCAGATCCACCGGCTCCTAAAACACCGATAACGGCAAATTGAGATGCGCCAGAAAAAGTCAATAGTGAAAGTAAGCAGCTTTGCAAAACAGTAAAGCCATTGGCCACAGCGGCTGCGCCAAATGCCACCCCATATGCACCGACGGTGAGTGAAACACTGAGCGAATCGCGCAATGTGGTGGAGGCAACCTTGGACACGCGGACATTGTGCCGTATAAATCCAAGGGCTGCTAGGGGCTAATAGATAGGGTGCCTCCATGATTGAAGAGATTATTTACCGTGATGATGTGACCGTTGAATTGGTCAAGGCCAGTGCTAGTGATGCAGATGTTATTTGGGCTGCACGTGTATCAACAGCTGGCGAGCAATCGATGGAAGAAATTGGTGAGGATCCATCACGTTCTGCAGGTTTGATTAACTACCTAGCACGCGAACGTCACGGTTCTCCATTTGAGCACACATCTATGACTTTTTTTGTCTCCGCTCCAATCTTTGTATTCCGTGAATTTATGCGCCACCGCATCGCTTCATACAATGAAGAAAGTGGTCGCTACCGCGAACTGAGACCAGTTTTTTATATTCCATCTGCCGAGCGCAAACTTATTCAAGTCGGCAAGACTGGTTCATACACTTTTGTTGATGGCACCATAGAGCAATTTGATGTGACAGTTGCGGCGATGAAGGATGCATATGTTGTTGCATACGCAAGTTACCAAAAGATGTTGGATGCTGGCGTTGCCCGCGAAGTTGCTCGCGTAGTTCTGCCGGTTGCAACGTATTCATCGATGTATGTATCAATGAACGCCCGCGCATTGATGAACTTCTTGTCCTTGCGCACCGCCCGTGAAGGTTCACATTTTCCAAGCTACCCTCAACGTGAAATTGAGATGGTTGCCGAGAAAATGGAAGCAGAATTTGCGAAATTGATGCCACTTACATACGCAGCCTTTGAAAAGTCTGGACGAGTCGCCCCTTAAAACGGGTAGAGTTCACCGCATGACAATCGCACCTCCATTTGGACGGCTTCTGACCGCAATGGTCACACCCTTCAAAAAAGATGGCGCAATCGATTGGGCAGGCGTTGAAACTCTTGCAGCTCACCTGGTTGCTAATGGCCATGATGGAATCGTGGTTAACGGAACCACAGGTGAGGCACCAACGACTAAGTCCTCTGAAAAAGAGGAGATCATCCGCGTTGTGAGAAACGCAGTTGGATCAACAACTAAAGTTCTATCTGGTGCCGGAGATAATGAAACTGAGTACTCCATCAATCAAGCTAAGCGCACTGAAAAAGCAGGCGCAGATGGTTTGCTTGTAGTTACTCCTTATTACAACAAACCACCTCAGGCTGGAATCGAAGCTCACTTCCGCGCTGTTGCAGATGCAACTGATCTTCCAATGATGATGTATGACATTCCTGGTCGCACCGGAGTTCCAATAGAGCCAGACACAATCGTTCGACTCGCAGAGCACCCCCGGATCGTTGCGCTCAAGGATGCAAAGGGAGATGTTGCATCGACTTCATGGGTGATTAAGCGTTGTGGAATCCCTGTTTATTCAGGCGATGACATTCTTAACTTGCCACTTCTTTCAGTTGGAGCCGTTGGATTTGTATCTGTCTGCGGACACACTGTGGGAAAAGATCTTCGTGAATTATTGGATTCTTGGTTTGCCGGAAATACAGCGCGTGCTTTAGAGATTCATCAGAAGTTATTGCCGGTGTTTACAGGTACCTTCCGTACACAAGGCGCGATCATGACAAAGGCTGCGCTTACATTAATGGGCCTACCTGGTGGCCATACTCGTCTTCCTCTAGTCGATGCAACTGATGCACAGATCGCACAACTGCGTGAAGATCTACGTGCCGGTGGCGTTGCAGTTAACTAATGAATCATCCACATCCAAATCTAAGTACGCCGCCAAAATTAGTCGATGGTGGTTTGCGCATAGTCGCACTCGGCGGCCTGACTGAAATCGGCCGCAATATGACTGTCTTTGAATATAAATCAAAGCTATTAATCGTGGACTGTGGTGTCTTATTCCCGGAAGACACTCAGCCGGGCATTGATTTAATTCTTCCTGATTTTTCTTATATCCGAGATCGTCTAGCTGATGTTATAGGTATCTTTTTAACACACGGTCATGAGGACCATATTGGCGCAGTTCCATATCTATTACGTGAACGTGGCGATATTGCAATTTATGGTTCTGCTCTGACCCTTGCACTCATTACTGCAAAGTTAAAAGAGCATCGCATCACTCCATTAACACGCGAGGTAAAAGAGGGTGGCACCGAGGACATTGGTCCATTTACCTTGGAGTTTGTTGCAGTTAACCATTCGATTCCAGATGCACTAGCTGTGGTGATCAATACAGGTGCTGGTCGAGTTTTAGCCACTGGTGATTTCAAGATGGATCAACTTCCATTAGATGGTCGGATTACGGATTTGCGAACATTCGCACGATTAGGTGAGCAAGGCGTGGATCTGTTCATGGTGGACTCAACTAACGCCGATGTTCCAGGGTTCACACCATCAGAGCGCGAAATCATGCCAGCACTTAATCGCGTAATCTCATCAACTAAACGACGTGTCATCGTTGCCTCATTTTCTTCACATGTTCACCGTGTTCAGCAAATTATTGATGTTGCCGCACAGCATGGTCGCAAAGTCGTATTTATTGGTCGTTCCATGGTTCGCAATATGAAAATTGCAGAGGACATGGGATATCTCAACGTTCCTGCTGATTTAGTAATTGATGCGAAAGATCTAGATCAATACGATGACAATGTAGTTTTGATTTGTACAGGTTCCCAAGGTGAGCCAATGGCTGCACTATCGCGAATGGCTAACGGTGACCACCAGATTCGAGTTGGTGAAGGCGACACAGTTATTTTGGCCTCATCCCTGATTCCAGGAAATGAAAACTCTGTATTCCGCATTATCAATGAATTAACGCGATTTGGCGCAAAGGTGGTCCATAAAGCAAATGCCATGGTTCACGTCTCTGGCCACGCAGCAGCAGGTGAGCTACTTTATTGCTACAACATTGTTAAGCCTAAGTATGTTTTGCCAATTCACGGGGAATGGCGTCACCTGAAAGCTAATGCAGAACTTGCGATTCAATCGGGTGTTCCACGTGATAACACATTCATTATTGATAATGGTGTGGTGATTGACATGGTTAATCATGAAGCTGAAATCGTTGGTGCAATTCCAGTGGGCTTTGTTTTTGTCGATGGACAGAGTATTGGGGATATAACTGAAAGTTCTTTGAAAGATCGACGCATATTGGGCGAAGAAGGATTTATTTCCTGTGTTGTCGTGATTGATTCTCAAAATGGCAAAATCGTTGCAGGACCAGATATTCACGCACGAGGATTTAATGAAGATGCTGCGATGTTCGATGAGGTTAAGTTGCGCATTGAAAAAGCCCTAGCAGTAGCAGTGGTCGATGGAATCAATGGAACCCATCAGCTATCTCAAATTGTGCGAAAGACAATAGGTGGTTGGGTTGGGGGAGAGCATCGTCGAAAGCCGATGATTGTCCCTGTCGTTATTGAAGTGTAAAGCGCGGCGCGCCTAGTAGGTTCCAATTTGTTCACCCTTTACGATCGTTCGTGTGGCAAAAAGAAAAAAAGCACAATCTAAGTCAGGTGCAGTAGGCGGAGCACTTGGTCGCGGCCTTGGTGCCACGTGGCGGTTTATTGCCAAGTCACTTGGAAAGAGCGTTCGCTTCATAGCTCGTGGTGCCAGAGATTTAGATCCATCTCATCAGCGAGATGGAATCGCATTTCTAATTTTAATTCTCGCTTTGATTGCAACGGCTGGAACTTGGTTTCACTCCGACAACCTTGTAGGTCGGGCGGTTTTTTCATTTATATATGGTGGCTTTGGTCGCATAGGTTTTATTGCACCCCTTGTTCTCATTTACTTTGCATTTAGATTATTTCGTGTTCCGGAAGATTCAAAGGCAACTGGGCGAATCATTATTGGCACGCTGGCACTTGCTGTGTCATCAACTGGGCTAGCTCATTTATTCAATGGATCAGTTGGAACAGGTGCAACTGCAATGCGCGAGGGTGGTGGATGGCTGGGATATGGAGTCACAGAACCGCTAGTTGGGTTAATGACATCCGTACTTGCCTATCCCGTTCTTTTTATTATTTTCTTATTTGGATTATTGGTAATTACCGCAACTCCTGTTTCTGAAATTCTGGCTCGCATTACAACTTCCAGTAAGTGGCTCTGGTCTAAGCGGCCTGAACGAGCAGAGCGAATTGAAGAAGAATTTGAGATTTCAGATACTCCAGCCTTTGACACACCAGTAGTGGCGGCTTGGAATGAACCAGAAGAGGATGAAGAAGAGCTAGACGAGGAAAGCTTTGATGAAGAGTTCACCGTCCCAGTACCTGTTTCTCCAGTTGCTCATGCCAATGAAAATACAGTTGCAGCAAAGCGTCCAGAACAATTGTTACTGTCGGCAGATGCTATTTACGAACTTCCACCTGCAGATGTTTTGCGAGCAGGTCCAGCCGCCAAGGCAAAGAGCAAGGCAAACGAGGTAGTCGTTGCTGCTTTAACTGAAGTCTTTTTGCAGTTTGAAATCGACGCACAAGTTACAGGTTTCATGCGAGGCCCAACTGTTACGCGATATGAAGTTGAGCTCGGTAACGCTGTAAAGGTCGAGCGAATCACAGCCCTTGCTAAAAATATTTCTTACGCTGTTGCTAGTAGCGATGTTCGTATCCTTTCGCCAATTCCTGGAAAGTCTGCGGTCGGAATTGAAATCCCAAATGCAGATCGGGAAATAGTCGCTTTAGGTGATGTTTTGCGCTCATCTGTTGCAGGCCAAGATTTACATCCCATGCTTGTTGCTTTGGGCAAGGATGTTGAAGGTAACTATGTGTGTGCAAATCTTGCCAAGATGCCTCACCTTTTAGTTGCTGGTGCAACTGGTGCTGGTAAATCTTCAATGATTAACGCCATGATTACCTCAATTTTAATGCGTGCTACTCCAGATGATGTTCGCCTTGTTCTTATTGATCCAAAGCGCGTAGAACTAAACGCCTATGAAGGTATCCCACACCTAATAACTCCAATTATTACTAATCCTAAAAAAGCAGCAGATGCTCTTACATGGGTTGTGCGTGAGATGGATCTTCGTTACGAGGATTTATCTACCTTTGGCTTTAGACATATCGATGATTTCAATAAGGCGGTACGTGCCGGAAAGGTTGTTCCACCACCTGGCAGTGATCGCGTCATTGAGCCGTATCCATACTTGCTTGTCATAATCGATGAGCTTGCAGATTTGATGATGATTGCGGCAAAAGAGGTTGAAGAATCTGTTGTGCGTATTACTCAGTTGGCACGCTCTGCAGGTATCCACTTAGTCCTTGCCACACAACGCCCATCTGTTGATGTTGTAACCGGTCTGATTAAGGCAAATGTGCCATCACGCCTCTCTTTTGCGACAAGCTCACTTGCTGATAGTCGAGTTATTTTGGATACGCCTGGTGCTGAAAAGCTAGTAGGACAGGGCGATGCGCTCTTTATTCCTATGGGTTCAAGCCGTGCGATAAGAATTCAAGGCGCTTATGTTTCAGAGCGTGAAATTGAAGCGGTTACAACACACGTTAAAAAGCAGTTAAAACCTAGATATCGTGAGGATGTAACAGCACCTGTTAACCAGATGAAAATGGTTGATAAGGAAATCGGCGATGATTTAGATATTTTGTGTCAGGCTGTTGAACTTGTCGTTGGTACACAATTTGGCTCAACATCGATGCTGCAAAGAAAGCTGCGAATTGGTTTTGCAAAAGCTGGACGTTTAATGGATTTGATGGAGTCTCGCGGAATCGTTGGGCCGTCGGAAGGTTCAAAGGCACGAACCGTAATGGTTAAGCCAGATGAACTTGATTCTGTGCTTGCAACCCTTCGAAATTATTAACAGAAGGTAAACAAAAAGCGTCGCGACCAGTCTTTCACCCCTAAGCCTCACCTTTGCCCCTTTTCATCGTGACCTGTGCTGCTCTAGACTTTCCATTCTCTCTCCGTAGATTTTGAGGATAAGTTCATGTCTCTTGGCTCCTTGATTACGCAAGCGCGCAAAAGTGCAGGGCTGAGCATTGACGACCTCTCCGCTTCTACAAATATTCGTAGTTCACTATTGCGTGAGATGGAATCGGATTCGTTTCACAATTGTGGTGGTGAAACTTATGCACGCGGACACATCCGTAATATTGCAACGAAGTTAGGTGTTGATCCACTAATTTTTATTGCAGCATTTGAAGAGGAACAAGTGCATACAGATCGCTCCATGAAGGATTTACTTCTTGAAAATAGTGTCATGCGACTACCAGAAAAAGCTCGTAAGGTGTCCTGGAAAGTATTAGCAACAATTTCAGTTGGATCGTTATTTGTTGTGGGGCTTGCGCAGATAATTATTTCAAACACTTCTTCTATCGATATTCCTGAGCCGATAGCTTCAACAACAGAGAGTGCGACTCCTTCACCGAAAGCAACTGAGGCAACTCCAACAGAGGAGGCCACTATTTCAACAGGGACAGGTGTCCAACTAGTTATTTCTGCAGAGCGCGCTAAAAGCTGGCTCTTTGTATCGGATGCGATGGGACGAACCCTCTTTAGTGGGCAGATTGCACGTGGCGCTACTAAGACCTTTACTACCGATGTTTCACTTAATGTGAAGGTCGGCAATGCTGGTGGCGTGGATCTAACTGTTAACGGTAATAAAGTCGATTCAATTGGTGGCGATGGGGAAGTTGTTAGCGTGTCGTATGGAGTAGATTCTTAATAGCCTTAGACAGGGTAAGATCGCGCAAATGAAGCGAACAGTTGCAGTAGTCACACTTGGATGTGCGCGCAACGAGGTAGATTCTGAAGAGTTAGCGGGCCGCCTAGCAGCCGATGGTTGGACTCTTGTTGATGATGTTGAATCAGCCGAGGTCGCACTTGTAAATACATGTGGTTTTATCGAGTCGGCAAAGAAGGATTCTGTAGATGCCCTGCTTGAGGCTAATTCGCTCAAAGGTCATGGGGTTACTCGCGCAGTAGTTGCAGTTGGTTGCATGGCAGAGCGCTACGGAAATGAATTAGCAGAGGCACTTCCTGAAGCAGATGCAATCTTAGGATTTGATGATTACAAAGATATTTCTGCACGTTTGCAGGCAATTATCGCGGGTGAATCCCACAAGTCGCACGTGCCACGTGATCGTCGCGCATTGCTGCCGATTGCTCCAGTTGACCGCGCAGATGCGCGCGAGAGTGAAGAGTTTTCTAGAAAGCGCTTAGGTACTGCCCCTTGGGCTCCACTGAAGATTGCATCAGGGTGTGATCGTCGCTGTTCATTCTGTGCGATTCCATATTTCCGTGGTTCTTTCGTATCAAGGCGCCCTACAGACATCATCAAAGAAGCACGTTGGTTGGCTGAAAATGGTGTGACTGAATTATTTTTGGTGAGTGAAAATACAACCTCGTATGGCAAAGATCTAGGCGACCTACAGTTAATGGAAAAGATCTTGCCAGATATTGCAGCGTTGCCAGGAGTTGAGCGAGTACGTTTGTCCTATTTACAGCCAGCTGAGATGCGTCCTACATTGATACAAGCGATGATTGCCACAGATAAAACCGCTCCATATTTTGATTTATCTTTTCAGCACACAAGTCCAACAGTGCTTCGCAGGATGCGTCGCTTTGGCGATAGCGAGAAGTTCTTGCATCTAATTAGCCAAGTTCGCGCGGTCTCACCAGAGGCTGGAATTCGTTCAAACTTTATTGTTGGTTTTCCAGGTGAAACTCAAGAAGATTTTGATGATCTAGCTGACTTCATTACGAAGGCAAAGTTAGATGCCGTTGGCGTATTTGGGTATTCAGATGAGGACAACACTGAAGCGCTAGATCATTCAGACAAAATAGATGCAGATGTCATTGCCCAACGGGTTGAAACATTATCCTCACTAGCCGATGAGATGGTTTCACTGCGAGCACAAGCGCGAATTGGCGAGAATGTGCGGGTTCTGATTGAGGATGAAGAGCTACAAGAAGGTCGCGCCGCCCACCAGGGACCTGAAGTGGATGGAACTACCTCCTTTATCGGAACAAATTACAAAGTCGGACAGTATGTTGACGCGGTTGTTATTGATTCAATGGGTGCGGATTTGGTAGCTAAGCCGCTATGAAGCTGCCTGCTTTTATAACTCCTAATTTCATTACTGTTATGCGTTTGTTGTTTGTTCCAGTCGGTGCCTATACGCTTTTTAAAAATGGTGGCGATGACCCAACCTGGCAATATATTTCGTGGTGTGTTTTCTTTGTTCTTGGATTATCAGATATTCTGGATGGAAAGTTAGCCCGAAGCCGAGGCACAATTACTAAGTTTGGTGAGTTCTTAGATCCAGTTGCCGACAAATTTATGATTGGCACGGCTATGGTCTCACTGTCGATCTTAGGAAGAATGCCATGGTGGATTACATGTGTGATTTTGTTCCGTGAAATAGGAATCACACTATTTAGACTCTCTGTCATTAAGCGGGGAGTTATCCCAGCTAACAAGGGTGGCAAAATCAAGGCGACGCTGCAGAACTTTGGTGTTGGCTTCTATGTTCTGCCTCTTAGCGCCAATCTTTATTGGTTCCGTGACGGCTTTATGTTTGTTGCCGTGGTACTCACTATCGTTACTGGTGTGTATTATGTAAAATCAGCCTTCACGCACACAGCGCGAATTAAGAAAGGTTAGGCAGATGACGTTAGCAACCGAGATCCATGGCTTTTCTGCCGAGATCGTTGAACATCTGCGCAAGCGCGGAGAAACAATTAGTACAGCTGAGTCTTTAACTGCAGGCTCTGTAAGTGCTGCAATTGTCACTGTTGCAGGAGCATCTGATGTGTTTGTTGGTGGGTTAACTGCCTACCGTGATGAAATTAAAATTTCCCATTTAGATGTTGATCCAGCGCTCATTAAAAAACACACCGTGATTAGTGAAGAGGTCGCAGTTGCGATGGCCAAGGGTGCTATTAAATCCTTTGGAACAACCTGGGCGATTGGAACAACAGGAGTCGCTGGCCCTAACTTGTTGGGTGGTAATCCGGTAGGGGTGGTGTGGGTAGCAATTGAAGGCCCAATCAGCCACACCATCGAATTAGCCCTATCGGGGGATCGTGATTCTGTGCGAAACGCAGCTACATCAAGCGCGATCGCCACCTTTGCGCGTATCCTTAGACATCGCGTTTAAAGCTCGACAATTGAAGGGAGTATGACAATGGTTCTAGTTCGTGAAGCTATTGGCCAAACCCTTCGTTCTGCGCGCACCGCTCAAGGTCGCACATTGCGCGATGTTGCCCGTGATGCACGTGTCTCTCTTGGATATCTATCTGAGGTTGAGCGAGGACAAAAAGAAGCCTCCTCTGAATTACTTAATGCAATTTGTGTCGCTTTGGGACTTTCTCTTTCCGGCGTTTTTAGTGATGTATCTGCAGAGCTCAAGAGCCGTGAGGGCGTAACTCTCACTGTTGTCGATGCCGCTTAATAAGTACGCGCCACAAGTAGCAACTCACCGCCGTACGCAAAACGCAATCCTTGAAGCAACAAAGCAGTTGATTGCAACCACAGGTCTTCGAAAAATGTCCATGATCGAAATTGCCGATGTTTCTGAAGTTTCTCGTGCAACTTTGTATAACCATTACCGAGACAAAGAGAGCGTTATTCGAAGTCTGTGTGAATCAGAGATGCAACGAGTGGTTGAAATTGCCCAGGCAGCGCCAGATGCAACCTCTGCTCTTGAAGAGATTTCGATTGAAATTTCTGCTGATAAAGCATTAGCTGCAATGCGCAGGCAAGATCCTGACTCATTGACCATTGCTCTATCGGCTCAGACAGATGTGTTATGGAAAGCTTTCGCTATTGCTATGGCTCACTTGTTAGGGAAAGAAAAGAGCGAGCTGGCAACACGCTGGTTAATCGGACAAGCCTTACATCCAATTACTCCTGTGCAATCTCGGGCACAAGCAGAAGCAATAACAGCAATTGCGAATCTCTGATCTGCGCGAGCGCATCACTTTGTCATTTGGTGATGCATGGGCGCCTTCATTTTCTTCAGATATCGCACTATCTGAATTAGGAAGCAAGAGCGTTAACGAGGCTTTGGCTGCTGGGTTTGAGCCAGATGTTATTTGGAAAGCGGTGTGCAAAGCACATCCTGCTGAGACCGAAAAGCACAAGTACTAAAATGCCAGTTAGCTCCCATCGTTACACACAAGACCTGAACAAACCCGCACTAGTCCTTGTGCATGGATTGGGTTCAGCTGGAAACATTTGGAATAGCCTCGTTCCACAGTTGATAGAGAGTTTTACCGTCTATGCCATAGACCTTCCAGGTCATGGCGATGCACCACTGAGAGACGATGAAGAAATGGATCCGCGTTCTCTAGCTCAGGCGATAGTTGATTACATGGTTTCTGAGATGGGTGTTGAAACCATGCACGTTGCGGGAAACTCCCTTGGAGGATGGATTGCATTAGAGATGGCAGCGGTTGCTCCGGATAATATTTTAAGTGTTACCGCATTAGCCCCAGCTGGTTTATGGCATGAACAACCACCCCGAAAGTTCCCACCAAGTCTTGATGCCAGAATCCTGGCGAAAATCTCACAGCACTTCATGAAGACGGCGTATCGAATTCCAGTACTAAAAGCCATCGGTTATAAGAAGATCACACACTTGTGGCGTGAATTGAGTTTTGAGTCGTGTCGCGATTCAGTTATAGCGATGGCCAGATCAAAGGGATATATGCCGATGTGGCATGGTGCAAATGGGCGCAGGTTTGAATCTGTTGTACTCGAAAAAGTAAAACTGTCAGTGGTTTTTGGAGATGAAGATCTAACGTTACCAGAGGAGATCGCCCAAGAAAAAAGTGTTGCACCTTCTCATTCACGGTGGATCGTTGTCGATAACTGCGCACATGTGATCATGTGGAACTATCCTGAATTAACTGTTGAGCTAATTAAGAAGACAGCCCTGATAGCGTCATAGAGACGCCTTAGCAATACACCTCTAGTACCCAAGGGCTTTTCTTATCTCCTTCAAGTAATTCGCATTCAAATTTCTGCGAAACTATTGCCTGTACTTCATGAGGATTAGTTGGTACTTTTGTAGTTTTTAGAATGTGGTGCGTTACTTCGCCACGTGTCTTTTTGGACATGTGGGTAATCACCTTTTTCACACCATCGACCTTGGTAAAGACCTTGATCTCAACGGTTATTGCAACGGGGGATTGCCAGACTGTTTGATAGGTAGATGAGCGGCAATCGATAATTAACTCTGACTCAACCCCGTCTAATGCAAGTGCTACCTGGGCGGCCATCTCTTTATTCTTGATTTTTTCTTTATATGGCTCGATCAAATCCAACGGGCGCACCACCCCGTATTTGGCAGAGATGATGGCGATGGATGATTGGCCTAGCTTCTGCTGGGCTCTGGTAAGAGTGCTCCACCGTAGGGCGGCGTAGAGGACGCCTGTATAGAGCTCGATAGCTGGGCCTGGGGTGGCTGATTTCTTCTCAGAGGGCGGCAGCAGGATTAGCACCGGCTCAGTATGGTGGGGCGACACGCCTCTAGTTGCTCGCGGCGACACGCCTAATTCCTGTCAGTGCCACCTGTTACCTTTCGAACAGATGTTCGGATAAACTTTCCGGGTACAACCAGAGCGGTTCCAACCTCCGCCTGCAGCTCTTCTCCACACTCGATGTGGGGACTCTGTAGTCCGTCGTTGGGTCTCCGTACCTTCTGGGCCAGACCAAACGAACTGCACAACGCAGGACGTTCTATCGAAAGGAATGTACGTGGCTACTGAAAAAAGTAATAAAGCAAACGATGCAGCACAAGACAAAGCCAACATTGAACGCCACAAGGCGTTGGATACAGCCCTAGCCCAGATCGAACGTCAATTTGGTAAAGGCGCAGTAATGAAGATGTCAGAGCGACAGAACACAGTGATTGAAGTTATTCCAACTGGTTCAATCGCACTAGATATCGCACTTGGTATTGGTGGACTTCCGCGTGGTCGCATTGTTGAAATTTACGGACCAGAGTCTTCAGGTAAGACGACTCTTACATTGCATGCAATTGCTAATGCTCAAAAGGCTGGCGGCATCTGTGCATTTATCGATGCTGAGCATGCATTTGATTCAGAGTATGCAAAGAAGCTTGGCGTTGATATTGATGCACTGTTGGTGTCACAACCAGATACAGGTGAGCAAGCTCTAGAAATCATGGACATGCTTATTCGTTCAGGTGCACTTGATCTTGTTGTAGTTGACTCAGTTGCAGCACTTGTTCCGCGCGCAGAAATCGAAGGCGAGATGGGTGACTCACATATGGGTCTTCAAGCTCGTTTGATGTCTCAAGCACTTCGTAAGATCACAGGAGCGCTGCACCAATCAAAGACAACAGCGATCTTTATTAACCAGTTGCGTGACAAAATCGGTGTCTTCTTTGGTTCACCAGAGACAACTACAGGTGGAAAGGCGCTTAAGTTCTACGCCTCAGTTCGCCTAGATATCCGTCGCATTGAAACGCTTAAGGATGGCACGGAATCTGTTGGTAACCGTACCCGCGTGAAGGTAGTCAAGAACAAGATGGCTCCACCTTTCAAGCAAGCAGAGTTCGACATTATTTACGGCACAGGAATTTCACGCGAAGGCTCATTGATTGATATGGGTGTTGACATCGGTGTGGTTAAGAAGTCCGGTGCTTGGTACACATACGAGGCAGATCAGCTTGGTCAGGGTAAGGAAAATGCACGTGCATTCCTGATTGATAACCCAGATCTAGCCAATGAGATTGAAAACAAGATCCGCGAGCACTTTGTTCCAGTTGAGGTCGATCCAGCACTGGTTGCTGCCATTGATGAGGCTGCCGCAGAGGTGGATTTCTAAGCTCTAATGCTGGAGTTTAACAAGGTTGACCACGAGGCTGACCCTTACTCAATCGCAAACACCATCGCACTTAATGCATTGGTTGCTCGCGCTAAGAGTAAGGGTGAGCTTCTGGCTCACTTAAAAAAGCGTGGGATAGAAGATGATGTTGCTCAGGCAACAATCTTTCGCCTTCAAGAAAATGGCTTGATTAACGACTTTGAGTTTGCAAAGGCTTGGACACAATCTCGCCATACTTCCAAGAAATTATCCAAACGAATCATTGCCGGGGAACTTCGCACTAGGGGAGTAGATCAATTTAGTATTGATCAGGCACTTGATGAGATTGATGATGAGTCTGAGTATCGAACCGCTTTTTCACTCGGAATGAAGAAGTACAACACGATGAGCCGGCTTGAGCCAGAGGTTCAGATTCGCAGAATTCAATCCTTGTTGCAAAGAAAAGGTTTTTCTTTTCCTACAATCGCTCGTGTTATTCGCGAGCTAGATGTTCAGTCAGACGAGCTGCGGTAGCAACTACAGCAGCGGCATGAATGCGGCCAGGTTGACGTCCTAGACGTTCGATCGGGCCGCTTATGCTGACAGCGGCAATTACTTTGCCATTAGGTGCGCGCACAGGTGCTGACACAGATGCAACACCAGCTTCGCGTTCTCCCACAGATTGCGCCCAGCCACGACGACGATCAGCAGATAGTTGTGCTGCGGTAAAGCGCGCATTGGTTAATCCACGGTGAATCTTTTCTGAGTCTTCCCAGGCAAGTAGAATTTGCGCAGCAGAGCCGGCATGCATGGTTAGGGCTGCGCCAACAGGAACAGAGTCACGCAGGCCTGATAAACGCTCTGCCACAGCAACACAGATGCGCAAATCTCCTTGGCGGCGATATAACTGCGCACTTTCCCCAGTTGCATCCCGCAGAGCGGCCAGAGCGGGGGCTGCAGCGGCTAATAAACGATCTTCACCGGCAGCAGCACCTAACTCACCAGAACGTGGTCCTAAAACAAATCGTCCCGTTAAATCACGAGCAACTAAACGGTGGAACTCAAGTGCCACAGCTAAGCGGTGGGCGGTGGGGCGGGCGATGCCGGTGGCTGCAACTAACTCAGCAAGTGAATGCGGGCCGGCTTCTAGTGTGCTCAAAATTGCTACCGCTTTATCTAATACGCCAACTCCGCTATTCTTTCTGTTCATAGAGTGATATTAGCATCTCAGTATCTGGTATCACAACCTAGACATGTAAGGAGCAGTACATCGTGGGTAAAACGCTAGCCGAGAAAATTTGGGCAGAGCATGTTGTTCGCGCGGCACAAGGTGAACCAGATCTGATTTATATCGATCTGCATTTAATCCACGAAGTAACTAGCCCACAAGCATTTGATGGCCTACGCCTTGCAGGACGTCCGGTTCGCCGTCCTGATCTTACGATTGCAACAGAAGATCATAATGTTCCAACCCTAAATATTGATAAACCAATTGCAGATCCAGTCTCAAAGCTCCAGGTCGATACATTGCGTGCAAACTGCACAGAGTTTGGCCTTCGCATTCACTCACTGGGAGATAAGGAACAGGGCATTGTCCACGTTGTTGGACCACAACTAGGTGTTACTCAACCTGGAATGACGATTGTTTGCGGAGATTCGCACACATCCACCCACGGTGCTTTTGGCGCTCTTGCTTTTGGTATTGGCACCTCCGAAGTAGAGCATGTTTTGGCAACTCAAACATTGCCTTTGCAACGTCCAAAGACAATGGCAATTAATGTTGAGGGTTCTTTACAGCCAGGTGTGACATCAAAAGACATCATCCTTGCGATCATTGCAAAGATTGGCACCGGCGGCGGTCAGGGTTATGTCATTGAGTACCGAGGCGGGGCAATCCGTGCCCTATCAATGGAATCACGCATGACCGTTTGTAATATGTCCATTGAAGCCGGAGCTAGAGCGGGATTAATTGCTCCCGATCAAACAACTTTTGATTACATCAAGGGCAAGCCACATGCACCAGAGGATTTTGATGCAGCCGTTTCTTATTGGAAAACACTATTTACAGATGCAGATGCCAAGTTTGATGTTGAGGTAAATCTGAATGCAGATGAGCTAGAGCCATTTGTTACATGGGGAACTAACCCAGGCCAAGGTTTGCCGCTTAATTCAGTTGTTCCAAACCCAGCAGATATTGCAGATTCAGAAGCACGTGAAGCGGTAGAGCGCGCACTTGTTTACATGGGTCTTGAGGCTGGCACACCCCTTAAAAAGATAGCCATTGACACTGTTTTCTTGGGCTCATGTACTAATGGGCGTATTGAAGATTTGCGTGCAGCTGCAGATGTTTTAAAGGGCAAGAAGATTGCGTCAACTTTGCGTATGTTGGTTGTTCCAGGGTCAGCGCGAGTTCGCCTTGAAGCAGAGGCTGAAGGTCTAGACAAGGTGTTTCTTGATGCAGGAGCTGAGTGGCGTAATGCGGGATGCTCGATGTGTCTTGGAATGAACCCAGATCAGTTAGCAGTAGGAGAGCGCTCAGCATCTACCTCTAACCGTAACTTTGAAGGTCGCCAAGGTAAGGGTGGCCGCACACACCTTGTAAGTCCACTTGTCGCAGCTGCAACAGCGCTGCGTGGAACACTGTCTTCACCTGCGGATCTGTAAGGAGCAAAGTCTATGGAAAAATTTATTAAGCACACAGGCACTGGTGTTCCACTTCGTCGCAGCAATGTTGACACAGATCAGATAATCCCTGCTGTTTATTTAAAGCGAGTAACCCGCAGTGGTTTTGAAGATGGACTCTTTGCGGCTTGGCGCAATGATCCCGAGTTTGTGTTGAACAAAGATGTCTACAAGAAGGGCACAGTTCTTATTGCAGGAGCAGATTTTGGAACGGGCTCTTCCCGCGAGCATGCAGTGTGGGCGTTGCAGAACTACGGCTTTAAAGTTGTTATTTCTAGCCGTTTTGCAGATATCTTCCGAGGAAATTCACTCAAGGGTGGACTACTGACGATCATTCTGGATCAAGCAGAGGTGGAAGCGATGTGGGCTGCTGTTGAGGCAGATCCATCAACGTCGATCACAGTTGATCTTGAAACCCGCACAGTTGGCTATGGTTCAAAGAGTTTGCCCTTTGACATCGATGATTACACCCGTTGGCGCTTGATGGAAGGATTGGATGACATTGGTTTGACCCTAAAACAGACTGATTCCATTGACTCTTTCGAGAAATCTCGTCCTGCTTACAAGCCAACTACGCTTCCAATTCGTTCGTAAGGGTTCAAAACAAGCGTAAAACGCAGGTTTTACGAGTGGGTGAGTAGCCGAGTGCCCAACCCTCAATCTCGTATTCAGAGTTTTCTACGCATAAAAACCGCGCTTTTTTAGTATTTGCAGGAAAAATAAAAATGCGACACGCGCATTTCAATAACCACATCACCCCTTATATGCGCGTAGGTTTATGAGCACGTTAAGCGTTGCTTAACATTTACGCGTAAATAAGGGGAATTCAATGAATAAGGCCCAATTCATTGCTGCGTTAGCACCACACTTCAACGACAGCAAGAAAGATGCAGCTCACGCTGTAGATATCGTTTTTGACACAATCATTCGCAACCTTTCAAAGGGCGAAGATGTAATGATCAACGATTTCGGTAAGTTCAAGAAGGTTGATCGCAAAGCACGTATGGGACGTAACCCATTTACTGGCGAGACAATCAAGATTAAGGCTTCAAAGAAGGCACGCTTCCTACCTGCAAAGGCACTTAAGGAAGTTATTGCTGGAGATCGCAAGCTTGCTCCAGCACCAAAGCCAGCACCAAAGGTAGTTGCTAAGCCAGCTGCTAAGAAGGCGGCACCAAAGAAGGCTGTCAAGAAGACAGCTAAGAAGGTTGCCAAGAAGTCTCCTGCGAAGAAGAAGCCAGCAGCGAAGAGAGTTGTAAAGAAGGCTAAGAAGAAGTAATTCTTGTGCTTAAAAAACGGGGTTGGCTAACGCTAGCCCCGTTTTTGCATATACCGCACTATTATTAATGCCATGACGGAGTTCAAGATTTCATATGCTCCACCTCAAGGAAATCCGCTCGGAACTAATTTAGCTTTTAAGATCGGCACCAAGGTAGTAATTCCCCTTCTTAATTTGGTGGGGAAAAAAGTGTGGCGCGGCGGAGAAAATATCCCCAAGAGCGGCAAAGCAATCGTTGCCAGCAACCATGTTTCATACTTAGATGTTTTGTTTCTAACTCACTTCCTCTATCGCAATGGCCGGGCTCCTCGTTACATAGGCAAAGAAGGAGTTTTTAAAGTCCCTGTTATTGGAAAGGTTGTCCTAGCAGCTGGCATGGTTCCAGTTGCCCGTGAAAGTAAGGATGCCTCTAAAGCCTTAGATCATGCGCTGCGACTTTTAGACTTGGGTCATTGTGTTGGTGTTTATCCAGAAGGAACCTTAACTAGGGATGCACATGGATGGCCGATGGTCGCAAAAACAGGGCTTGCCCGACTAGCCATAGCTACGCATACCCCGATCGTTCCTATTGCCCAATGGGGTTCGCAGATTGTTATGCCAACGTATGGGAAGAAGATTAAATTCTTCCCGCGCACTCCAATCAATGTGCTGGCCGGAAAGCCACTTGATTTGTCACCGTGGTATGGAAAAGAGAGTGATCCAGTAGCTCTGCGCGAAGCCACAGCTTTTGTGATGCGGGAGCTGACTAATCTTGTGGAAGAACTTCGTGGTGAAAAACGCCCCGTAGAAATATTTGATCCACACACTTCAACTCTGCCACGCACGGGTAATTTTAAGAAAGAAAAGAAAAAGTGAGCAAGGTAGTAGTCCTGGGTGCTGGGCAATGGGGAAGTACTCTGGCTCAAGTTTTGTGCGATGCGGGCAACCATGTCTTGTTATGGGGCCGTAATCAAGAGGTAGTAGATGAGATCAACAATAAACACACCAATACGCATTACTTAGATAACAACACACTTCCAGTTGGACTGAAAGCAACTAGTAATCTTCGAGAGGCATTTGATTATTCAAATATTTATGTATTGGCCATTCCAGCACAGACTTTGCGCGAGAATCTGAAAATTTGGAAGCCACTTGTGCAGCCAGGTGCCATCTATGTCAGTACCTTGAAGGGCATTGAAGTAAGCACCATGTCTCGAATGACGGAGATTATTCATGAGGTGATGGAGACAGAAAATATTGCGATTATCACTGGTCCCAACCTTGCTAATGAGCTTATTCTGCGCCAGCCAGCAGGGGCGGTAGCTGCAGCATCAACGATGGCGTTAGCTGAAAAAGTACAACAACTCTTTGCAACTCCCTATTACCGCGTTTACACATCTGTCGACGTTTTGGGATGTGAGTTAGCTGGTGCGATAAAAAGTGTGATCGCACTTGCTGTTGGAATTTCAATCGGACTCGGTTTCGGTGAAAATACACAAGCAATGTTGATTACACGCGGCCTTAATGAGGTTGCACGGTTGTGTGCTGCTAATAATGCAGATCCACTCAGCGCCGCCGGTTTGGCAGGCATGGGGGATTTAGTTGCTAGTTGTGGCTCGCCACTGTCTAGAAATCGAACCTTTGGTGAAGTCCTTGGTCGAAGTGGATCCATGGATGTTGCTCGCACAGAGGTAGCAAAGACGGTTGAAGGTGTTGCTTCATCTAGTGCAATTCTTGAAATTGCTCACCGGGTGGGCGTGGAAGTCCCGGTAATCGAGGCGGTTGCAGATGTGGTGTCAGGGTTGATCACACCCAATGAGGCGCTTGATCGTTTGATGGAGATAACCACAAAAGCTGAAAACTTCATTCGATGAGCAAACAAATAATTGCCATTATTTGTGGGGGCCCCAGCAGTGAACATGAGGTTTCTTGCGTATCGGCAGGCGGGGTTCTTAAGGGTTTAGATACACAACGATTTGAGCCACTGTTAATTGGAATTACCAAGTCAGGCACGTGGGTCGCTCTACCCATTGATTATCAGTTAGAGATTATCAACAAAAAAATGCCTGTAATCGAAGATAACGGACAACATATTGAATTGACTCAGTCAGGGTTTTCAATCGACGGGGAGCTACTAGATATTGATTGCGTTTTTCCTGTCCTGCACGGTGAATTTGGCGAGGATGGAAAGATCCAGCACCTATTAGATGAAGCAGAGATGGCTTATGTTGGCAGTGGTGTGAGTGCTTCGGCCCAAGCAATGGATAAAGCGGTTGCAAAGCTACTGTTTACATCGAGCGGTATGAAGGTTGCAGATGGGGTCGCGGTAGATGCACAGGATTGGCAGAGCAAGATCACTTCTTTGAGTTATCCAGTATTTGTAAAACCTTCAAGTGGTGGTTCAAGTCGTGGTACTCATAAGGTTAAGAGTGCTACAGCTTTAAAAGTAGCTATTGAAGATGCGCTGTTATATGACACTAAGGTATTAATTGAAACTGCAATTAAGGGCCGTGAGATTGAATGCGCTGTCCTTGAACGAGATGGCAAGGTTGAGGCCTCAATTGTTGGGGAAATAATTGTTGATCCCAAATTTGAGTTCTATGATTTTGAGGCTAAGTACTTAGATGATGCCACTACGGTAAGAATTCCCGCAGATATTCCAGAGGTGGATGCAGATGAGATTCGACGCCTTGCTGTTGCAGCATTTCATGTGTTGGGATGTTCTGGACTAGCCCGATGTGACTTTTTCTATACAAGTGATGGCGAAATAATTATTAATGAAGTTAACACAATGCCCGGTTTTACAGGAACTTCGGTCTATCCAAAGTTGTGGCAGGCCTCAGGGGTAACGTATACAGAATTGATTTCAGCGCTGATAGATACTGCGCTGTCGTCTTAGCTCAGGTGTGTTACGGGACAGGTCAATGTGCGAGTAATACCGGGCACACCCTGAACCTTTGAGAGCACAAGTCGACCAAAATCTTCCATGCTTGATGCTTCCGCGCGCATGATTACATCGTAAGGACCAGTGACACCTTCTGACAGTGTTACGCCAGGGATCTTTGCAACAGCATCTGCAACTCCTGATGCCTTGCCAACTTCAGTTTGAATCAGAATGAAAGCTTGTACTGACATGTGAGGTCCTTTCTGGTCGAGGCTCAAACGCTACCGCAGAACCTGCCTTA
>Ga0209551_1000038_pt1 | contig 36856 bp, 6 predicted proteins | sample LauGreSuBDMM15SD_2_FD_187568 | JGI IMG/M metagenome (GOLD analysis project Ga0209551, IMG submission 187568) | Freshwater lake microbial communities from Lake Michigan, USA - Su13.BD.MM15.SD (SPAdes) (version 3) | ecosystem: Environmental > Aquatic > Freshwater > Lake | place: Lake Michigan, USA... | reverse complement strand
GTTCCTGTTGTACCAGATGTAGCGGATGTACCACTAGTTCCTGATGTTGCTGATGTTCCACTTGTACCTGTAGTGCCACTAGTTGCACTAGATCCAGAGGTTCCACTAGTACCACCAGTACCATCTGTTGCTGACGTACCACTAGTACCAGACGAACCTGATGTGCCTGTAGTGCCAGAAGTTCCACTTGAGCCTGATGTACCCGTTGTACCAGATGTACCAGCAGTTGCGCTAGTACCACTTGTTCCTGAAGAACCAGAACTACCATCACCTCCAGAAGCACCATCAATGTTTACAAACCAAGAGCTGTAAGTTCCTGATCCTGTTAGTGTGAATGTAACAAAGTTTATTACACCTGTTATTGAGTTATAAGAAGTTACTTCAGCTTCATTATGGTTGTTAGCATCATACGCAATGATGATGGACTGAGCAACAGTGTATGCTAATCCTGGGTCTACAGTGAGTGTTCCTGGATTACCAGGAGCTTGTAATGTATATGTTGTTGTAGATGTTGTTTTAAATCTATCGCCAGACAAACCAGAACTACCTGACGTACCTGTACTACCGCTAGTCCCGCTAGTCCCACTAGTTCCTGTAGTTCCACTAGTGCCACTGCTTCCACTTGTACCAGTGGTACCAGAGCTTCCAGAGGTACCAGTAGTACCACTAGAGCCAGAAGTTCCTGTTGATCCACTTGTACCAGATGTCCCACTAGTACCAGTGGTACCGCTTGTACCTGACGTAGCACTTGTACCGCTAGTACCAGCTGTACCAGATGTTCCTGTTGAACCACTAGTTCCTGAAGTACCTCCTGTACCATCAGTACCACTGGTACCAGATGTACCACTGGTTGCAGAAGTACCTGAAGTACCAGTTGTTCCTGACGTTCCAGATGTAGCACTTGTACCTGATGTTCCAGAAGTACCTGTGGTACCACTTGTTCCACTAGTACCAGTTGAACCACTAGTACCAGATGTTCCTGGGTTATAACCAAGAATGTTTACAATGTCAGAAGCTGTTATTGGAGAAGCAGACGTAACTAGTCCTTTACCATTCACTGTAAACTTTAGAGGAGTGATTGTGGTGTATGGGTTTGCATTAACATTCTGCAATAGCAGAGTGATGTTACTTCCTGTCAATCCTGAACCAACAACATCACCAATAAAAGTTAATGATATAGGTGGTAAATTTATTGGTGTAGGGGTGATGTTTGTAACAAGTCCTTTTGCATTCACTGTTACAATTGGAATAGTGTTACCGTTACCAAATGTTCCAGAGGCAAAGTTAACAGTGGCTAACGTCATAGCTGCTACACCAGGACCTGAAGCTGTTGCATCTCCAGATAAGCCTGTGATGTAATTAGCTGCTGGCTGATATGCTGTTGGATCTAATGTTCCATCACCCTTTACAAACTGTGAAGATGATCCGCCAGTGGTAATGTGTCTAGCAGCTTGAACGTTTCCTGAGAATGTTAGTGTAAAGTTTCCACCAATAGTGGTGTTCTGTATTAATGCACCACCAAGCTGTACAGGTTGGAATGGTGTAGGTTGTATCAAGCCATTTGTAAATGCGTATCCAATTCCAGCATTTTGGAATGCTTGGTTAATCTTCTCAATAACTATCTCAAGATTGTCATTTGTTTGTACACCTATATAAAGAAGACTCTCACCTGTGTAGAACACACAAGTGGAGTTGAGGAATAAAGGACAAGGTTCAGATACGCAATTTACTTCTGACATGTTTTTGTTATGTTTTCAGAAAATACAAAACCTAGAGACTATTGTGCCTCTAGGTTTAGTTAACTTTCTGTAGTTATGTAAAACTAATGATTATTGAGCTATTTCTCAATAGGTTATCTAACTCCGTAGTTACTCTGTACTCTAATGCCAAGATCTTTAGCCATATCTGGATAGAACAAAGGTAGATATCCAACCATCTGGTTTGCAAATGGGAATGTTCTTGCCAAATACTTTATCACTTTAGTGTCTTCAACAAGTTCTTCATCACCTATTCCTAATCCATACAACTCTATAAATGAATTTTTCATTCCTTTAAAGCCATTGTTCAATATAGACATTGCTGGGAATGGTCCACTTCCTACAAGATTCAACACTGATGTTGGATTGTAGAAATAGGAAACTTCATCAGATAGTTTATCTGCAAGTCTTCTTGCATAGTTGTATTGGTTTTTTACTAAAGCATCTTCATCATCATCTGGTGCAGCAGCAGCCATTCCAAATGTAAGTGCTGTCAGAGCAAGTACAAACATTAAGTCACGACCAAATGCATTAACATTACTATGGAATAAATCCATGTACACTTCTTCAGTCATTTCTAAATCTCTTCCTGTTTCAAGTTTATACTTCTCAGCTCTCTTCTCAAAAGATTGTCTCATCAATTCTACACCACGATCATTACCTGTTATTAAGCCAAGCAATCCATCAAAATTTGTGAACAAATTGTCTTGAAGAACAGACATCATCATTCGTGTTCTTCCCCACTCATAAGCATCAGAAGCTGCATTGTATTTCAATCCACCAAATCGAACGTCAACAAGTCTAGGAATCCAGTTCTTGAACACCATGAATGACTTTCCAAGTATGTTCATGTTGATCAGTCTTACATCATCTTCAGAAAGGTTACCCATAGCATCCTTACTAAGCTGTTGCACTTTTCTTCTCACATCAAGAACACTATTAGACATTCTTTCTACACCAGGAATAACAAACTCATTATTCTCAATTGTAGCAAGTTTCATTACACCTTTTTCTTCAACTAGCTTCTTAACTTCTTCATCAAATCTTTCGTCAAATGATTTTCTGTCTTGAGAGCTTCCAGACCATCTACCTTTGTATTCAGGAAGTGATCTTAGATATTCTCTAGCATTCACCACCTTACCATCAATAACAACACTGTTGTTTATAAACGCTAAGAAGTTTGCTCCTTGTACAGTTCTATCAGCACTTCTCATCATCCACATTAGGAAGTCTTGAAATCCTTCGTCTGTTGCAAAGTTTGATGAAATCTTATTTGCCACCTTTCCCTCAGCTGCAATGTTGGTAGAGAGTCTATTAGCTAAATCTCTATTGTAGTTATCTGTTAAAGGTTGGAAGTATTCAAAGGCTTTGAAAAACTTAGCTTTATCTTCATTGCTGAACTTGTTTATAATCACTTGAGTTTCAGCAGAGATGAAATCATTCTTTGTAAAATACTTACCAGAGTTAATTATTGATTGGAATGTACCACCAAGTCCGTTGGATATTGATGATCCAAGGTTAAATCCTAATGTTGCAATTGAGAAAGAACTATTAAGGTTATCAACAACTTTATTAAGTGTAACTTGTCTTCCTTCTAATTCTTCTGGGAATACTTTCATTCCAAGCTTCTCATTGATTGTTTCTCCCCACTTACCAATCTTAAATAGAGCAGCATCGAAGTTTTGATTTTCAATATATCTCTGACCATAGATGATTGATTTGATCATTGAGTCTAATAACTCATAGTTACCTTCAGTGCTTTCTGGATTATAAATAGGCTCACCTGTAATAGGATCTCTTGCCACTTTGCCAAGAGAGGTGGTCATAATAGTTTTCTTGTTCTTCTCCACTCTAGCAATTGCCCTCACTTGAGCTTCAATCTCATTCACATACTTATACCTCAATGCAGCTTCATTGTACATTGACATAGTTCTAAACAAGTCTTCACTCAACACTGCTTCAAATGGTGTTGTAAAGTATCTTGGAATCGTATTGATTGGTTTACCTGTTTCTGGATCTATTTGACCATAGCCAACATCACCAGCATCAATAGATATACTTCTCCAGAACCTTTGTCCAGCACTAAGACTCTGCCCTTTTATTGCAGCTTCTATAAGAGAGCCCTCAACGTAAGGAAGGAATATTCTTTCTTTTTGTTTTGATATATATCCTAAGTCAGCATACTCCTTATTCTTCTCAACTATGTAATCATAGAATGCTTTAGCTGGAGCATTATCAGACCTTTTTAAATTCTTCCACGCATCAGTTTCCCACTTACTCATTGGGAACTTTTTAATAGTGTCATACAAAAACCATCCTTTGGATGAGTCTGTATTAATACTGTACAAGCGTTCTACATCACTAATTTCTCTAGTAATTTCTCTTAGTATTTCTTCAGGAGTTCCTCTTCTGTTTGGTCTATTTTTAATTTTTTCAATTTCTTCGTTCTTCTTTTTCTCAAGAGCTTCTGAAAATTGTCTAACATCTATATTATCTTTCACCCACTGAACATCACCATCTTTAGCTGCTTTCTTAGCCTGAGTGTAGAATTCTTTTTTAAATTGATCAATTAGCTCATTGCTGTCCTTCTTCTTTATCATTGCAAAGAATTCCTTCTGACTAATACCTTTTGATTTTGCCCAAGCTAAATAATCATCACGAAGCTTATCAAGCTTTGCATTCTCTACTTGAGTAGATATAGTAGCTTTACCAAAAGCCATGTTAGCCTTCTTGAAAAGAAGCTGTATAGTTTTTACTTGAAGCGTGGATGTAGATGAGAAGAATTTTGCAATACCTTTTACAATCTTCTCTGGGCTCAATACATCATTGAAGTTCTCACGTTTTGCAAGAACATCGTTTACAAAGTTTTTATTAATCTCTGTAAGTTCAGATATGAAATCACTAGCAACATCTGATATGTCACGCAAGTCATTTCTAAGATCTGCATCATCAACAACGTCTTTCAATAAGTTGTGAATGTTGATGTATGAGTTGAATGCATTCTGAATACTTTCCACTTCATCAGAGAAGTTGTTTAGCTCTTCTTCAGAAAACTTAGTTACGTCTTCTGGATTTTCATACAGATTTTTATATCTCTGGAAAAGCTCTTCTGCTTTTTGTTCAAGAAGTTTAGCTTGTTCAATAAGAGGACGAACATCACGCTTCACTTGCAATCTTCTAATTGCCTTGAATAAGCTTTGTAGCTGCTCTCTCTTAGCGTCTTTTCTATCTGGTGTAACTTTCTCCTTTGCAAATCTTTCGTAAGCTGCATTTAACTTCTTAAGAAGCTCATCAAGCTTTCTGTTGTCTGTTGATTCATCTTTTGTAGGAACAGGAAGTAAAAAATCTTCATTCTCATCAATGTCTTGAACATTGACATCACCAATCTTTACACCAGTGAGTCTTGGTAGTTCAATCACTTTACCCTCTTTACTCTTCTTACCTCTAGAGTATTCAGCAAGAATAGGAATCATTCTTGTTTGTTTGAAGTCTTTTGCTTGCACACCATAGTTTGCAATCAAGATCTTCTTGTATTCCTCCATTTGGATGTTCCAAGAATCAATCTTATACCAAGGTACATCAGTGTATCTCTCTTGGTTAAGATTCATAAACTTCCAGTCAAGAATATCAATCTTTCCTTCTTTGTTGATTGCCATGAAGTCAACTGTACCAGCTAAGTTCTTACCATTGTATATAGCAACTTCTTTGAGGAACTTGGTTCCTTCTGGATATGATTCAAGTCTTCTCTCAAGGTTGTCTCTTAATGTTTCATAAAAACTTTGACTACCTATTTGAGAAACGTAATTATCATTTTCTTTTTTATTATCACGTTCAGCTTTATCTCTCAAGTATCCATTCTCATCTACAAATAGAGAGAATGCATATTCAAGATCAGCATGACCTTTTGTTCCTTTTTCTTTCTTAAGTTCTTTTACAGCTGTATCGTATTCATCATCAAGAAGCTCTTGATTCTTTTGACGATTGTCGTAGTATGTTTTTACAATTTCTGAAACTCTTCCTACTTCTTTACCATCAATTATATACTTCTCTTGTCCTTCTTTTGGTTTCTCAATTCTATTTGATAGTTCAATAACACCATCATAGATATTGTCTTGCTTACTCTTCTGTAAGAATGTAGCATCCTGTTCTTCACCAATCTGCTCAGCTGTTCCAATGTTTTTACCAGAGATGATGTCAATAGTCATTTGATCAAATCCAGACTTGATGTAAAGAAGATCCTTAATCCAATCAACAATACCTCTCCACCATGATTGTGCAATAGCTACATTTTCTTTAGTCTCTGCAATACCCTCAGACTTGTTGATAATCTTCTCAACCAACACTTTTGCAATAGCTTCTTCCTTAAGTTTAATAACATCAGGTTTACCATCCTTCTGATAGAGAGGGTCGTTACCATAAGTTTTAAATACTTGTGTAAGCATGTCATATCCATTAATCTCCTTCATAAGCTTTTGATAAAGCTTAGGATTGGTTTGTTTAATAATGGATACAGCAAAGTGCATAGCTTCTTCTGGAAGAGCCTGTGCTTCTTTTCCTTCTACAACAGAAATGAGTTGTTGCATAACTTGAGCAACACCATTAGCATCATACTTGACACCATTGACAACTATCTCTTTAACAATATTGACATTAACACCCACCTTCTCTAGGAAGTCTCTGATGATTTTTAATGTCTTAGGTGATGCATTTGATGGTAGAGTATCTTCAGCAGTCTTTTGTAAAGATGTTCCTTGCTCACTAATAAATTGTCTAAAGCCTTGAACATCATTCTCATTTCCTAGAATGTGAATTTGTTCTGGTTCAAATACTACAAGTTCAGTAGTTCCCCTTCCATATTCTAAGTTTTCAAGAACATCTATAAAAGCACTATCATAACCTTTTTTAATAGCTTCATTTACAGATTCTACTTGGTCGGGGAAAGTTTTTATATAAGGAAATGATTCTGTTAATTTAACTTTTGCTTTATAGGGATTTTTTATATTAAGTAATACAGAAATTACATTACTACCAAAATCTTCAGCTACATCTCTTTGATAAGTAAACCAAAAACCTTTAGTTTGAAGTCCTTCTCTAGTTTGTGAACCTGATAATTTACTATCAAATTTTTCAAACTTTTGTTGATATTCAGTACCGTGATAATTTATTCCTTTTATTTTACTATCAGGAAAGATAGAGTCTAGGTATTGAGAATATTGTTCTGGTGTACCAATATTAGCAAGCTCTGGGTTAGAATCAAATAGTTCCTGAACTCCTGGTTTAACAGCTGTAGGAGATTTTTGAAGAAACAAATCTCTTTGCTCTTGTTCCATAAGAGCTTCATCACCTTTGAAGAAATCTAAATCACGTTCAAATGTTTTTTCAGCATCTTGTTGTCTTTTGAATTCCTTGTTGACAGCATCATCGAGAGAATTGACAATAACTCTAGCTCCACCAAGACCAGAATACTGTTGCATTCTTGTTATGGCAGATGACCAAAGTTTATTCAGATAGTCAACAATTCCTTTAGCAGCATCTTGTGACATAACTGCCTCTGAATCAGGCAGCTTTCTGTCAATGCTCTTCTGGATTGTTTCTCGAATTTGTATAGGACAAGGCATTTTTAACAGGTTTTTTTATACACTACAGCTTTATCAAGAATCTGTTCTTTGATTTTAGGATCTGTAACTGTTTCTTTTCCAAGATTAGTTTTTCCACTACCTAAGATTCTACCATCTAAAAGTACGAAATATTCGCTCTTGTTGTAAGTGGAAACTCTTAAAGTCCTATCTTGTAACTCTTTTCTAATATCCACTTTGTTCTTAATGGTTTGGTTTGTCACTTCCTTACCATTATCAAAGAACATTTTTCCATCAGGTTGAAGAGTAATGTTAAACTGATCCACTTTAATAATTCTTGACTTTTGTTCAGGAGCAGCTTCTTGAATAGCTTCTTGACCCTCTGGGTAATAGAAATTTAAAGGATTATCTGCATTGATTCCAAGATACTCAGAAGCTCTAGATATACCTACGTAGAGAAGTGAATGTTTCTCTGTGCTCACTTCTTCACCATTCATCATCAGTTTTGATGAAGAGCCTCTTGGTAAACTGGATGCATCAAAAAACACGTTCTTTACTGTAGAGCCTTGAGATTTGTGAATTGTCACAGCATGTCCAAAGTCAATACCTTTTTCAATAACTAAATCTTTATCAATATTTTTATGTTGCTCATTAACATATTTTTCCATCACCCCTGATGCAGGATTATAAATATACATATCCCCTAAATCAACTATTCGTAATTGCATAGAGACTGCATCTTTTACATCATAATACTTGGCCCAGTCTCTACCAGATTTAGTTCTAAGTGCAATTTGTTTAGCTTCATGTAATTTGCTCATCATTCCTGAAAGCATTTCATTATTCTTTTTAAAATCTTCTTCTGTAAGATTTTCAAAATCAAATGAATCATTTCTAGAAAGTTGTGCATAATTGGTACTTGCAATTTCTTTAACATCACTAACTCCTGCATCCTGTAAAGACTTTAACTTTTTAGAAGAAGCAACAATTGAATACATTGATCCATCTTTTTGAACATCTTGAATTGTGTATCGAACACTGTTTGCTATATTTTGTTTTTCAATTTGTTTACTTGAATAACCTAGATAGCCAACAACAATATCTCCTTTTTGCAAATCTCCATATCTGCCCAAAGACTCTCTGATTTTTGTGTTGTAATCTTGAACTCCTTTATTGGTGTAAGATATTAATACAGTCTCTTCAGGATTCTTTTGGAAAACTTCAGCAAGCTTTGAATTGAATTTTGATATAGGTAAGTATTCAAGTTGATTAGTAGATGGTACTATTGGTATTTGATCATTAACATTATTTCTAACATTGGTCAACATATTCAATATTGCATCACTACTAGTTCTTTTAACTTCTGTCAACACTACTTGACCAACATCACTGAATGCTTTTGATACAAGTTTTTTCTCTGGGTTCCTTACATCCACTTCTGGGATCTGCATTACATCGCCCATGAATATAACTTTGATATTGTTTTTAGGAGCTACTTGTATCAAGGCTTCATAATCTTTGGAATTTAGCATTGACACCTCATCCAATACAATTATGTTATTACTCAATCCAAGTCTTCTGGCCAACTTTGCATTAATTGCTGGCGTTGATTCTCCTGTTGCAGGATCATATTTAGTTGATATAGCAGAGGCTACAGTCATTGGAAGTTGCTTATTTCCAGTTTTAACTGTAGCAAAAGCTAGTTCAGCAGTTGCAGCATGTGTTGGTGCAAGGAAATTAAATTTATAACTCTTCAAATACTTTTGTAAGTATCCAATTATAGATGTCTTACCTGTACCTGCTGCACCTTGCAAAGTAATGAATTTAGAATTTGGATCTGTAGAGAAGTCAATAAGTCTTTCTAATGCCTGTCTTTGACCTTCTGTAAGTTGGAAGTCAGTATCTATACTCGTTCCCTTGTAAGTGAATTTAGGAGTTACAGGAACATTTTTAATAGATTCATTGAACTCTAAAACAACTCTATTCCAAACCTTATCATTAGGATCTTGAATACCAGGAGTATTTGATTTTCCTTCATTAAAAGCTTTTGATCTATCTGCACCAATTAAATAAGCAGTGTGATAATCTTTTGCATTTACAATAGAATCATATTTTTCAGGAGCATATTCTTTTGCTTTTTCTGCAAAATAATACCAAAGTAAATTTTTAAATCCTTTATAAGGTTTTGACAATTGCTCTTTTGTAATTCCTTTATTTTCAACAGCATCAACTTCTTCTTCCACTACAGGTTCAACACCAGTAGATACTAACTTTTCAAAGTTTTCATTAAATACAATGTTAGATGGAATAGGACCAGCATTAGCAAACATTGCTGCCATCTCTTGTCCTGAATAACCATTCAAATTAGTTTCAGAATAATCAGAAACTAAGAACTCTTTGTCAGGATTATTTCTAGCATAGTCATATAATGCTTTGATTTCTGTAGTTATTTCTTCAGAAGTGCTGGATCTTTCTACATCGTAAAACTTCTTAGTGACAATAGCATAAGACTGGCCTTGAATACCTCTAGACTGGCCTTGTACAGCACCAAATTCATCCTTAGCTAATTTTGCAGCACCTGCACCATGTGTAGGAGCTTGTCCTTGAGAACCACCTTCATTAGAACCAAATACAAATATCTGATTAGGTTTCAAACTTGTAATTTTTCCAGAGTATGTTTTAGCACCAGTCGATACTTCTGTAGGAGCTATATCATAAATATATAACTTGCCTTTACCATTAACCCAATCTTTAGTTTGCTGGTACATGAATTCTTCCTCAGACTGAACACCTTCAGATTTAATCATGGCTTCTTTACCACCAGCTTCTTCAATAGTTAATTGCCCTCTATTTGTAACTTCAAAGTCTTGTCCTCCAAAGTTTACAATAGCGGATTCACCTACAGGAATATTTATTTGTTTAGCTTGAGATTCACTTCTTGTAGTTGTAGTTTTTGTACCAGCTTTGATTTTTTCAATATTATCTGGCTGCATTTGTATATTTACATTTGCAGTTTCATTTAGCACTTCAGAAGCTAGACTTTGTTGATCAGAAATTACAGAGGAAGTTGGTACAGCTTCTCCAGCAAATATTGAAATGATGAAGTCATCTGTAAGTTCTTCTGCCACTTTAAACGTATTGTTATCAAGTGGAGAAGGTTTCATTAGACTTGGATACTCAGCTACAATTCTTCCAGCACCATATAGGTTTACCATCTTAAATACACTAAACTCATCAAGTGACTTTTTTACTTTTCTTTGAATAGTTAATGGAACACCATCTCCACTCTTTACTTTCTTGTAGCCAACCATTTCATTTTTAGAAACAGTTCCTTCGTTTGAAAGTTTCGTGAAGTCTTTTACTGAAATAGTTCTTCCACTTGTAATGTCAACCACAATTGTTCTTGGTCCACTAGCAGTCATGCTTCTAACATATTGATATCTTCTCATCTTCACAAAATCTTTATTAGCTTGATTCATGAATGAGTATTTGTTATTCAGAGATATCAACTTTCCACTTCCTGGAGTTATTCCATTTACTAAAGAAAAAAGGAATGTATCTGTCTTACTATAGTCAATCTGTAATCCATATGGTGAATCTACAGCTTTGTATCTAGGACTAATCTCAGGAACAATATCATTATCAAAGAAATTGTTTCTGTAAAACAATCCTTCCTTATTAAACACTTCAAGCTCTGAAGATGGTTGTAATACATCTATAACAGGAGCAATGATTGCTGCTCTATCTTCAACAGGGACAATTGGTGCAATTGATAAGTTGGTGTCCATTGTTCCTTGTAGAATAGAAAGCTTCACCAAGTCATTGTAGAACTCTGGTTCTAGCTCTTTCAATTCTCTCATCATTCCTATGTGCATATCTATATCAATAGCATCTTTAGGCTTCACCTTTAGAGAAACTGTTACAGGACCATTCTCTTGTAGAGAACTTACAGGAATTAAATTAGATAGAAGATTTGATGTAGGATATTTCTTCTTAAGGCTAAGTAATCTAGAGGCTAAACTATTTTCTCCTGTAAATAAATTTTTAACATCATCAGGGAATATAGATGTAGATCTTGTTTGAATTAAGAAATCCAAGAACGAAGACTTTAACTTCTTAGCTACATAGTTGAAATCATCTTCTGACATGTATTCATTATCATAGAATGGCTCCATGACATCATCAATGTATTGATCAATACCTTTTGAATCGAGTTTCATTATAGCTCCTAGGGCCATCAATTCTTTTCGAATCAATCGCATTTGCTCACCAATAAATGTGTCATCCATCACCTTTTCAATAGAGGAAACAATGTTAGATTCTATAGCAGATTCAGTTCTTGTCATCTTTCTTTTGAAACCTTCATAGTTTGTTACTCTAGTGGTGTCATAGTTGTAAGCTTGTGTGAATTTGAAATTCAACTGTGCAAGCTTAGCAAGCTTTAGGAACTCATTGAATATAGCAACTTGCTTAGCATTAAACTCAGTGGAGAATTTAGTTCCTTCTGGTCTATTTGCATTCTCTCTAATTAAGTTTAATAGGTTTTGCTTTGACTTTTCAAAGTTTACATTTCCATCAGCATCTTTTTCAAACTCATTAGACAAGTCATAAGATTCATCTGGCTTACTTGGGAATTTAGAATAAGTGTATTCAAGATTATCCTTACCAAATAATGATCTACTCTTAATCCTATCAATGTTTCTTAAGTGCTCTATAATGATTGGTTGATTCAAGAAGTATGCTGTAAGTTCACCAGCACCAATTCTTTCCATCAACATTGCAGTTCCAACAACCAAGTCACTCTGAATAAGCTTTAGAATGTATGGATCGTTAGCAACATCTACAAATGATGTAGCATATCCAGATAGTCTGTCAGAGATGAATTCATTTCTTCCATCAGCAGTTTTTAGACCACCTAGAGAGATCATCTCTTTGCCATCAACAGTTGTAGTGTTATGAGGAATTGATAAGCTTAAATCGCCTAAGAATCCTCTGTCATAATCAGAAAGTCTGTCTATTAATGTAGAGTCAAAATACAATCCAACCTTCTGACCAATTGCATGACCAGTGATGTTTACAGCTGCAATACCCACCCACTTCTTACCCATCAAGAATGCTTGTCTCAAAGAAGTCATAAAGCTTCTAGAGATGAGTTTATTCTTAATGTCAGACTCTTTGTTGTTTGTAGCATCATCAAGAATATCAGCCACCTTTGATAATCCACCATCACTAACTGGTGACATTAATCTTTCAAAGTTTCCAGGAAGTGTAACAAGTCCCTCAAGAATTTCATAGTATCTATTCTCTAAAGACTTCTTGTACATCTTCTGTACATACCTATTCTTTAGGTTGCTATCGAACTTTTCTTTGGACAGGTTCTCAAACTTGGTAGCAAGTCTGCCCATTTGATTACCAACATAATCAGCAGGAGATATTCCTTCAGAAAGAGCTTGCTCTTCCATCTCACTAATTATTTCTCGATGTTTGATATAGAAATTATAAAGATCTTCACCAAGTAGAGCTTCAAGTGATTCAGCAGTTACATTAGATGGGTCTTCAATAGTTTCAGCAACTTCAAATATCTCAAGAACCGTATCTCTAAAATCATCATACCTAGAAATACTATCTAGTTGTTTTTGAATACGACCTTCATACACTTTAGTGTAGAAGTCCATTGTAGCTTCTTTGTCACCTTTGTATTCTACAAGCTTAACTTTTCCATTTACATCAATATACACTGACTTAAGGTACATGTTGAGTTTATCAATATCAAAGTCAGATCCTGCTTTAGCTACAATCTCAGAAGGTACAACAACTGTAGACCCCATAGATGCATCTAAGAATCCTGCAACTTTAAACACCTCTGTAGAAGACATTGCCTGATGAGGAATACGAGCTCCCACACCAAACAAAATCTTTTGGTTTTCTTCCTTATTCAAATATTCAAAAATAGCCTCATCATCAGGAAACTTAGTCTTGTCAGTAAAATACTTTCTCCAGAAGTTTGGAATCATTACTTCCATGTATCTCTTCCCATCCTCATCCTCATAGAACTTTAGAGCATCGCTAGAAAGTACAACACCTTTTTTATCTTGTTCAGACAAAGCATCATATTGTTTTCTAGTAATTCTTACATATCCATCCTTTGTCTTTCTCAACAATCCTCGTCCTTCTTTTTTATTCTCCCAAAGTGTAGCTGGAACCTGAACGTGAGGTTTACCATTCATCTGTGGAGAGATGAGAGACTTATTAATCATTGACACAAGAACACTTCTAATTTCTTCATATGCAGAAGATGCTTCAAATGGCATATTGAACTCACCATTCTCATTAAGACGTATTGTATCAATTACATTTTGTGAAACTTGTCTTCTCAACAATTCATACTCAAGCTCTCTAGATACTTTTACTTTATCTATAACATCGTAATTGCCACCCAAATCTACTAGACCAAGCTTGTTCAAGAACTCTTCATAAGCATTCTGGTGCATTTCCTTGAAGATTTTAATCTTTTCTTCAGCAAGAGCAGAAGCACCTTTCATACCTTCAACTTCCTTACCATTCTCGAACATGTCCATTGTATCGTTTTTGGTAAGCTGAGATACTCTAGTTTGAAGTTTACCCTCTTCGTAAGAGTTTTCCACTTGGATACCATAAGTTTTCCAAGCTACCTTCTCAATAGTCTCTTCTCCAAATTTTGCAGTGTTGTAATCACCATTTCCATTGTATAAATTATGTCCTTCACGAGCACCTTCTTTTCTTGCAGACTTGTAAACAACATAACCTACTTTCTCCTGCAACATCTGTACATACAAGTTCTCAAGATTTGTATTCTCTACCATCTTGTATGTAATAGGCATCTGAGAGAACTTGTCGAGCACACCTTCTATTCTATTCACTCCAAACTTAGAACCAGATACAATAGGCTTCATCACCTCTGTAACAAATGGAGGTTGTGGTTTTTTTATTAAGGCTGCATCATATTTTTCAAGTGATGTATTCTTATCATAATTATATACAAAATCTCCATTATCTTTTTTGATTTTAGAAAGCTTCTGTCTAGCATAGGATTGATTCCATTGGAACCAAGGCTCAGCAAGATCGTTTGACCATTCACCATTCTTAAGCTTAACTTCTCTGTAGGCTCCATCAAGCATTATTGAAAAACCATCAGATTCATCATATCCCTCAAACTTCTGAACAAACTCTGAAGCTGGGTTCACATCATTTAGTGTAATAGTCTTAACATATGACTTAAATGTATAACGAAACAAATCCTCTGCTTCTAGAGATATGTCTTCTGTTATATCATTATATCTATTATTTAAGAACTTATTGAATTCTGGATGATCAATAGTTACTCTTCTAGGTGATAGCCAAGACTTGATACGCTTAGTTTCATCTAGTTTACCATTTTTAATTTTGAATTGATAAGGATCACCAAATATAAATTTATGCATTTCAATGTTTGCAATCATGTAATTCATGTTTACAAACGAAAGCACTTGCATCATACTATCTTCAGATAATGAATTTCTATTCAATTCATTAGTTTGAGCAAACTTGCTATCTAAAGTTTCGTATGCATAACCTTCTGAATTTTCTACAACTTCACCAGCGTTAATCAAATCCTTTAGTGTTGTTTGATTTAAACTAGTTAATGTATTTCTAAGAGACTTTTCAAGAGCTTCATCGCTAACAAGAGCAAGAATGTCTTTTCTAGATTGGCCCTCTTCAATAGCTTTATGTATTTTATCAACAAGTGATGGATCAAGAATATCTTTGAAGAATCTAAGCTCTTTAGCATTTTTCTTTGTAGCAGAAAGTTTTGATCTTGTTTCCCAATCAAGAGCTAGATCAATTTCATCTTCTAGGTATCCCTTAAATGCATTTTTGATTTTTGTAAATGCTCTAGCACCATCCTCGTTGAATAATTCATAATCAACCATTAATCCTAGATTCAGAACTTTTTCTATAGAAGAGTCTCCTGGTATTAAGATGTAGTAGTTACCATTTATGTTTTGATTAATTCCAACAGTGAATCTATCACCCTTTGTTAAAGATGATATGGATAGTCCTCTATCAGTAGTCTCATCTTTCAAACCATCAATTACACCAATCTGTAAAACTTTACCCTCAATCTTATTACCATTATCATCAAAGAACATTCCACCCTTCTTAATCAATAAGCTGTTTGTTGAGAACGCATCTCTCAATTCTGGTCTTGATTCAAATAATTCATCAAGAGTCATTGCTTCATTGAATTCTGCTTCAAATACAGAAGGGGCATTACTATCTGTAAAATTACCAGTACGCTTGTTCTCTATGTTAAATCTAGTTGTGTCCTGGTCAGGATTAGTTAGTCTAACATACATATCTGCAAGAGTTCTCACATGAGAATCTACACCTGAGAACTTGTCTCCAGATAGTACAGCATATCCCTTTGGACCCATCTCATAGATCTTTGTTACAGCATTGTCAAATGCTTTCTTTTGTTTCTCATTAGTGTTAATCCTCTCGATGAAACTTAATGGAAATTCAATACCTATATTCTTTAAATAGTCTTGTACACGCTTTGGTTCAAGAAGACTTTGCTTAGATGGATAGTCTTTATTCTTATCATCAATTGCATAAATCATTACACCCTTATCATTTCTAACTTTTACAATGAATGATGTCTCTGATTTAGAAAGCTCTTTAATATTTTGGAACCACTCGTTTCTTGTTTTATTTAAAGCAGAAGTTCTATCACCAGGAGCAGTGAATGATTCTATACCATTCTCCCCCACTCTTTGAATTGCCACTTCAACAAATGGATTGTTCTTTGACATTGATTGAATAAACTGAACATAGAATCTCCAGTCAGCATCTTCAAACTTAGTGTAATCGAGAATTCCATTCTTAGCATCACCACCAAGTCTATTAAAGATTCTGTAATAGTTACCATCTTCTTTTACCAAATCAATAATCTTTTTATCAATTTTTCCTAAGCTTGTATTAGAAAGCTTATTCAATAGCGTTGCAAATGACTTATTAAAATTGTTCAGTAGTTTGAATCCTGGTAGTATTTTAGAATTCAAAAGCTTTGGAGCTTGTCCTTCTGGATAAATTGTTTCAGCTGCTGGGTTAGAAGCTAGTAAGAACTTTACAGAGAACTTCATATTCTTCTGAAAGTCAATTTCAAATGCTTCAGCAGCATATAGTCTATTAGTTTGACTAGCGTCATTTGTACTAATCGCACCATTGAAATCAACATTGATTCCCATTGTTCTAATCAAATCTCTTGATCTTAAGAACAAATCTTGGAAAGTCTTTTCACCAAGAATATCTATACTCTCAGTATATCTTTGTCTTAAATGATTGTATATGTCTTTTCCAGTGGTAGCTAGTGGATTAAATAGTTTTTCTAATCCATCAGTATTATTTCTATTAAAAATGTATTCAGACATAGTGATTGTCATGTCTTGAACAATTGCCCAAGCTTGATCTTCAGTTATCACAGTACCATCTGCTGAGTACATTATTCTATATTCAGGAGCAGCTGATTTAGATTCTTCTGAAACAACGTAATCTTTAAACTTACCTGTATCAATAGAATTGAACAAATCATCTTTAAGAGATGGATTTCCAACAAAGGTTTTGAAGAAGTCAACAATAGCCTTGAAGAAGTTTCTCACCTTCTCAGATAATGTTCTAGCTGGAAGCTTACCAAGTCTGTAATCAGCAAAGTCATCAGCAATACGTTCTTTAGCCTGTCTGTCTGTAGCATTGCTATATGCAATAAGCTCACCACTCTCTCTATCAAGGAAGCTACCCCGTTTAGCTTTGAACTCATCTAGAATAGCTTGTCTCTCACTTTGTGTCAAGAATGCTTTCCATATACCTTCAAATACTTCATGATATTCTGTACCACGCAAACCACTCTTAAAGAATTTAGCAACTCCATTTTCAAATACACCCCATGCTTTAGAACCATCATGCAATGTGATGATGCTCTCAAGAATTTCAAATGGTATGTTAGGAACATTCTTTGCATGCCAAGCTCTGAATGCTTCAATGTCTTTACCACTTATTCTTCCACCAGCTTCACCAGTGCGAGCTCTTCTAGTTTCATTATCTTCAACACCAGACTTAAGTCCTGATAGTCCTTTCTTTTCTCCAGTGGGAGTTGTCTTTTTTACAACAGGTGTAGGAGCTTCTTCTGGTTTTGTTTCTTTTGATAAAGTAAATGACTTCTTAACATCCCTTAGTTGAGATTCTAATTTCAATCTATATTCTTCAGAAGGCAAGTCTGAACTAATTTCCAATTCTAAATTTCCAATAGCATTCTCATATTTTTCAACTGTAGGGGAATCAAATAAAGATCGTATTTCAGATTCAAAATCAGTAATTACATTTTCTAACTCTACATAATTTCTTTTTATGAGAGTTGGTTTTTCAGGTTCTACTTGAACAGTAGCTTCTGGGGCAATAGGAACTGGAGTGGAAACTTCTTCTTTATTAATTGCAGCTTCTACTTTACTTGCTGCTTCACCAATGTAGAATACTGTTGCTGCATCAAAGTCATTTAATCCTTCTGTTGCTGTAGGATATTTCTTTCTAGCAATTGCCACCTTAGCAGCAGCATCAGCAAACTTCTGTATTGTCTCTGCATTAGTCTCTGGAGAGATTGCATCAATCTCAATTTCACCACTTGGTAGAATGTTAGCCTTGAAGCTAAACTCACCACCAAACATGGTTACAGTGTTTACAGTGCCATCATTAAGAGTGTATGGTCCCACAGTAACAGGAACATCAGATTCAATTATATCAGATGGTCTTACTGGTGCACCTGAGCTAGAAGGTTTAGGAGGCTCTTGTTCTTTCTCACTTGGTACATATCCTTCATCACCTGTCTCAAAGTTAATGAGCGTAGCATACTTACCTGCAAATGCGTAAGGTTGTGCTTCTGTAGGATTTGCAATTGTTACAAATGGAATCTCATCTGTAGTTCTACCCTTACCAGAAGCAAGATAGGATTGATAGTTTGGCCATTCTCTTTCTTGCAACTTACCATCTTCAAGGAAGTATTCAAAGAATGGACTTTGTAATCGCAATGTTTTAGCATTGGCAGAATGATACATCTCAGAAAGCTGAGCAATAATCTCCTCTTCCTTAGAAGCAATCTCTGAGAACTTATATGACTTTGAGCCAAGTTTAAGAGTTAGGTTTTCTGTATCAAACCAAAACTGATTATCCTTTGGATCTTTTGTAATTTTCTTATAGTTGAGAACATTCTTTAAGAACAATATTTTGTTCTTGTCAAACTGAGGAGTCTTTCCTTCGCTAGCATCCTTCTCAAGCTTTGCTACATTAGACTTAATAAGTTCGTATGCTGTAGCAGCTTTCTTCTTACCAAGTTTATTATTGTTTAGATATTGTAATAGATCACCACTTTGAATATAAACATATCCCTTTTTAGAATTTACAATTGCACCATTATGTGATATAGTATCAGTGGTAACAACATTTATAAGTCCTGGTGTAGTGGCTATTGCAGTTTCATCAACTAGATTGCTAGTAACAGAATTCTTCTTATATACATCACCATCCTTTTGTCTAACAGCAATACCCTTTGAGATTCTAAACTCAAGGGTTGGAGGAATTGTAGAAGCCTTCATAAGCTGCTCACGTCTGTTTCTCCAGATTTGTGCAAATCTTACAAATGTATCTTTCTCATTCTCTCTATAACTATCGTTTCCTCTACTATCTGTAATAGATGTACTAGGCATTGTTTGGAATATAACCTTTCCAAGATCAGTGGGCTTACCCACTTCACCAATACGTTTTCCATCTTGATCTACAAAGTATCGCTTCTTACCATCAAGTTCAACAAACACCATACCCACAAATCCATTTTCCTTATTCGTGACTTTGGTTTCGAAAGCAGCTTTATCAGAATCCACTTGTTCTTGTGTCATTTTAAATGACAAAGCTGTAACACCAGACAAGCCAAGAGATTCTTCTTGGTTGTATGTGAATACAATTGCTCTTAGCTTGTTTCTATTCTTAAACTTTCTAGCATTATTCAAGAACACTCTGGACCTAACTACGTGAGGTTGTGATTTGGAAGTATCATTATATTGTTCAGATTCTGTAGTGCTAGAATCAAAATAGTCTACAGCAGATTTCATCAAACCAGTTTCACCTGTATCAACTCTTTCTCCAGCTTCTTCTGGAAGAGTTCCTACAGGGAATGATTCATTATCAGAAATATCTTCTTGTTGTTTATCAAGAGAGCTACTAGATTCTTTAATCTTATCAGATATTTCTCTTGCCTTAGCTTGTTTTTCAAGCAATTCTTTAGTAAGTCTTTTAAATCTATTTACAACAGCTGCACTGATCTTTTTATCACCAAGAGAGTTAATGTACTCAAGTTTGTTTACGCCTTCTCCTGGCTTCTCAAATACATCCCTGAAGGCAGGATATTGAAGTACATCATCAATAGATTGATTCAATGCATCTTCAAATTCCTGAGAAGTATTATCTTCTTCAGATATGTTGTATTTATCAAACTGTTCAGGAGAGAAGAATGTAGCAGTGCCATCAGGTAGTTGCACTTCAAACTCTCCGCCAAGTGTACTAGATAGAACAGTAAACTTTGGTGCAAGAACAATCTTCCCTTTTTCTAAAGTGATTGGTTCAACAAGAGAATAGGTCCTACCCACTTCTAAAGTTTTTTGAACTTTCTTTCTACCTTCTTTTTGAGAAACTTCTACATCATCTATTTCTTCATCTGGACGAATGTAGTTAAGTGGGCTGTTCTTAATACCATCGTATTCTCCAATAAACATCTTTCTTCTCAAAGAAAGCTCAATAACATCATCTAATGTTCCTTTGAGTTCATCTTTAACATCAGATGTAACATCCATTGAATTAATCATTTCCAATGCTTCTTTAGTAGCTTGAGCATTTGGATTGCCTGTTTCGATAATGTCTTGTAGAATAGCTTGTGTATTTATTCCTGCCATTGTCAACTTAGTGTTGAGCTGAGGAATTCTTACATCATAGTTTGCAATCTTACTACCCGCATAAGCAAGATAATCGATTACAATTGGTGGATATTTTCTTTGGTCAGTTCCTTCTATTACTTCACCAGAATAACGAATATTCAATGCTTGGTAAAAGTCATTCAATGCGTTCGCAGAATTTTCAATGCTAGTAATTCTTTTTTGAAATGTTTGAACAGTATCATTGATGTTTGCCATTCCTTGTTCCTTAAGTTCAGTGAGACCTTGTTCAGTCATTCCACCAGCCTTAAGTTCACCCAAGTCTTCCATTACCATATCAAATCTTCCGTATTTGATACGTGGTGCTAGATAATTATGTAATGAATCATTTCTTAAATCTTTTGCTTCAAGCAAGTCTCCATTAATGATTGCATCTCTTTCTTGTTGTTGCAACACAACACCTCTATTAGCAGCAGTAAGTCTATCTTCAAATGCTTCTTTGAAACTTGGCGCATTGTTAATCATGTTCAAAAAGCTCTCTGTATTTTTTGCTAGAGCTTTTCTCTCTCGATATTTTCCTCTGGCTTGCATTAAACCACCAGTGACTGCTCCAAGAATACCACTTTCAATACCTTCTTTAGATACAAGAGCACCTACACCTTCACCAAACTTATCTTTGCCAAACAATCCATATAGAAAACCATCAACATACAAATCTGCTTCTCCACCCTCTTGAGCTTTCTTAAAATAGTTTTGTGTACCTACTTGTAATCCATATTGAAGAACTTCTTGAGCTCCTTCTTTTGGATCAAATACATAAGCTCCACCTCTCTTTACACCTTGGTAAATTTTACCAAATCTAGTTTTTGGTCCAGCTTTAGCTGCATACTTACCTGCCTCATCAACTACAAAATTATCAACTCTTCCTAACAAACTATTTGCAGCTTGTCTACTTGCTGAATAACTTGAACCCATCAAGTATGGAAGTTGTGAATATTCTGTAATAGACAACAATGCCATGTTACCAAAGAAAGCAGTTTTACCAACTCTCTCAGCTTCAACATTTATATTCTTTAAATCTTCACCAGTTGGAGCAAATCCATTTGTCTTGGTATACTCCTCAATTAAATTTTCTCTAAATTCTTTAGATGTATGCAAAGCTTCAAAAGATGCTTCACCAGCAGATGAGTTAATTGCTACAGCAGTTCTCCTAGCGTTATCACCAAATTTTGCAAACTGTGTAGTTTGCTTAGCTAGGTTAGCTAATGCAGAAGATCTTGTAGATAAATCTGCTATAGATGAAATCTGACTTTCTAATATAGAGGCTGCCTCTATATTTTTACCAGCTGAAAAAGCTCTTGATGTATTTCTTAAAAGAGGTGTGAATAGTTTAAATGCTTGAGAAGCTTCAGCAGCAGTTGCTGCTTTAGCAGCTGCACCACCTATTGCTGCTCCAGCTCGTAAAAGTCCAGCATTTGCAATGTTACCAGTAACCATTGCACCAACTGCATATCCAGAATTTTTGATTAGTTTATCAAAAAGAAAATTGGTTGTAAACCAGTTATCTGTAGAATACCACTCAGCATTTTTTTCAGCAGCTGTGTAATAGTTTGGAAGAAACTCATTATCAACTTTATTATTCCATTTATCTAAACCACGCATCACTTCATTGTCATATACATCAGACATCTTCTGTGTAAATAACAATGACTTACCAACACCATATAGCATACCAAACCCACCAGCTACAGTAGTAGCTGCAAGGTTGGCTCCTTTTAATACTCCATTGGTAGCTTGCTTATACCAAGCTTGTCCCTGTGCAGCAAAGTCTTCATAGTCTCCAATCGTAGGATTGAATGTTTTGTATCTCTTGTTTGCCTCAAGTTCTGCATTACTAACAAACAATCCCTTCTGAGAAAACTTTTGTCCAGCAGCTGCTAGTTCAGCAAACACATCTTCCTTCTGAGAAAGATCTGATAACCCACCACCTTGTCCAGAACTAAAGTTCATTGGAGGATCCTTTGGTGCAAATAGTGGAATATTAGAAGATTTGTAACCTGTTTCTTTAATAATGGGTTGTAAGTTTCTATCAAAATCAGCCATTCGAGCAATGATTACATGGTTCTAATAATTTTTTTAACTTCTTCTGAAATATTCGGAGATTGAAGATACAACTGTTTTACCTTTTCGTCAGTAAGGTTGCCTATAAAATTCATTCCTTCAGTTGCATCTACTGCTTGATCAAGCTGTAATGGATAAACTGTTCCATCAGGAAGTTTTGATCTAAGTGTTATATATTGTTTTTCTGGAGTTCCAAATGCTTGCTTCATATCAGCTCTAGCATTTATTTTCACTCTAGGCATGAATTGTCCTTGAAAGTAAGAGTTTTCAAAACTTCCAGTTGGATTTGTATTTCTACCACCCATAGCTTGTGCCTCCATTAGTCTTCTTAATTGAGGACTTGGAGCATCTTTATCAATTATTGGAAGCTGCTGTGCTTCTCTTGGATCTAGAGGTATTACAATCTCTTCGTTTCCTTTCAAAATAATTAGAGACGTTTGATCACCTTGTTCAAGTTTTTTGTATTGTAAATTTGATTTATCAGAGGATTCAAACCACAATAATGCTTCTCGTGCTCTACCAGCAGAAAGTCCTTCATAGCCACCTTCCATTCCAGACAAAGAAGATTCTGCTACCTTTCTTAATAAAGATGTAGATATGTTCTCCCAAATGTTTCTTGCAACGTTACCTTCCGCACTACTAATTATAATTGGTACCTCTCTTGGAATATATTGAATAGTTTTATCACTAATTTTCTTCTCTACAAGAGAGTTATATTGTTGATTGTAATCTTCTGTTGCTCTTCTGTAAGGTGCAAAGTATCCTCTCAAGATTGCTTTATTATCATAGATCAATTGCTCTCTTACTGTAAGAGGAGACAATATTTCAGTTGTTACTTTTTGACCACCAGTAGCACCTGTTCCAGAAGTTTGTGCACCTGTTACAGTTTCTTTAACTTTTGATAAATATTGTCCTATTTCAAAAGGAGTGAAGGCAAGGTCTCTTCCACCTATAGTTACAGCTAAAGCACCAACATCATTAAGTTGAGCATTGTATTCATTTCTAATCTGTTGAATTTCTGATGAATTTGCAGTTTCTTCTTCGACAGTTTTTAAGAATTGTTGTTTTCTATTTAAATCAGATTTTGCACTAAGTATTGAATTTCCTAAGTCTTTTAAATCATTAGGTATAAGATAATCATATCCAGTGGTATATCCTTTTGCATAAGCATCTAATGCATTTAAAACTTGAATTTTTTTAACTTTTGTTCCACCTCCAGCATTCAACGCATTCAATAGCTCATTAACTTGACTTTCAACTGCTAAGCTTGCATTGTCAATATCTTTAAAAAGAGCAACTCTTTGATTAGGAACACTTGTGCTTTTTCCACCATATACTTGAAATCCACCCAATGTACCATACATAGCTGCATTTGCTTTTTCTAATTCTAAAGCATAATCTCGCACATCTTTCTGTTTTTCCCAAGTAAATTTATCTGAAGCAAGTTGTAAGTTTGCTTGTGATAAACTATAATTTTTAGCCTTCCAGTCATCTTCTCGTATAGGATTTGTCAAAAGATTATTCTTTTGATTTTCCCAAGCATACGAACTGGCAAACTGTTCTATTGCACCGTTTTTATAAATAATTCCTTTTGCTTGTTCTGGATTACTTTTGATGAATTCTATCTCCTCATTCATCTGCGCAGCTAGCCTTTCATTTGCTTCTTTTAAGGATTTTATTCCTTGTTCAGTCTTGACATATTTATCAGGATCAGATTCATATAACTTCAACGCACCTTCGAGTTCTCCAATAGTTTTACTATTCTGTGCAATTGAAGACGCAGTTCTACTAGTAGCTAGTATAGCAAGTTGTGTAGGATCAGTAACATTTCTAAATTCATATCTACCATTAATATTCAATTGCTCAAGCTCATCAGGAGAAAGACTAGATCTCAATGCATTTTGAATCTTCTCAGCACTAACGCCTTCTTTACTGATTCTTTGCATTGCTGCTGTTGTCTTATTAATATTGAGCGTACCATCTTCATTGTATTCATACGGGATATCTTCTTCTAAAAGATCTGAGTGTAGAGTCTTCATGACATCTAGCCACTTCTTGTCAACATCAATATACTTTCTATATCTACCACTAAAGCCTGCACCTACACTAGACTCATTAATCCATCTGTTTGCTTGGGTATTAAAGTCGTATTCATTTTGAATAGAAGACTCACCTTTTTGTCTAGACTCTTCCATAAACTTCTGCTCTTTTCTATATTGAGCAGTGGACTGAACAGAAGATAATACATTACTATCTTTGGCAACACTACTAGCCATTCCTGCTACAGAGTTAACCAACTGATAACTAGAGAAGTCTCCAGCTGCAACAGTCTTTAACTTAGAGCCAAGATCATTGAGTTTAGATTGTAAATATTGTCTATCTACATCACGAACAATATCTAATCCTGCAACTTGATCTATCTGTGATTGAATCTTTTGTAATCCTTGATCATAGCGTTGTTGCTTCTCCATACCAACTTTAACCATAGCCTCAACAGGAAGCTGTTGAATGTATGGATTAAACTGTGGTATTGCATCTGTAAATGAAGCCATGTTGTTTATTTTTTTATGAAATTTAGTAGTAATACTCCAGATTACATGGATTTAATTGCTCTCACTAATCCTCCATTCCTAATGGTTGTAGTATTAGTTGTAGTAACAGGAGTTTGTTTTTTCTTAAGATCAGCTAATGCTTGAAGTTGTTCATAAGAAAGTCCTGACATATCAGTGTTGAACTGAGCAAGAGGATTCATATTTCCTGCTCTGAAACGTGGATCAAATCTATAATTGTAAAGGTTCTCGTATGTTTGAAGTTCTCTATTCGAAGCTTGGTTCTGTAGATATTTAGCAGAGATGGAATTAAGAGCAGCTTGTGCTGTAGCTTTTGTATTAGAAAGAGCCCCTTGCTGTCTTACATATTGTTGATCTAGACCTTGCAAGTTTTGCAAGTTAGCTTGATTCAAAAGATTTCTGTTTTCAGCATACACTTGATTTTTAACAGCTTGATTCATTCTGAACTGTTCACCAAGTACTTTTTGATTTGCCTGATACTTCTGTACATTCAATGCAGCTAGAGCAGCTGGATTATATCCAATCATTTTTTGAGCAGCTCTATAGTCAGATTGATTTTGATTAATAATATCTTGAAGAGAAATATCAAAAGGAGTAGTTAGTTGCGGCTGTATAGTTTGTGCTTGTACAGGCTCTAATTGATTTTGAGCAAGAGCTAACATCTCTCCAGATAGTTGACGTGGGTCAAGAGCTTCTGCATCACTTGGTCTTAGATAAGGAAGAATCTGATTAACTATATTCATCCAATTAAATTCTTCTTCACCAGGTGCAGCACCTTGAGCATTATTAGCTTGCATTGGGTTGCTTGACATATCTCTAAGTCCACTCATCTTAACATTTCTAGGAAGTTGAAGTGAAAAGTCTGGTTGTCTTTTAGGAACCATGTTATTCGCAGTAACATCTACTGGTGAAAGATTTGTTGTAGGAGGTTGTGTTACACCAGGTTGAGCTTTCTTAATAGAAGCTCCTTTCTTAGCTTGTTTCACTTTACCTTTTGCTAAAGCATCAGCTTCAAAACCATACTCTTCAGCAGTGTCATTGATGGCAGATTGTAGGTCAGCTAGTTTTATTTTTTCATCAGCAATGTTCTTGAGTTTTTGATTTGCCCCAAGAATATTTGCTTTGTATGATTCAAATTTAAGTAGGTCGTAAGGATTGTTTACATCTAGGTTATCAAGTTCTGTAACAGACTTATCAATAAGTTTATTTTGCTTCTGCTCAGTTTTGGATAGATCAGCAACATAGTTTTTAAACTTTCTACCTGTTGCTTTAGGAGAGCCAATCATCTCAGCACCCATCTTTGGTATTACCAAATTACCATATACTGTAAGACTAGTATCTCCTGTACCATCTTTTAATTGAACAGCAGGTTCTTCCTCTACTTCAACACCTGCTTTTCCAGTAGCAGCATCTGTACCATATTCTGCATAGTCTGTATAACTATCACTTCCTGTATCACCATAAGAGGCACCTATTCCAGTTCTTCCTTTTCCATCAGACTCATCGTGAGAATTACCTCTGAACATTACAGTTTCTCCTTCTTCAGGAAGATAAGGATTGTATGAAATAGGTTCTGCATATCCACCCCAATGAGTTTTAAGTTTACCACCCATAGCAAATTGTTCTCTTCCTGTATACATTGCACGTTCACTAGGAGGAGTGTAGTTTCTTAAATGTCCACCTGCACGTAATGTATCCATTGTTGGATCAGGTCGCAACAATTGATTCATTCTGTAATCTCCAAACTGATTAATTATTTGTGGATTTGCCATACCACCATCTCTCATATAAGAGGCGTTTGCTTGTTGAAGAGACTTTGTTCCTTGACCAAAAGCCATTGCATTAGTATTGTAAGCAGTTGCTTCATCTGCATTTTGTGTTTTCCTAATATTTTTTCCACCTACAAGATTGCCAAGAGTTTGACCAGCAAACTTTCCAATCATTCCTCCAACTGGACCACCAAAAATTGTACCCACTGTACTTCCAATACCACCTCCAATTTTTCCAGCACCACTAACACCATATCCTTTTGGACTTCCAAATCCAGCAGTAACTTGTGCTAAAGCATTTCCACCACCTTGTTCTGCAAATTTATAAATATCAGATGTTTTATCCTCATTAGCAGTATTTTTTCCTGTTGCCATCTTCATAAAGTTTGGATTTCCAATTTTGGAAAGTCCATCCTGAGCATATCCTAAATCTGTATAAATAGTATTAGGAGCAAACGTGTTTGCTATCTCTGTTCCATTCTTTGCAAAAGTGGTTCCTACACCATACGTAGGAAAAAGTTCTTGACCTGTATTAATATTATCTTCTGGACGTACATATTTTCTTTGAATTTGCTCAGGCTGTGTTTGAGAAGCTTGTAGAGCAACATTACTAACTCCTTGCATTTGCTGAGCCTTTAGCATGTTTTGCTTTTCATCCTTCATTTGCTGAACACCACCAACAACATCACCAAGAGACTGAACTCCCGCAGCAAAAGCATTGCTTCCAGCAAGATTGTTCATCATTGCCATTGCTCCTCCTCCCTGCTGAAGTTTTTTTATTTGTTTTCCATACTTAGCCATAAAAGACTCCTCTGTAGGAAACTTCTTATAAAAATCCTTCTCAGACTTAGCACCTGCTATCTTTAAAATTTCAGCCTTCATATCAGTTGTATTTATCCAGCCAGTTATCCTTGTCTGGGTTATTTGTAAAGTTAAGTAATTGATTTAGTTTTTTCATTGGTTGAGCATCTAATTGATTGATACCCAATTTACCAACTGGATACTCTCTAACTTTCTTACCCTTGAATTTATAATTCTTTCCTGGCTTCATTAGCTTAGTGTCACCAGTGTCAGACACACCAAGAAGGGGTTCGTATACACCTTGCATTGTTATGTTATTAGAATCTATTTCTACAGGCTTTCCCCAGTTGTCTGGATTCCAATATCCTTGATTGTCTTTAGTCACTCCACCATTTTTAAAATTATAATCAACATCAGTAGGATCAAAATCAATAGTTTGTGGAGGATTAGAAATAGGAGTGGCAGGATTAGGAGAAACTTCTCTAACAGGTCTTTTAACGCCAAGTCTATCTGCAATTGAACTATTATTTAAATAGTCTTGAATTACTTTATTTGTTGAACCTTTAGATATAGCAAACTTTGGTAACATAATTTGATCAGTATTATTACCAAATACATATGGTTTAGGTAAACGTTGTCCAGAAACATCTTCAATGCCTTTGATTATTTGAGAAAGTTCAGATTGTAATAATTTAGGATTTTTTACTTTGTCAGCAAATCCAAGTTCATTAGATCTACCAAATCCAATAAGTCTCAGTTTTGAATCAGGATTATTTTTTAATTCACGAGCCATCATGTTAAGTGCTAGTGGATAACTATCACCTGATAAACTTCCTGCTGGGAACATTAATCCATCTGGCGTTTCATCAATATATCTTGAAGCTTGACGAAGCATACTTCCCACATTATATCTATCAGCAAATAATGATGGCATTAATTCAATGGCCCCAGAATATTGTTGCAGTGGTGAAATAACTGGCGATCCTGAAAGTCTTAAATTAGAATAGGCATCTACTATTTTATCACCAACATTTTTATAAAATGGATATGAGTAAAATTTATCACCTCCCCAATCATCATCATATAATTTATTATCTATTTTTTTTAATTCTGTAGATCCTGACCATTGTGAATCACCAGTAATAGGATCTATTCTATCTGAATTAATACCCCTTCTGTTTGGAGAAAAATTTGTTGTTTTTCCTAAATTAGGATAAGTTCTAAAATTTTCAAGTGTTGAAAGCATATCTCCAGTAAAAATTTCCTCTGCCATTTGCCTATCACTAAAAGAAGATACTGTATCAGAATAACGTAATGCTAAATCTGGGTTGTTCCTTAATGTTTCTAAAGCAACTTTATTAGCTCCTTGTTTTTTTAGATTATTAATAAAATCATCAAGTTTAAAATTTGATAATTTATTTAATTTATTATCTATAAGACGCAAACCAATATCATAATCTGTTTGTAAACTAGATTGTTTATTTGCATCATCCACTTTAAATATACCAGATGAATTAAATTCTTTAGCTTGTTCACTAAGTTTTGTGTATTTTTCACGAAGTGACTTCAAATCACTAATACTTGCATTTTTTGATTTTGATTCTAATTCAGCAAGTTCTTTACCAAAGTTTCTAACATCTTTAAGTTTATTAATTCCTGGTAATACAGGAACATCTATCATTGAAAGTTTTTCTAATTTTTTAGCATTATTAATTGCTTGTACAGCATCTAATGTTTCATTTGCAATATTTGATATACTTGTAAGATGTGGGACAACTGCTTTTCCAGCTGCAATTCCAATTGGTTTTGCAATTGGTGCTACCATTCCAGAAACTAAACCAAATGTATCTAATGTATTAAATGCTCCCCCTAGATTTTCTTGATTGAATAATTCCTCTTTCGTAATTGGATTATATCCACCAAGTGATCCATACCCAGTTGGCGAAAATGCAGAAGCTCCAGCAATACCAAGATCCAATAAAGTTTTACCTGCACCTTTTAGATTTTTAACAGGATCATTTGAAAATCTTATAGTGCCTGGAATTCCAGTTACTTCTGATGCAACTTCTTGAACAGCTCTATAGGGTGTTGATATATCTTTAGCAGTTTGTCCTATTTTACCAGTTGTTGCAATAGCTCTAATACCTCTTCCTATTGGACCTTCATCATTGATATATTTTTTTTGTTCAGGAGAAAGAGTTTGATAGAATGGATATTGTTCATCGTAAGGTGTTACAGTGATCTCAGGAAGATCATATGTCTTAATATCCTCCTCACCATTCTGTGCAGAAGCCATTGTCTTCTTTGCATATTTTCCTTCACTAGGAGCAGAACCAGCTGTACGTGCGTATGTGAATCCTACAGCACCAGGCATAGAAGCACCATTCATTGCAATAGGTGTAAGTTCTTCATCATCTTTAGCAATGATATTCATTAAATTAATAAGATTTTCATCACCCGCTACCATGAGTAATCTATCGAGTGAGAAATTGTCTTTTAACTTTTCTTTTACTTTTTGTAAATGTTCTTTTGTAAATTTCTCACCTTTCCTAATATCATAAATATCTTTATCATACATCAAGAAACGAAGAGCGTTCAAGTCAGCTCTTAACTCACGAGGTTTTTCTAAATGTTGAGCTCGTTGTACTCTTGAAAAAAGTTCTGGAGATATACGATTAGGAATTCTCTTACCCCAATTTTCTGTTGCAGAATATAATAAATCACGCTCTTTTTGACTAAGATCCTCTTCTGTAGTATCTATTGCATGAGCCATCTCATGTGCTAATGCTGTATTATCTTTATCAAAATCTTGTGGTCTAATATTAGCTTCTCCATATTCTTCAAAATATTCAGATCTTCTTTTTGGATCATAAGTTATAGCACCAGGTCTTTGAATTTGTTCTAACTTTAGAAAGTTATTTCTCATTGCTCTGTCAATCAATGGTCCTTTATATGGAACATCTGATTCATCTCCTGTAACAGGACTATATTCAGGATATTCTTGATAGTCTGTTTCTATTTTTCTTCTTCTATATTCTGGACTAGTAATCCAAGATTTAAAGAACTCTGCTGGATCTTTTGTTTTTTCTAAATATGGAACTGTAGGTAAAGGAGTATATTCAGGCATCATAGCTGCCTTATCAAATACAGAATAGTTTCTATCCTTATAACCTTGTACAACTACTTCAGGAAGATTGTATTCAGCTGCAATACCTCTATCCTTTTCCTCCTGCATTTTCTTGTTCATGTACTCAGTTACACCACCCTGAGCAATTGGAATAATTCCACCTTCTTCAAACTGTCCTCCCCATGCAGGGGAATAGTTTCTTCCTTTTGTGTCATAGCCCAGTCCTACAAAGTCATCAGACATTGATACAGAAGCATCATTGTAGTTAGGTTGTACATCACCACCATCATCATATTTATTTAACCAACCTCCGTTTTTCATGGTGTTGTCTTTTCCACATTGATGGCATACATACATATCTTTCTTGCTGGAATCTGATTTATTCCATGACCATCCACATCCAGAGCATTTTACTTTTCCTTCCATTATTTGAAACTTATTTGTGCTGGTGCTATAATAAATTGTGAAACTAAATGGGCCTCTGAACGATTGTCAAGAATGTGTCTGATTTTTAATTCTTTAGCTCTTAGAGGATCTTTCCTAAATGATCTTGATCCATAGTCCATGTTGATTTGATTCACTTCTTTATCAAGAGAAAGTGATTGACATGTTCTGACAAAGAGTGGTATGCTCTTGTCTTTCACCACAGACCAGAATGTATTATACTGATAGAAGTTATCACTCTTAGTAAATGTGATGGTCTTGCTTTCAGCATTTAATATAGGATATTGTAAGTATGATTTCAAATTATTCATTGGTTTTGGTACTAGCTCCAATACACCTGTACTCTGTTGTCCATTGTAAAGAACAGCTTTGTTGAACCAGACATTATCAAGTTCTATTTTTGATACATCATTACTCACATCATAAGGATCACTAAAGTATTTATACACCTTAGTGTAGTCTTTTACATTCTGTAATATCTCATCTTGGTATTGATATGCAAAAGGGTATTCAATAATGTATGGTTCTGTATATCCATAGAATGTATTATAGATTGTATGGTTATCAAGATGTCTCCATACACAGGCTGTTTGAATAGTTTCTAAAGGAGTGTTTTGGTATTGATCCTGTGTGATGGTTGTAACAGCAAATGATTTTTCATAAGCACACTTTCCTTCAGATGTAATTGTAATCAAGTTAACATTATCATCTACAATGAAACTAATCCCTGTAGTCACTTGTGAAAGTGTTACACCAGATGCAATAACATTCCCAGACGCATCTGTGATGGTGAAAGGCCCTGAGTTAGGGCCTGTCTTTGTTAGCTTTATAGTGATAGTCTTTGACATATTATTTATTTAATTACGAAGGTCCTCCACAACACTCACTAATACTTCCTGTTACAGGTATTACACTTGCACTTACAAATGTTGGACTTGCAACTTCACCACATGCAGGTAGTGCTGCACACTGCACATCACTTGTAGCAATCAATACACTACCACTAGTTCCTGAAGATATAAATGTACTTTGTGTTGAGGCATCGCTATAATTTGCAGTCACATTTATATCAAATGGGGCTGCTATTTGAGTTCCACCACAACCATCATAGAAAGTGATAAACGTATCAGTTGTACTTGCAAAATAGCCAGGGCAATCAAAACATTCACCAGGAGCACTTTGAACACTTGTTATTTCATAACAATATGGAATACTTGTTGTAGTGGTAGTAGTGGTAGTAGACGGTGCTGTTGTAGTTGTTGTAGTGGTAGTGGTAGTTGGGATTTCTGTAGTTGTAGTTGTAGTTGTAGGTGGAGCTATAGTGGTGGTGGTTGTGGTTGTTGTTCCACACGTTCCAGCCAACACTTGAGTTATCTCATTTGTATAATTTGTGTGTACATTTGATTGTAAATAATACAAAGTGTTCAAATTACCATTTATATAATAGAAGCCATTAGCGTAATTTGTAAATGACCAGAATGGTTGAGGATTGCTAGTATTACAATTTACATCTACATCATATACTAAGAATGTATATTGAGGAGTGGCAGTAGTCGTTGTAGTTGTTGTTGTTGGTTCTAATGTTGTAGTTGTTGTAGTGGTAGTTGGAACACCTGTAGTGGTAGTTGTGGTTGTTGTAGGTCCAGCAGTAGTTGTAGTAGTTGTGGTAGGAATGCCTGTAGTGGTAGTTGTACTAGTTGAGCTAGTTGTTGTAGTTGTAGTTGGTGTAGCTGTCGTAGTCGTAGTTGTTGTAGAACTTGTTGTACTAGTGGTTGATGTAGTGCTAGTAGTTGATGTAGACGTTGTTGTTGTACTTGTTGATGTTGTAGTGGTGGTGGTTGGATTTGGAATCAATACACCCACTAAGAAATCAAAGTCTTCACAGCAATTATTTTGTCCAGAATAGAAGAAGCTATTCTCTGCAATATAGAAGTTTGGAAGATAGCTATGGAAGCTTATCCAACTCTGTGTATTCATGTTGAAAGATAATGTCCATGATACGTTGCAGAAGTATTCTTCATCACTAAGACTAACGTCTTGTCTTATGACTAACTCATTTACAATATTATTAATGTAGAAACTTTGTTCAATTGGATCATAAAGAATGTTATTTGACTTTGGTGCATAATCAAGTTTTGTAATAATCACTCTATCGTACACACTATCATAAACACCGTGCAGTCCTATGCCCTTGAAGTGATTATCAATGTTCACATCTGGGAAGTTGTTATCAATTATGAATGGCAACTGTTCAGTGAAGAATCTGTTCATTCCTAATCCAAATGCAGACAAGTCATTCACTTGTGTTCCTTGTACTAAGAACACTTGACCTCTCTTTGCATCCACTGTAACTTGACCTTGAGGAATCTTTAGAAGCATTTTGTGTTGGCTTCCTACATACCCAAGATCAGTTTCTGCAAAGTCAATTGGAGGAGCACCTCTAAACAATAATGGATTACCTATATAAGCAGCTTGAGGGTTGCTTGTATCAACAGTCAATAGATTATTGTATAACAATGACTTGTTCTCAAATCTGGCTAGAATAGCTTTGTTCTGTATGCCATCTAAGCTTACAAGATCTCCATAGTTCTGTGGGAAATCAAAATAAGAAATAGCTCTATAGATGAGCCAGTTGTTTATTCTATTGTCAGCATCAATATTTTGAGCATCAGAATATATCGCTCTGAATGGATAGTTTGTGAAACAAAGTCTTGATTCCCAATCAGGAGGTAAGTGAGTGAACGTATTCTCTTTGTTTTGCTTAGAGAATGTGGTGTTGTAGAAGTAGGTGTTGTCTTGTACAATAGGTACAAAACTTTCTTGAACCCAATCATCTGGAATGTCTGTACTAACGTGTGGCCAGAACTCTCCTTCTCTATTGTTAAATGCTTGTCTTAAATCAACATTGTAAGAACTCTCACAATAGAAGTTTGGAATACCATAGGCAAACAGATAGAAATAACCATCATAGTATGTAATGGTTGAGCTTGTTGTCACTACTCCAGATCCTCCTGGTGCAAGAGTTGTACTAGTGGTACTGGTAGTAGATGTAGATACAATCACATCTGTTCCCACCTCATTAGGGCAGTCAAAGTTGTGTGCCTTATAAGAAATGATGTTAGCCATCACTCCTTGTCCAGGAATGCTGTAGTTCTCGAGAATTGATCTCGCAGAGTGCCAGTATCTAGGATAGGCAACATTACCTATTTCATCATAGAAGATGTCGCTATCATCTGGAGCATTCACTCTATTGTCAATAAAGAATGGAAGCTTTGTTTTGAATGCAAATCTGCTAATGAATGTATCACCACCAAACACAGTGGTGGATGGATTAGGTGAATTAATTATGTATTGATAACCTGTATCAATTGTTTCGTATGAATAGATTTGTCCCCACTGATTGATAATTAAGTCTTTCAATGATGCATAATATGAAACAACCTGTATAGGTTCTTCTTTAGCTGGTGTTGAGCAGTTTCCTATTTCTGAGATGGTGAATCTTGATCTATCTGAAACAATACTTGTTATTCCAGAAAGCATGTTTGGACTCTGGTTAGGATAGGGTAGAGCTGTAGTGTCTTCGTTTGTTTTTACAAAGACAGAGCTTTCTCTGTTCCAGTTGTTGATTGGAAGATCATCACCAAGAGCTTGTACACCTGGGATTAAGTATCTAGATATATCAAGTTCTCTTTGTTTGATTCCTTGATTATCAGGAACACCTACACCATAGTTGTAATCAGCAATAGAGTTAAATGAGTATGCGTAGTTTCTTCTAGTGATACCATTAACGTAGATGGTCAAATAAGACTGATACGCAGTGAACATGGCTGTCGCACTGAATGGACTAGTGATAGAACCAAGCTTTGCAGAACTATCAAGAGCGGCCTTCTGTGCAGCTTCAGTGAGCAGTTTGTATTTAGCATTGTCCCTCACTTCTACAAAGTGGGCTTTACCTGCACCAAACATTACACTTTCTAGCTTAAGAATGTCTGCTAGGAACGGTTGACCAAATGATGTCTCTGGAGAGTTGAAGATTTGTCTGTATCTGTTCTCATCAGTAAAACCATCAAGCAGTGTTGTACCACCACAATTTAATGCTGATCTCACTTGTGATATAAGGTTTATTTGAGCATCTGCACAACTTGCTGTACATATTACTGCTGTACCAGCAACAACCTCAACAATGTCAGCTGTGTCACCAACACTTAAAATTGTTGGACCTAAGAATCTGTCATCATAAGATGCTGTGAATGTAGCAAATAGAGGAGCATCCAATTCATAAACATCATAGTTAGCATATCCCACATCACCTACACCAATAATAAATGTTGGTCTACCAACGGCACAAAGCTCATCATCTTGTATAGAAGTGTAATCCTTGTAAACAATTTTGTTGTTCTCACAAGAATAATATTGAATTCTAGCTAATGGAACACCAGTGACTGGATCAGTTCCTAAGCTAGTGATCAATATATCAAATGGCTCACACTGACCTTGGTAGGCATTATTTGTTGTTGTAAGAAATGGATCATCATTAAGATCATTGTAAGGATAGTTGGGAAAATAGAAGGATTGATCTTCTCTTGTATACTCACCAACGTTTCTAAGAATACCTTTAGCTACAATAGACTTGTTAACATTTCTGTCACCACGAGCAATCTTAAATCCTACAATGTCAGCTTTCTGATCATCTGTAAGATTTGATACTTGAATAAGATTTAGTATTTGAGAAGGTTCAAGTTTTACACCAATAGGAAAGACAGCATCATTCCCCATCACCATTGTTTGTGATGAAGAGAAGATTTTACTTTCGTAAATAGGTGAGATGTTTACATCTGGAAACTTGTGATGTCTGATTTTTTGTCCTGCAAGACTTCCCCACACGTCTGTATTACATGGGTATTCTTCAACAGATTCCCAATACGCAAATTCACCAAATTGATATGGTCCCTTGTAAGAAACATTTGTTAAATATTCTGGAGAGAATCCCGTGACAGAAGCTGTGTTATAAATCTTCCAATACGGTGCATCATGTGTTAATGGATCTGGTTCTCCTATAAAGTCTGGATCTGTATCAGGAATATTTGGTAATAACTGTTCGTATGATGTAATGGCTTTTCCTGGAATGTGGAAACCATCTGTTTGTTTTCCATTTTTTAAAAGAAAAACTATCTCAAAAGCATACACTTCATCACGAAGATATCCTCTTAAGTTCGTTGCGTTTATTTCGTCTGCGTAGTTTTCTGTTGGAGGAATTCTCCAAGTCTCCCATAACAAATCAATACTGTTAGCAATTTGTTGATAATTGATTCTATCAATAGATGTTAACTGATCCCATACAAGAACATCTTGTACAGCTGTTAAATCTTGAGCAATTTCATAGAATGGAAACTTCTCAAAGATGTCAGCAATGTCAAGAATGATTGTTGATTGACCTGTGTAGGTGATTTGTCTGTTGGTGTTATTAATAAAATATGTACCAACAAGCTCAACAGATGAAACAGCATTGATTGTTTTAATTACAGCAAGATTGAAATACTCAAACTGTCCAGATATATCAAGGTTATCAACATTAACAACAATAGACTTTCCTACAGGATAATTGAAATTGGGTGTTATAATAAACTTATCAGCAATTGGTGTAGGATTGGTAACTGAATAATAAGAAGTGAATGGATTACCAGCTGGATCAGAATACTGAA
>Ga0209551_1000036_pt1 | contig 37971 bp, 37 predicted proteins | sample LauGreSuBDMM15SD_2_FD_187568 | JGI IMG/M metagenome (GOLD analysis project Ga0209551, IMG submission 187568) | Freshwater lake microbial communities from Lake Michigan, USA - Su13.BD.MM15.SD (SPAdes) (version 3) | ecosystem: Environmental > Aquatic > Freshwater > Lake | place: Lake Michigan, USA... | reverse complement strand
TCGGCTGGCGCGGTGATCGTACTAGACCGTTTCGGAGGCCCTCTCGCAGCCATACTCGGTTCGGTCAGCGTTGCTCTTGCGTCACGTCTCCTCTACTTAGCGGCCATGCAACCAGATGCTCCTGCTAAAGCTGAAATATTGGTAGATGTCGAAGGTGATTCCATACTTGAAAGCTCGCAACCTAAACGAACGGCTGACCGGCCCGTCAAAGATGAACAGCTGTTCCATGGTCTGCTGACCGAGCTTTGATTTGAACATATTTTTATGAGCGCTAATTTACTACTATTCAAGTCCAATTTGGGGAAAATTTGAAATGAAGAGCTTTACGAAAGTAACAACTATAGTTTCGATTTATTTTTTAGCCCTGTCTGCGTCGAGTGCTTCTGCTGGCGATCTAGTAGCATATAATGCTACTACAAATAAGGTGCTTAGCCTATCGGCAGCTGAGTCGAGGTATGAGCGCGCTTTGCTCTTGACTGATAAATGGCTGATCTCTAACCCATTTACAAAAACAGAGATTTACATCTCTAAAGGAAAGAAACTTCAGGACGAACAACTCACTGTTGATCGATTAGGAAATATCCGAATCATGTGGGATGGTAAGGTTGTAGAGCAGGTTGTAGAAGGTTACATCTATACTCCCCCGAAGCTTACCATTCTCGACACCCTCGAGGAGAGGGTAGCGAAGAGTCTCAATCTGGATTTTGATAAAAATTGGGCAAAGAAAAGCTTTGAAGAGCGTTGGTTGAATAATGTTCCAGAAATTTATGGATACCAGATCAGAGAGGTAGAGGATAGCTATCGCGCTGATGCGGTATCTACCTCTTCGCCCCCTGAAATGCTATTCAACTCTATTCTTGACCCAAAAGCTTCTGCTGTATGGTACGGCAAAACAGGCGATAGTAGTAGCGGGACCCTCAAGATCTCTCGCAAAGCCTCTAAATCACAAGAAGCTCTTCTTTTGACGATCTTACTTGGTAAAGGTATTATTTCATCAATCGTTCTCCGTGAGGGCACGACAGAGACAAGGATTCGATACTTTCCTTTCGTTGATATTCTCCAGGCACCCAAAGGACCTTACGCAGATTTTGATGTTATTAGGCAGGATCGGGGGTATCAAATAGATAGGTCTAGAGAATTAGCGGGAAATATTGTTTATAAGATTACTCGAGATGCTTATTTTTTAGCTGCATTTGAATTACTTGATAAACCTGATTTGAGAAACTGGCGTGATGCAGTCGACTCTTTTCCTGGTGTGACTATCTACGATGACGCATTGGAGTTGTCAATTAGTTACGGTGGTAATAGTTACCTGTATTGTGCACCAAATATGAGTTTCAAAGATGCTGGTGATTTGATCCTAGATGGATCTTGCTCATTATCTGGTTTTACTGGGTAGAGTAAATATCGCGAGTTTTTGTAACAGTGGTGTAGTTTTTCTTTGCTATGCTTAGATAACTTTGAGATTGTTTTAGGTCTCTTTTTGCGCTTGCTTCAGATTTTGTATACTTTATTGCGCTTTTCCCAAATCTAATCCATGCTTACTACTTTGAATGCCCGTTCAGTTGATATTTAGTTTGGTCACCCACCGGCTTTTTCTCCCAAATCAATGTTATAGTTTTCTTTCCTGGCTTTGATATTTTATCCCCTGTTGTTACTGTTTTTCTTGTACACAATCTTTTGATGGTTACATTATATGGGCCGACACTACATTTATGTTCACTGAAATTACCTGCCAACCAGCATATGCGCTTGCTTATCTTCGTCTCGCACGAGGGGAACAGGTATTCTGTGAACCAGGTTCGATGGTTGCGATGTCTATGGGAATTGAGCTGAACGCCAGAGTTGATGGTAACCCGATCACTGCCGCTTTACGTAATGCTATTGGTGCTGAGTCTTTCTTCATGACGCGTCTACGTGCACAGGTTGACGGAGCTTGGGTGGCAGTTGCACCAAAATTCCCGGGTGACGTTGCTCAGATTCCTATAACCGTAAACGACCCCTTGAACCTTCAATCCGGTTCTTATCTTGCCCATGACGCAGGCGTTGAACTAGGTGTCAAAATTGCCTCACCTGGAGAGTTTCTTCTCCGAGAAGGAGTAACTCTCCTCAACGTACATGGTAATGGTAACGTAGTTATCTGCTCTTACGGAGGGATGCAATCGATTGACTTGAATATCGGAGACCAGGTTGTCGTTGATACCGCTCACCTTGTTGCTTGGTCTGACAGCCTCGACCTAAAAGTTGGCGCACTTACTGGAATCGTCTCTAGTCAGTTCACCTCCGAAGGACTCGTTGGCCGGTTCACAGCTACAAAGCTACCGGGCCGCGTTGTAATACAGACTAGAGCAGAGCAAGCTCTCCGCGGATGGTTGTTCCCAGACCGTGAGATGAACCAGCGTTGAGGTCACACGGCAGTTCAAACCATCACTTATAGTTCTTCAACAGATTTTGTCTTATGTGACCGAAGAGCTGTCCTGACGGCGTGCGCCACATCGGTTGAACTTCACCGTGGACATACATGTACTCAGCGTCACGACCTCTCCCGAATACCTCCGAAACGAACCTTATTTTTTCTGGAGCTTTCGCTAGGTTTGGAGCTTGGTGTAAAACCCTTTTCAGTACGGTACCCTACAAGGAGACAGAGGCTTTCGACCTCCATGTAATCGGCAAAGCTTCTTTTACAGGGGATCGTAGTGTGCTCATATTCAAAGTAACTGGAGGGATGCAACACCACCTCGACGCGGACTGCAATTATATTCAGAGTCGTCCAGCTGCCCGGAACGTATATACAGTCCGGTTCACTCCTTATCAGATCGAAGCGATCGTGAACACACCATTGTTCTATGAGACGCTAGCTTTACTTCAGACCGATACGGTCAAAGCCCGCCTCTACGTCTGTCGTGGTAGAGTCGACCATATCACTCTTGTATCCCAAAGTGGTAGTGAGATTGAATGGTCGAACTCTGAACTCTCCAACTGACTTTTACGGTTGACCAGAATCTATTGGCGTTTTACAAATCCGCGCGAGAGGCGCGGAAAGAGCGCGCGGTTCTCGGAGCTCTAAGTAGAGAGAGATAAATCCTCTCTGTCTTTACCCTCAACTTATATTCTAGAAGTTGAGGGCTTGCTTCAAACCCCCGTTTTTGGCCGCAGAGATACGGGATGACAGAACGTAACTCTCGGAACACATTCCCGCTGATAAACGCTCACACTTTCCCTATATAAAGCTAAGACCCGAATTCCTCGGGTCTTAGCTACTCAAATCTAGGTGTCGGCCAGAGGCGCTTACTCCGGCATCCGAAACGAGTTCGGATGGGCGGTTGCCGAAGCCGCGAACACTTACCTGGCCGACACACCCAATATGGTACCGATCGCTTCCCATCTAAACCCTGATCTTATTCGATTAGTTGTTGTCTGACATTACCTTTCTTTGGTCGGCGATAGCTTTGATATAAAGCAGAACGCCTCGTAGATACCCACGAGGCGTTCTGTAACTATGATGAAACGAGATGTTATTTTTGCTTAGGAAAGCAGGTTGTTGCCTTTACTTATCACGACGCGTGTAGAGAAACACCCCACCGGCGATGGCAACAGCAGCTGCTGCACCTCCACCAATGATTACGGGCAACATGTTTGTTGATTCGTCGTTTACCCCTGTTTCAATGGTCTCTGTTGTGTACGGCTCATCTGAACCGTGAGCCATTGCCGCTGTCGGGGTTGCTGCTACGACAAACGCTACTCCCAGTCCGGCAAGGATACGTGTTACAGTTGAACGTGACATTTTGAACTCCTTCTGAAGGACAGGCCGTACCTCGACCTGTATTTATCGTATTGTGTCTGACTTGCTTGTTTCGGCCAGCAGGGTGCATTGAACCTTTACCTATAAAGGGATGAATCTTTAGCCCTTTTTGTATTATGTTTCGTGTTCAAAGTCACTTTCTCCGTCTTGTACTATTACGTTCTTGTCATGCGCATGAAGCGTTCAATTCAGCCAGTTTTGCTTCTGCTTTCTTCACTGTTGATGTTGCAGTTGGTAGACCTGCTTTCAGGCCTTTCAAAGATGTTGAAGCTGTATTGACCGCAGCTTTTTTTGCTCTGGCAACCGAGGCAGCGGTTTTCGAGGCTTCAGCGAGAGCTGAGTTCGAAGGGTCTGCATTTGAAGCCTTTTTCGCTGCATCAGCAGCGGCCTGCGCACGCGCAGCTCCTGCTTTAGCACTCTCGAGATTCTTCTCTGCTTTCGGTATGTTCTTGCTGATCGCCTGCAAACTCAAACGTGTCGCTTCTACGGCAGCTTTTGCTATAGGGATGGATACGCTGCATTTCCAACCGGATTCGCTTCGTAGCTCTGCAGCTTGCGCAGTACTGGCACCTAGCGTGGCGATGGCAACAGCAAGTATAGTTAGCACACTCAAAGGGCGTGTTATAGATCGAAACGATTTGATATTAGTTATTTTGTTTGGCATGATGACCTCCTAGGTCTTACTGTGCGTAGACCCCACTGTTGTTGCACACTGCCTCGTAGCACATCTGCTCGCTGTTATGTGATCTAAAGGCGATCATGTCTCTTTTTGCTTGGAAACTGCTCTAAGATTCGGAAGCTTGCGGTCTAAAGGTATGCGCATAGAGATGACCGTCTACAAGCTGGTTACGCTCGCCGATCAGAAGCTGGTTACTGTCTTAGAGGAGAAGTTGGGTGTGTACGTGGCGTTCTCCGAGCAGATCTCTGACCCGCAGCGGTGACAGGGTAGATACACGGTCTGCCAAGTAGTATGCGTCACCGTAGATCCCTGGAGTCAGCGGGTCGTAGAGACGCTGGCCGATGTCGTTCGCTCTTATCGCTGCTTCTGTCGCAGACAAACCTTCAGTTCCTGCATGTAGGATGCGGTCTAGCTCTGACTCAAATCCGTGGGCTCGCACCTTGGTCTTATGTACCTGAGCAGAGACCTCGGCGATGGCCTCAGCAAGACTTCCTGGGTGTGTATGTCCTGAAGATATGCCTTCGATTGTTGCCACTACCCTACGAACTGGTATCGGCAATAGCTTCACGGCTTCAGGTGCTTGTCTGTCAACTGATGCCAGCGAAGGGTTCTGTTCTATCCCCAACCATGCTCTCATTGACTTCTCACGTAGACCATCAATCCAGTTATAACATGCCAACAGTGACGCTGCGCTTGTACCTGGAGCGTGTTCGAGGAGAAGATCCGCGTCTGTACCACAACGTAAGGCAGTTAGAAGCATTATCAGATCGTCTCGTTCAGCCTTTACCTTCTGACCCGCGGAGAGCTCCTTGATTCGCTCAACAAAAACGGTTTCTTGATCTGCCAGCATCGGCCAATGCCGACCTGGGAGAAGCTGCCACATCCGTCTGTTACTCACATTGGGAACTGTTACCCGTTTTACGATTTCGTCAGAAACACGACACAACTGCTGTTGTCAGAGTCAAGTATTATAGATTCTTTTGAAATGGATGTTAGATAAAGCTGCTTTTCTTTCGTGTTACGTTGTTCAGTAACGTCTTGAGCCATATGGCTACCTGCTTACATTTTTTAGAGCGTGTGAACTGATCTCATGGCGTTTACTACACCTTTACATTCGTTTCGCATTTGATCTGTTCTTAGCTCTACGCATGTTCGCCCCATAAGTTCAGGGTCTAGAACCTGCTCCGCGGCTTCTGCTGAGAGTTGGGCAACACAGTTCGCTGTCGGATCACCAGCACAAGCGTCCATCATGTAGTTAGCGAATTTTATTGGATCTTTTATCAGTTCGTGTCCGATGGCCCTATCACCTGCGAAAATAACTTGGTGTGATTCGAACATGCCAGCCCCGCGCCAACAACCATTACGTGAGAACTCTTCGGTCAACGTTGCACAGTACGCTTTGATATCATCTGATCCAGCACGTAAGTTGTACAGTGCGAAGGTGTAACAATCTGTTCGTTTGAATCCGTCGAATGGTTGGCAACGTTCAACGGCGAAATCAGGGTCTGCTGTCTCGAGTGGGTTCATAACCACGAACTGGTTCAACGCCCCGGTGAAACATAACCTTCTGTCCCAATCTGCGCTGTACAACACAACCTGATCACAGAGCGGCAAAGCTGCTTTCAGATCTTGTATAACATTTCCTATGGCATGCCCTACGCCATGTGCGCATTGATAGTTCTTACCTTGGTCTACTTCCCCGCCTTGCTTTACCATCTTCTGGCAAAACACCACTAAACGGTCGATACTCGCTACTCGCTCTTTTTCTCCTAGGAGTGCTTCGCTCATCAGACCATGGTAATATCCCATCCCGCAGGTGAAGTTATCGGGGACGAGTGCATCTTCTTTTCCGATCCTCCAAGCGTTCACCCCTATCTCATGAAGTAGATCATGACAGGCTGATCGTAGCGCAAGGTCATCTTTCGATGCTTCTACCACTGCCACTACCATAGAGGAGACATCTTTTATGTTTTTTGGTTTCCCGAACGCATCCAGCGCGCATAACAACTGTGAGTTCTGACGGCTTCCGAAATCTTCTCCAGTTGCTTCGTTTACAGCAGGAACGCCGTCCATGCAACCAGCAACCCATCCTAAGCGCATATCTATTTCCTGGTCAGAGAGCCCTTGCCCACCTTTGACGAAACTGTTGATTGTGAAGAGACCTGAAATCGTCAACATCAATGACATACCGATGATCAGCGTACGCTTCAATCTCATTGCTTGAACGGTCCATTCCAACTTACCTTTAGCCAACATTGCAGCTTGTAGCTACCGGAATGTATGCTATACATTGTTGTTTGTTGCTTTTCTGTTACCTATCAGGGTTTAGTGCGTTCTAGTCTTCCTGACCCGAGATCTTGTACGCTACTCAAACCACCAACTGTGTTCAAACACTCTTCGCGACTTGCTGCCACCGTCAAGTTCTGACAAATAGCTTCCATTACAGATGTATCTAAAGCTACTTGTCCTACCTCGGAGAATAGGTGGGCCATGCACTCGCTGGTTTTATCGCCAGCGCAAACCGACTCTACATAGGTCGCGAATCCTTTAGGGTTCTTCAATAACGCTTTGCCCTTCTCGGCGTTCTCCCCAATCATAAGCTCTTTGATTCCGCCGACCCAACCCACAGCGGACCAGCAGCCTCTTACCACCCACTCTTCGTTCTGTTTCATACAGTACTCGCGTGCTTCAGATGATTTGATGTTGTTGAACGCCAGCATATATTTTACGCATTGTTTGATGAAGGAACCTGTGATTGAAGTTTCATCACACTGACTCACAGCCTCGCTAGGAGTTGATCCAGTTGGTGGGTTCAATACCAGGTACTCGTTCATAAAGCCTGTGAAACATACGCTCGGGTCGCTTTCGATACTGTAAACTATTACATCTGAGCAGAGTTCTGCTCCATTTTGTATGCTTTTGACTACTCCCGCGAGAGCATGTCCTATTCCATGCATGCAGAGCGAATTCTTTCCTGGGTCGTAAAGCTTCTTCCCGTCAACTGTAGCTCTTGCTTTGCTCGCACTCCCTGGTACAAAAGCAAGCTCTTCACAAAATTCGAGAAGATGATTCAAGTTTGACTGCTGCTTTCCCTCTGCCAGGGCGCTGGTCATTGCACCGTGATAGTAGCCCATACCGCAGGTGTCATATCCCTGTATCAATGATTCTTCGCTCAAGTCAAGCCAAGCGTAACGTCCTACTTCATGTAATATGTCATGGCATGCTGACCTGAACTCCTCGTCTCGCTGCGATCTTTCTATCAATCCATCGACGAGAAGCCTCACATTTACCATTCCTGAAACATTAGCTACCGATTGGGCTGCGCATAATGTTCGTTCGCGAACGTTGTCTTTGTAACGTTTCCCAGTTAGACCGCTGACCACTATGTTAGGGTTTTCAAGGCATTCTTCTGCCCAAGCAAAACGCTTCTCGAGCTCGGCTGCGCCTATCGTATTATCTCTGCTAGTAATCACTAAGATACCTACTGACGATACTAATACGACCGCCGCGCAGAAGATGCTGAGTAATTTCCTGACTGGCATAAAACCTATTGTCCTAGTCACTTTATACTCCGCCTGTAACACCCTTGTACCTGGCGACCTGTCTAAATCCAATATAATTTGCAGGGCTTTTTTGTAACTTTGTCAGGCTATTTCCGTACCTATTTCCACTCGACTTCACTATACCTTATGAACCTGAGAGGTGAGCCCTAACTACGTCGTCCGGTAGGAACATAGCTGCACGCTGAGGCACACCTATAGCGGTGAGGACATTTTCGAACACTTTTGCGGCGGTTAGTCGTTCGGCAGCGTCCATGTCTGGGTAGGCTATGAGTAACATCCCAAGGAGCACATCGCGCCAAGCTTCGACGCTGGCTACTAGATCTGTAGGGGTCGCGGCACGAGGCTTGCGAAGTCGGCCGTTATCTGCTGGTTTCATCCTTGAAATCGTATAAAATCCCGATGTTAGTTCCATAGCGAGAGCTGGTGGGAGCTCAAGAGGAACTCCTCGTTGCGGCACGCGTAGGGCAGTAAAGAGTTTCTTGAAAATAGCGATAACCTGGAATTGTTCTTCCTCTGTCAGAAGGAATGCAGCATCGAGTAACCCTACATATGTGTTTAGCCAGTCATGGCGCTTTGGTTGTCGCATATGGTTAGTGTCGGGACAGAAAACCCTGACCGACCAAACTACTATTTTGCGTTTAGTATAGCAAGTTAGTCGCGTTACCTAAGAGAATCCGCTAAGCTATCGTATAATTGTTGAGCGCTTCCAGATTTTGGGTTTGTCATCTTTTGGCGGGTTACCAACCATTTATCGAGACGTTCTGAGAACCCAGTATAGCTCTCCCCTGCTAATGTCTCGAACCTTTCCTCGAACTTTTCTTTTGATGCATCGGTGAAGTATTCAATTACAGGGTCTATTCCTACACGTGCAACAAGTAGCACCATCGCAACCCCGCCCAATATGTGAGCACAGGAGATTTTCTGGTTTGGAGTGTACGTCTCAAAGTCGTAGTTCCGCAAACCCCCATCGAGACATTCTGAAGGTATCTGATTGAAGTCTACTATTCCTGTTCTTGATGCCTGATAGAGGATGAATGGTAACTGCTGAGAACCCTGTAGTAACCATCGTGGCTCCACTCCATCGTTTCTTATCATTGGGTTGCGTTGGAACTGCCATTGGTCGAATAGATCGTCTACAAAAGTTCTCATAACTATGGTAAGGTCAGCGTCAGGTGTGATTCTAGTATACTGCGACATGTTCAGGATAAACCCCTTTTTCTCATTACCGCAGAGATTTTGCACTGGTACCCCACCAGGCATATCCGTTTCTAAAAACGGATACCATTGCGCAGGGACCTTACACCCCTCATCTGATGCAGTTCGCCGCAACCATGTTTCTGCTTCTTTTTCTTCGTTCGTTATGAAAAGCAAAGTTGGATCCATGTCATCCCAGATTCCGATCATCCTTGTCAATGTTGGTAGAGTGGACTCCACTGCTTTAGCGATTATTGGGTCGAGTTCAGGGTACTCAATAATTTTCAGATTCAGCTTCGAGGCTTCCCTTTCAGTTAGTTCTAATGCTATTTTTACGAATCGGTCCGTTACTGGGTCGCCAGTCCCACCCGAGTAAGGACCTGACCCTTCAGGTGTTTGAACAGGGAGCAGATCTGAAGCCAGTACGAGCTGTGGTTTGGAACTATTGAAACCATCCCAGGATATCGTCTCTGCTCCCCTTTCCGGTAACTCGTATGCGGGGGTACCAAACGCAGGAACATCAATTTTTGAAAGTTGCTCTACTGGCTGAGTCCCACACCCTGAGAGTAAAGTTATCCACACTGTACCTAACGCAGCAGCAGCGTGTTTATTTTTCCAAGCCACCACGAAAGGTTTTATCATAAATCTAACCGTGTCGTATAACCTATAACCTGCAACAACCAACTTATCTGGGTTACCCTACCAGGGCTGACAGAGGAGTTTACTCATGTTTCTGTTTTACGGCTCTATCATCGTGCTTCAAAGGGGAGTGACCAACACTGTACTCCTTGTCAGCTTTTGACTTTTGTGCCTAATTTGAGAAGGAGTAGAACATGACCTGTGGGCAATGTGGCCATTTTGAGATCGCAAAGGATCGAGTGTCTTGCTCTGAGTGCGGAGCTACCCTCTCGGACCGGATCGGACCCTAAGAGCTTTTCAACCCCCTGTCTTTGACTAGCGGCTTGTGCTACTGAGCCTTTTCTTGTAACTGTATAAACTTGTGATGCGTGAACCTTTTCCGAGTACTCGACGTTACCTATTTCGTCGTGGTTTTCTCCGTCGTTCCGTTCTTGTCGTCGTGTTTTCTGCTTTGATCACCACTGGGCTAACAGTTGGTTATGTTACCTGGGAGTACAGTAACCTTACTCGCTTTGAGGAGGCTATCAAACCAACGGCCAGCGAAGTCACTACCAGACCTACTTTACCTACCGTTCCCCCAGGTGTTACCCGCATCCTTGTGTTCTCGACTGGCTCTGATGGCTTAGATGCAGAGAGAGATGGCTCACGACTCGGTATCGGACGTGGTCGTGCCCGCATGTCTGATCAGCTAACCGATAGTCTTCTACTCGTTACTCTCTATCCGGATAATGCCAAAATTGGGATCGTTTCACTACCCCGTGATACATGGCTAGAGTGGAGAGGCCACCGAATCAATGAATCTTTCAAAAGATACGGGCTGACTGCGCTTGTCGACGACGTCGAAACCCTCACCGGGTTACGCGCCGAACATGCAGTTGCGTTGAATTTTGCTGCATTCTCCGACCTAACTGATTCGTTAGGGGGCGTGCGACTGCTTTTTGACGCACCAGCACGGGATGCCAAAGCTCGTCTCGAAATCCCTTCTGCAGGTTGCGTCAACTTAGATGGGCCTAATGCCCTTGCTTTCGTCCGTTCTCGCCACTGGCAGGTCTACACAAATGACGCTTGGCGTAGCGACGCATCATCCTCTGACTGGGGGCGTATTCTCCGACAACAGGCTTTCATTCGAGCGGCTGCAGCACAGCTTCTCACATGGCAACTCCCTGCGCGCATCCCCGCACTTTTCAACGTTGTGCAGGAAAACGTAACTTTTGATCAGGAGCTAACAGTATCAAAACTTGCAGGACTGGTGCAAGGCTTCGCTAACAACAAGCCTACTATAGAGACGATGACCTTTCCTGGCCGAGGCGGGGTTACTGATACCGGCGCATCAGTCATTTTCCCAGACATGATCAACGGCCCAGAATCTGTCACCGAATTCGATGCGTTGATCACAGGTATCACGAACATTTACCCCGAAACCCCTAACACTAACCCTGCAACCTCAACTCCCTCTACGTCAGCTGTTCCTTTTATTCCCCGCGAATCTTCGAGCGTGCCTACGCCTTCTACCTCTACTCCCCCATCCTCAACCAGTAAGACTCTCTCCCAGTCGCGCTGGCCTTCATGCTAATTCATTTATTTATAAGCCACTAGATATCCTAGTTTTTTATTCTCGCTAGCGCACCTGTAATCCCCTTCGTCGCGCAGCCGGTGCAATTTTTTGTTTGTTGCTTTGAGCGACTATCGGGCCTAACAGCTCTACCAACTGACCCTCATTATAAGAAGATGTTCAACGATGCTCTATTGTTATCCTGTCTTCTACAACAGAGTCTTCAAGGTACAGAAAGGTTGAGCATTGGACCAGTTCAAAGGCATTCAGCCTGGAGAGCCAACTCAGAACGTCGGCCCCTTTCCCATATGCCCGCTCTCGACTGATTTCGTTCACGATGTTTCTCACGATTCCGTGTCAACTTATGCTGGAGCTGCCATTCCCGTAGAACCTACATATATGACTCTGCTACTCCTCCCACATCGAGACTTACACTGGGTGGCATTACCTAAATGGTTTCGTATTTTTATCTCTCTTATGGTTGGTCTCACCACCTTTGACCTAGTTTACATATTTGTTAGTGAGCCCCGTAATGTTACTCTTCTCCCTATTGTTTTTCTACCAACTCTCTGTGGTATGTTCGCAGCGGTATACTTTAGTCGCGCCACCCCGCTTCCGATTCGTTTCTACCTCTGGGCTGCTCTCTGCGGGGGAGGTGTCGGTACGTTGTTCTCTGGTATCCTGAATACCACCGCAGCGGTATTCCTTGGTGAAACCACCGTTGTAACTCTTGTCGCTCCGTTCTTTGAGGAGCTGATCAAACTCCTCGTTGTCCTTGTAGTTATCATCGTATGCTCATCTGTTTCTGCAGTTGTAGTCAACCGCTTCACGGCCACTGCCACCGGTATAGCTGTAGGAGCAGGTTTTACCCTTGTAGAGGATATCACCTACTTCTCCAAAGGACTTACGTTCAGTGAGGCAGCTACTATCGCCGTAGGGCGCACGCTACTATCGCCTTTTGTTCATATGGTATGCACCGCACTTGTCGGTTACGGAGTTGGGCTCATCATCGAACAGAGACGACAAGGTTCCTTCAAACTTGTCACTCTCTTTTTCTTCTCTTTTGGTCTGCATTCGCTGTGGAATGTTACTAGTCAGGCCAGCTTTGAGCTTTCCCTTGCGCTCAGTTTTCTCTTTACATTCTCTTTCCTTTTGGCTGTACAGCTTATCTCGGGAGAGACCCTTCGTGTCCTGAAACAACAAGTACCTACCCCTTTACTGAGTTGCATTCCCGACGGAGATCGGACTCTGAGTGCGCTCGAGGTGTGCCTTATCCAGGATGAGAAGCATTTGAGGCGTTTACAACTCGAGCATCCCACAGTTCGCAACGAACTCGCTGATCTTCGACTCTCGGTCTCAGAGCTTCTCTACACACTGAACCACCCTTTCGCCCCGGCTTCACCTTCAGCCGCCAGCGTGAGTCCAGAATACCAACTAACTTTTGAGCGTGAAGCTGCTCTCAGTAAAGCTCGAACAAATCTTTTCGACCATCCCTACGGAAAGGTTTTCACACAAAATTTCAATGATCATCTTGACACTTCCTCTGAATAGCGTTAGCTGCGTAGCTGCTTTGTGTTCCCTCTTATGAAGATGGACGGATTGTCTTTCTCCCGCACTGTTTGTAGACATGAGAGAAGTTGACGATTTGAGCGACGAGACCAACCCCGTTGCACCTCGTCAAAATGGTAACCGTAATCAAAGTGGGTTCGGTGAGACCTTACGCCCACCCCGCTGGATCTGGCGTTGGACACTCGGGGCTATTGCGTTGTGGTGGGCTGGAGTTCTTGCCTCAAACGCTGTAAAAGCGTTACACGACATTATTCTGATTGGTGTAGTATCTTTTCTTGTAGCTTGCGCACTTGAACAACCAGTCACTCGCCTAGAACGTCGTGGTCTCAGACGAGGCCTGGCGACCATGATAGTTTTGCTTCTTGTTGTCATTATGCTGGCTGCTACCTCTATTGCTGGTGGAGCCCTTCTTGTAACCCAGATCAGCTCATTGACTGACTCCTTACCTGAGATGACTCGAAGTATCATCGACTTTGCCAACTCTGTTGGTATCCAAATATCTTCAGATGTACCTGTCGACACCGTTGCGAACCGGATCGAAGAGATGGTCCGCGACAACGCTGGAAACTTCTTTCTTCAAGGTACAATGATTGCTGGCCAGATCGCTGCTGGAGCTCTGCTTGTATTCTATCTTGTTGCTGATGGGCCTCGTTTGCGTCGCAACGTCTGCTCTCTGTTTCCTCAGTACCGCCAGCAGATGATCCTTGATATCTGGACAGCAGCGATCGAAAAGGCTGGCGGGTACCTTGTGGTTCGTATTATTCTCTCGTTCCTTGCCAGCGTAACCAGTTGGTTGTTCTTTACGGTGGCTGGTGTCGACTATGCAATCGCCTTGGCGTTTTGGGTAGGGATTGTGTCTCAGGTAGTGCCCGCAGTTGGAACCTATCTTGCGGCCTTGTTACCCTTACTTGTTGCTTCCGGTGACGGTGCCGGTCAAGTTCTAGCAGTTCTTCTATTCCTTGTCGCCTACCAGCAACTCGAGAACTATCTTTTCGCGCCTCGTATCTCCCGAAAGGTTATGCAGGTACACCCTGCAATCGGGTTTTTTGCTGCTATCAGTGGGGCGGTAATCGCAGGTGCTCCAGGGGCAATTATCGCGGTGCCTATTGTAGCTACCGCTCAAGCAGTTATCTCTGCATCTTTAGAACGACACCAGCTCGTTGAGAACGACCTCTTGACCCACACCCCTCCTCCTACACGTGGCACGAGGCGTCGGAAAAGTAGTGTTGTCACCAAAAGCTCTGTTGGAAAACGGGACACTTCCAAGCCGTCTAACGAAAAAGTTCCTTATGCGAAACGATCACCTAGTAAAGGTCCTGATGTTAGGAACGCTTCAAAAGTCCTACCTGCTACTCCTCGCACTCAGAAGAGTAAAACAGCTGCTAACGGAAATACAAAAAAGTCATCTAAATCTGTTGGTGCAGCAGGAAGGTCGCGTTCTAAACCCTTGAACGACGACTGAGTTCATTCACTGAGAAGTGATAACTTCAATTTTTAGTTATCTCATCTGATGTTGTACGAGCTATGCTTCCTGCTCTTTTCGTTTTTCCACGAACAGCTTCCCATGCCGCTTTTGCTGCCTGGTATTCTCGCCGTAGCTCACTGTACGCTTCTTCACCTATTACGCTCCGACGGTTCTCGGACATTTTACACAAGGTATCGATATAGTACGCGCAGAGGTCTTGTCTTTGTAGCTGCGCTAGGCGGCGTTCATCTGTTGTTATCCGTCGCCGCAGTGAACGCTCGAGGAGATGTTCACGCCCTCGTTGTTCTACACTAGTCCAGAGATCTCGTTCATCAGGCCCAAGAACTGCGGCAATATCAACAGGGAGCTCACCCATATCGTCTGGCAGGGGATTGAGGCTCTCCAACGTGCTATCAATCAACTGTGTAAGAGCTTGCGCTTTTGCAAGCTGTTCACGGGTAGCTATCGTTGCAGGTGAAGCAGGGAATACTACAGAATTGTTTGCTTCTAGTGCACTCGCTGAACTCATTATGTATACCTCTCCTTTGGCTTGTCTGCTTTTGACGGTTCGCGCTGGGCATTTCATACCAAACCTGGAACTCTTGCAGCCAATTTACTCCTATAAGTTACGGTAGTCAGGAGTGAACATTGATTTTCATACACCACTACGGTCTTCTATTCGGGTTCGAGGAATCCGAACATCGCTGAATTGTTTTTGTGATGATCAGCTTGTTAGAGCTAATCAAACTGGTGTGTAGAAACGGTAGGGTTCTATTTTATTGGTGTACATTCTCGTTCTTGTCCTACCCCCCAAAGAATTGGAAACAGAAGTAGCGTTACCTTGATGAGTTCAAGGTTTGTTATTGTTTGTACTACCTCTTTCATATCCCCATATTTTTTCAAGATCAAGCTCTGGGACCCTTTCAGTTGCCGAGATCGTTTCGTGGTGATGTTTTCCAATCGCCCTAGGTGAGATGTCGATTTCCGATATTTTAGGCTATATGTCTGAATTTGACGAAGATTTTGTAACCTTTTCATGCTCCTGGCCCGAGAAAATTCGCAATGTTTTTCTACTTATTTCACTAAATGGCTCAGCTGTCTCACCTGTGAACTAGTTTTCTTTATAGTTCAGCTTTCCAACGATTTTGCGAACCTATAGAGTTCTTGCGCCGTACCTTCCCACTCGCCTATCATTGAGAAGAAAGTTTCCTGCTCGTGAACTCCCAGTCCACTTCGATGTAAAGAGCGGCGCGCAAGAACTCCGTACAGGCCTCCAGCATGTACCATTGAGGGGTGGGCTTTTGCAATCCCTAAGCTAAAGATTCCTATCATTCTTAGCAGAAGCGGTGATCTTATACGCCATAAAGAGATGTTCGCCAACTCTGTTATTAGAAAAAATGCGAAGGCTGTCAGGCATATAAATAGAGATAGTGTTAGATGCCATGGGGTGGAACTTTTCTCATAGGCTCCTAGTGCTACTGCAGGTATGAGCGCAGTAAAGACCCCTACACTGAGCAGTATGGTCGCAAACATCTGAAGATAGAGCCTGTTGCGGCTCAAGATGTCGCTTATTTTACTGATTGTACTTGCGCCTGATACCTCTAGTTCATTGAGCGCTCTATAGTGCTCCCCGCTGGTGGAGCGGTTTTTAGATGGGTTCTGAGGATGCAATCTGAGCTTTGCTACTCTTCCTGGTATTATGAAACCCAGTGAGATTTCGCCAACATAATCACCAATACTGGTTCGGTCTGGTTTTTTGAGGCTTTTTGAGATTTTATTAGAGGTTCTCATACCTCTATGTTGCCTACTTGCGTGGCCCTAGCATGCAGCTGCCTCTAGAATGAGTGACGCGTGCACCGCTCTGGTTATCGTGTACCGTGTTTCTTCTAGCCCGAGTAGCTCAGTAGGTAGAGTGTCTCACTCGTAATGAGAAGGTCGGGGGTTCGATCCTCCTCTCGGGCTCCAGATTCAGACACCGCCAGGTAGATTTGATATCTTCAACGAAAGTTTGCTGCAGTAACGCTCTAATGTTGGATCAGAACAACAACCGCCGCGATGATATCAATATACACGCATGCTCCGGCGTACCAGGCTGGCACATATCTGACCTCCCGGACCAGATGCCACAGATCCCACGCCGCATGTCCTAGCAGCCCGACCACTGCTATCGATGTCAATTCCAACATACTAGCAGCACCGCCGAGTACCACTGCCGCCGCCAGTTGAAAAGTGCAGAGGAGAACCCTTGAACGGTCACGGAAAGCTGCAAGCAGTACATACACACCCGCAGCTGCGACGAGAATAAACGCAGCCCAGGAGGCCGAGGCCGGTGGTGATGATAACACCGGAAATAACAACGGCGACCCGATCAACAGCGCTGCAACGATACTGCCAAAACCTAACCCAGCGTGAAGAGTAGCGTTGGGTAGCCTTGTACCGGGTCGATGGTTTGTGTAGCGGTTTGACATTATTCTTACTATCAGTCCGCTAGATTCTCGTAACAGCAACGATGTTTGGACAGTCTGATGAAGGCCCTTTATCGAGGCGTGGATCGGATCTTCGGGACACCAGCTTCGGCGAACCATTCTATGACCAGTCGCAATTTGACCAGACTGCGCAGATCGGAACCTTGAGAATAACCACTTTCACCCCGGTTTGTGTAACACTGCGGCGCTTGCCTTCATCTTGACTTTGGTCTCGTACGTCGTCCCCACGATCGGCACGTTGATTTTCTTCGCTGATTCGGCTGCCAACCCGCGATATTTCCCGTTACGGAAGTTCTCCTCTACCGGATCGTTGCAGTGGGGTGGGGGTATTTAGCTGGCAGGGATGCGGTGGCGAGTGGCATATATCTCTTTTTGGTGGTTTGACCCTACCAGCAACGACGACTTTAGCGTATAGGAAACTAGCATCTTTGATAGCGGCATGTAGATTGTTTCGGATTTGGCATTGTTGGCAGAGTACGATAGTTGCGCACTGTCCCCTTCATGAGTAATGACAACCAAGATGGAAACACCCTTCACACTACGCAAGAGAACGACGGCACATCTAGCTCTACAGGTTTAGATGCCACCCCTTCATCACATAACCTTGGAACTCTTCACGAGAGCCATTCACCCGTAAAACCCTCAATTGCATCTATGGCAAACGCTGGGGTTACGTCCATTCGTAGCGAATGGAAGAAAGATAGTAACCCCAGAGTTTCTACAAAGGCCAGCTCAACGGTCCAGAGTTCGAGCACAGCCACAGGCAGTATTTCAGGCGCGCAGGGAGCATCTTACACCCCAACAGTGAACAATTCAGCTGGTATCCCTGCAAAGAACGTAGTATCGCAGCGAACTAACTCTAAGAGTAATAAACAGCATAATGCTATAGGTTCTGGTTCAGCGCAAGGCCTACCCTCGAAGAGCTATCCTAGTATCACTGGGGAGAATGTAAATGACTGGCATCATATCCTTATTACTATTGGGAAGGTCAGAGGTGAGGCGGTCGTAAAACTTGCTTCTTTTATCATCTCCAGGAAATATGCGGAGAACCCACTTCGAGCAACAGCTCTAGCTGCCGACCTTCTTGAGGACGCCACTGAAGTGTTTTGTGAGAATATTAGCACTCTTGTCTCGGATGGTTGGGACCAGTCTTTAGGTGCTCTTTTCTCGTGCGCGCGTAAGCTATAAACCTACCCTAATCATATACTCATCTTTGTGTAATTTAGAATATTTCACTCTAGTTATCTTTTAGCGGGCTCGGGTGCGGTCTGCGTGCCGAAGAGCTACCGCGCCTCACTATCTTCCCGGTAATGAGATCAAACTCAGTGAGTTAGGTAGCGTCATGAGATTATCTCTCTCTGCCATTAGACCCACTTGGATCCAGCATATTGAAGATGAACGCCGAATGAGAGGTTTACTTCGTTAGCTCTATAGCTTTCTTCATTTTCAGCCCTACTGGAGGCGGTAGCTCAGTTGGTTAGAGCCCCGAACTCATAATTCGGTCGTCGTCGGTTCGAGTCCGACCCGCCTCACCAGAGAGCCGCACTCTTGTTATATATGCCCATCCTTCAGGAGCTCTTTTCTCTACTTTTTGTAACTCTATACCTGCCAGTTCACTACCCTCCCTCACGAAGAGCATCTAAGGCTCCGCACCTTTCACGGTAGTAGCCTTCTGTTAGGGTGCGCTCTGCGTGCCAACGAAATCCCTCATGACACAATCTAGGGTGTTACTGCCCCCCTAGCTCAGTCGGTAGAGTGTTTCCATGGTAAGGAAAAGGTCACCAGTTCGATTCTGGTGGGGGGCTCGGAAACTACTACTTCCGCATCGGCGAAAGGGTTCAGAATGGTAATGAGCTTAGAGTTCAAAAATGAGGTGAGTTATGTTCAGAATTACTGACTCAGAGGTTACCTCGATTTCTTTTCCTGATAGCAGTATAGTCTTATTTCGTAAAGCTCTTATAGAGGACCTACGGCAGATAGTGTCAATAGAGGAAGCGATATACAGCATTGAAGGCCCTTGGTCTTATGAAGATTTTGTTGAAGATATCAGCTCTGAAGGCCGTTACTATCTTGTTGCAGTTTGCGCTGACGAGATTATAGGTTACTCTTCATGCTATATAGAAGACGGTTGCGGTCAGCTTACTATGAATACGGTTCTACCAGCCTGGCGAGGTAAAGGGCTTGGAACATTGATGTTGGAGAAACGACTCGAATGGCTTGACCTGCAGGTCGAAAAGGTCGAACTCCAAACCCGCTTGCAGAATAGTGTGGTTCAGGGTTCCTATCTAAAGCATGGCTTTACCCCAAGCAAGGTTCTCCATGATTACTATGGCGAAGGTTTACATGCTCAGGAGATGCTCCGCAGACGCCCCACACTCTGACGTCACTTGTATAAAACCCTTATTATCTTCGTTTAGTACAGGTCACCACAAAGTTACCCTTACCTGTGAAGCTTTTTAGTACCTTATCTTAGCTGTTCACTGCCTTTTGATAAGATAACGTATTGGTATGCAGGGTAAATCTCATAGGATTTTTGTCAAAGACAACCGGTTTGACAGATTTTTGTTCCTGGGGCACTGTTGAACCTATGCGTGCCCGCGTTTTTTCTTCTCACCATAGCCATTGTTTTGGCAGCAGGTTTGGGGCTTTGGTTCGCTGATAATACGTTACAAGATCGCTACAATTCTACGTAAATGGCTGAGAATCGTGAGGACTCTATATTCTTTCTATATCCTGAAGCGGATGCTTCAATAGCTTGGCAACGCGAAGGGCTAGCGCGTTAGAGGTGCTTGTAGAAACATTCCCAGAGAGACGTAGACGGACTCCAGGTGTCGGCTGTCATCTGCCTTAGCAACCGCAGTATGTACTGTTGGTTTGCAGAGGTCCAGCGAAAAGATCGCGTCTGTGCTGCGAGCACCTCTAGCGTCGATATAGCTTCGTGTAAGGCTCAGGTTCAACCAGCTTCGATCTATTCTTCTTTCAACGAAGAAACCATTGATACGATAATCATATCAGCCAGGGCGCGAAGGCCGATACTCTGATCTATTTCCTCACCGTTGCGCATGAAGGTTACGTTCTCATCAGCGGTCAAGGTTCCGAAGTCGACAGCGTTCTCAGAGCCAAAATCAGGTAGATCGGATGCATCAAGAGTTGCATGTTTACGAAGAAGCGTCGATGCGTAAGATGTGAGATCGGCACTCTCTTCTTCGCCGGAAACATTGAAACTGATCTTCGAACCGACGGGAATGGTAACGTTGATGGGCGTTTTGTGGGCTAGAGGGGGGATGTCCGAAGAAGTCATGTTAGAAACTGTGCGCTTCGGGTGCTTAGCAGCATATGGCAATGCTGAGCATTATCTCTCAACGCAGATATAGCTCAATTCCAAGGGGTGGGGGGTATCTTTGCTTCACTATCCCCGCATTCTCAGCCGTTTCGAAGGGCAATCAAAATTGTTTGTTCACCGTTCTCAAGGGTGAACATGACCCAATCGCCAGCTCGCAACTATCGCACTTTTCCTGTTGAAACTTTCGAATTCTGGTCAAGATGCGAAGTGCCTGTCAAGATCACGATATCTACTCAGTATGGACTCGTATAATAAAGGGAATAGTGTGGGTAACTGTGTGGTGACCTGTACAAAACGAAGATTATAGGGGTCTTATTCGGGTGACGTCAGAGTGTAGGGCGGCGTTTCAGCGGCCCGATGGGGTCGGATCAATCCGTCGTGCCTTTTGCAGGCGCGAGGGTTTTTCCATCTTTGTTGACTGACACGTTTTCCATGTCATCACCGGTGGTGGGCTGTACTCCATCTTCGCTTATCCCATCTCTTTTCGGGCGCTTCAGCGCCGTGGAGAACGGTGTCATTATGGGGGTTATGCAGCAATCCGTGGCCGGGTACTTTTGACCGCAAATAAGTACGAAGGGTTATGAGAGTAAGCCCATTGTTGAGCTACGAGATCAACCCGTGCAGTAGTATTGGCAATTGCCACTACCCAACTCAGCCGAGATAACCTTCTAGTACCGCATCCACACCTTTGGCCTTGACTTCTGTCGCTAGCTTTTCGAAGTATGTGGGTGCACCGGGACTATCGACGACGCGCGGGTTCGTGGGTGTCAGCATCAGGGTGAGAATCGCCCTGCCGTTCTTGATTTGAGTGAGGGTGACCGTACCGGTCGAGTCGGTGTCGATCGTTACGGTGGCATCGCTGGTGAGCGAAGTGAAGTCGGGTGCCGATAGCTCGAGCAGCAGTTCGGCGGTCTGATCGTACTTTGCCCTGATTACCTGTGCCAAGTTCGTAATATAAACCTTGGGTCGGCTTCTAACGGAGCGCGTACCGCGGCGCCAACGATGACACCGCCTCACCCATTTGCTAGTTTTTCTATCCACTGCACTGTTGATTGTATGCGCGTTCGTGTATTTTCCTCCTTTTTGGCCATTTTTTTGGCTGGAGCTTTAGCTTTATTTTTTACTGAAAGTAGACTTCAAGATCGTTATAACCCTACAAAAATGGCGGAAAATCGCGATAACTCATTATTTTTTCCAAGCCCTGTTGGGGATTCTTCGATTTCTTGGCAACGCGAAGGTCATTATATCAATCTCTCGAACTTCCAACGACGGGGATTTGACCACTTTTTGGACAATGAAACCTATGGTCCTGACGGAAGCGGACGTAAACGCATACTGCTAGTTGGTGACAGCTTTGTTTATGGTACGGGTGTCGCAAACCCTGATGATATGCTTGGTCAACGGCTTGAAGATGAGTTGAATAGATCTGTAGGAAGATATGCTTTTGATGTTCAAGTTCTAGGCCTACACGGGGCTTCAACTCTTGAGGAGTCTGAATGGCTCACCGATGAAGTTCTTGATAAGCTAGACCCTGATCTTATCGTTCTTGGACTTGTTCCTAATGATGGTCGTCCAAGTGGCCGTGAGGTTACTCTTTGCGGTTCAGACCTTTTTTGTGATGAGTCTCTTACATCAGTTGATGTTCCTGAGTATGCGTATTGCCTCAAGGGTGAGAGTGGCTTTCTTCCAAGATTAGTTCGCTTTACCTTACGGCCCCTTTTCCCGCTAGTATCTGAATCTATTTTGAGCAGACATTGCGATCCTGAACGGTTCGCTGCAGAGACCGGGACTTCATCCCAGCAGGCACTTACTGCAGAGTTGAAGGATGAGCCATTTATGAAGTTCTTTTTCAGCGCTCTTGATCGATTCGTTGAGATCAATGAGGAAATTCCAGTCACAGTCTCTCCTCTATATATTGGTTATCAATCTTTTCATAATCGTGATGGTGTAGCTGAATTGATTAGAGATACTGGTCTTGTCGTTGCGGAAATGCCTCTATCAAGTGACGCATCACGCACCTCGTCTGATCCATTTTATTTTAGGGCTAACCCTGTTGACGAACACCCAAACCGTTACCTAAATGAGCTGTACGCGAAAGATATTGCGGACGCTCTTTTTCGTGACCATTCTTGGATGTTAGAAGCCCCCGCGGGTAAGCAGCGCCTCCTTCCACTTGTAAGCAGCTTTCTTCCTCTTGGTGGTAAGGTTTGGGCATCTAATGATTTAGTTTTCACAGGAGTGCTAACTTCTGATTCTGTACCTACACGGGGCATGCTTCTGAATGACGGTACGAGGCCTGCTGATCAGGCTACACCTTGTGCTATATTAGGTAAAGCACATGGCTCTATCTTTCTTCGTAGCGGTCTATCTGAAGGGCAGCGCGTTGAACTATCTCTTCAGAGTGCAACGGAAAAGGCGGATATTGTCGACGTTTATGTTTCCTACGTAGATCAGGCATCTAAGAGCAGAATACGAAAAGTTGGAGAGTTAGGTAATGGTGATTCTATCATTTTCACCCTAGAGAAAGATGAACGAACAATTTTGATGGCTCCTCGAAACGGTGCTGAGTGTGGTGATGTTGATGAAAAGTTAGTTCTTCCCCCTCTGGGAATTGAGCTATTTCTACGCTGATGTTCTGTTTATTGGTCATCTCTGTCTGTTTCTAAAGACTACACGCGCTTTGTTTTTAGGGTGAGTTCTTCGAACTTACCCTCTGTTGCTCAGAAAGCGCCTATCAACATTACCATCCCCAAAGTTTCGACGATCTTTTTCACCGTCCCGGGCGAGGAAGGGAGAGTTGATTTCACCCCTTACTCATCGTTTTTTCTGAGTAGAGATGCAACTCTAAATGTATCCGATCTACCTGATTTTGACTTTGATACCTTGGTCGACTTTAGAGCCCTGAGCGTTGATGAGAATGTAATCTTTATGCGCAACTCTGAGAGATTAGATCAGAGATTTAGCCTACGTGCCCTACCTCATATGATTATCCTATCAATTAGTTTTGATGGAAAGGCGCTAATGGTTGCTCTCATACTCATCCGGCGTTCTACGCCAGAACGGATACAATATGCCTAACCCTCATAATAGTCGTGGCAACCCACGTCCAAAGAATCGCCCGCAGCGAGGAGCTCGAAATCCTTTTATCGCTGCTGCTACAGCACCAGATCACGGAGGTACCGTATCTCTCTCAACGTTACCTAAACCGGTCACCTTGGTCCTCAATGACGAAGAAGCGAGCGCCCTCCTTCGAATTATCAATCGAGCAGGTGATGAAACCCTCTTTACTCTCGTGAAACGTAAAATTGACTGGACAAAAAACACTAACGCTAAGCTAAAAGGGAAAAACTCAGATCCGAACTTGTCTAGGACAGATCGAAGAGCTCAAAAGTAGTGTAACTATAGCAGCACCTTCCCGGTGCTGCTATTTGTTTTCCCTGATTATACTGTCATATACCCCCTTTCAGCAAGGTAGTAGCCTGGAGTGCAAAATCATGAGCTTTTCCCATGTTTCGCGGGAGTAGAAGGTTGCGCTACCTGAATAACTCATCACAGTCACGGATATGACTAGCGAACGGGACCAATTTCAGGAGATCGCGGACCAGATCCTTCGCGATGATCCGCGTTTCTATCAACGAGCGAGTCGTATCTCCGCATCGGAGCGTACATCTCGAGCGCAGTTGCGGCGCGTTGGCGCGATCCTCTCCATGGTGGCAGGATTCCCTGTTATGGTCATATCTATAGCGATCGAACTTCCTGTTCTTGGTCTTCTTGCCTTCTGCGCAATGCTTGCTGGGACTCTCCCAGCAGCTCGTGATGTCGGCACAAGCTTCCGCATACCTACGTGGAAAAAAGGCGAAGATCATGACGGCCAACTCGGCGAGTGAGCATATAGCATGCCTGAAAGTAATGAACGTATTATGCGACCAACCCGACCTTTCAGGTTTCTTTTCGGTCTTCTACGTTCCAATGTTATCGCACCGCTCGATTTGAATAACTCGTTGGCTAATGAAGAAATAGAACGCTCAGCGGAAAGGCGTGGTTGGTTTCGGCGCACTGTCGTCACAATCCTTGCAGCCACTAGCGCTTGGGCAATCGGTTCTATGTTCAATGGCGCTGACGCCCTTGTTGCAACTATTCTCGTACTTGTGACTCTGCGGCTCTCCCTACATGCTTCCATGAATGAGGCTATTGGGCAGCTTTTAGGTGTTGCGGTTGGTGTCCTTGTCGCTTTCGCAACCTCTGAAGCTTTTGGTGCCTCTCTGATATCTGTAGGGCTTATAGTGACAGCCAGCTTGTTGCTTTCGAGAGGCCTGCGTCTGGGGGACGAAGGCGCGGTGAATATTGCTATTACCAGTCTTATTGTCTTGGGTCCTGGACTCGAGACCGACACTGCTATTGACCGTCTCCTAGGTACACTAATCGGAGTTTCCGTTGCGGTAGTTGCCTCGTACTTCATGCAGGGAACTTCCCCGCTATCGCGTACTACATCACAGGTATCTCAATTACACAAAGGTTCGGCTGCGCTTCTTGCAGAAATGGCAAATGGTCTTCGTGGAGGCTATGATTTGAAATTGGCGACAGTATGGTTAGGCAGGTCTCGGCAACTTGTCTCAATGATCCCCGAGTTGCGCAGGCAAGCCCATGAAGCTATACGTTACGCTCGCTGGTCTCCGTTCGCTCAGAGCGATGACGCTGAAGCAGCTCACTTTCGTTTCATCGAGGCTGAACACACAGCTGTTCAAGTCCGTACTATCGCGCGCACACTTTTTGACAGCGTCGACAAGCAGGTGCCGTTCTCTAATGAAGTACGAAACAGCTTGGCGGCAACACTGGAAAGCGCCTCTGTGGTGATCGGACGTCACCGTGATCTTGGCCTACAAGATCATGATCTCGCTGCTGGCGAAGCGGCAACAGAGAAGCTTCGTTCCAGGCTGAGTCGCAGCACAGTGCAACTTCTGGCAATAGAGGACCCCGCAGCGTTGACACTTACCAGCTCGCTAATTACAAACGTCGTTCGTATTGCAGATACACTTGAAGGATCTACGAGCGCTGTGACTGATGTTCCCGTAGTATCACCTGAGCCTGGTACCACAGAAAAGCTCTTTGAAGCAGTAACCAACCCAGGTCGGCATACTTCCTCACGAAAAGGTCGTCGCGCTAATAACCGAAAGAAGAGATCAGGTATTGGCGAAAGTTTAGAGTAGTACAACGCTTTGGAATTTGATGTGTACCCATCAACCTGTGCGAATGGTAGTATCATCTTTTTCGTTCCGCGTGTGCGGAGAGATCAATGTAAAGCACAGTATATGTTATTGCACGCCTTCATGGGGTGGAATTCCTTGTGCGTCTGGACAACGTACGATAAATAGAGTTGACTCCGGTCAGCTCTATTTGTTTTTATCATTGTGGTATTATCTAGGGTGAAGTATCGTCCAAAGGCTGCTTTACAGTTTCGGGTTGTTTCTGGTTTACATCATCTTGACGGTTTGCGACTTTACCAATTCGTTCCTCGTTCACGCAGAGCGTGGCGTATTTAGGGGGGAATACTGAACATATAGCAGCGTTGATTTTTGTATCACCTGAAACACGCCAAATAGGCGAGCGCGCAATTTTCTCACGGCAGATCTCAGCCCAAGACGGGAACTGCGCGCATTTGTTCAGCGCTACAAGGTAGACTCTGCGTGTGTTCTCAATAAGTTCCTTTGGAGGCATCCAACTTTCCACATTTGTCGGTCTACCTATCAACATGTTTTCAGCGACCGAGCCAGCCTCTAAACCTATTGGCCAGGCAGCTTCGTAGTAGCATGTCTTTTCCATCTCAATGTCACCTGTCTTGAGGAGCACTCGACCACATATCTCATCTGCCTTATCAATAGTCATAACAGGCGGCGCACCTGTAAAGGGGTCATCACGATACATCTGCATCATGATGCCTGAAAGACAGACCTTTTGGCTCGTGGAATCGTCAAACAACACGCAGAGATCAAGAGCCTTTTCCAGGTTCCGCGTGTTGAGCCATGTTGAATGCCCATAGCCGTCCACACATCCTGCAATTCTCACCTCTTCTGGCACCTTGTCGCATATCTTTGCTAATTGAAGATAGGTTGCAGCTGAGGCCTTTTTGTGCCCGACCTCATCAAAAGCTCCATGGATGAACCCATTACCACAGATGTTCTTCTTTGATACACCACCAAGAACTGCTCTGATGTAATCACCGCTAGAAGCAGCCCGTCGGCCCGCTTGATGACCTCCTGTGTGGCAGTCCATACTCGACTCAGGGTAGTCTCTTTCAATGCGTTCCAGGTCTACGTTGAATGCTTCCACATCTTTTGAGTCGTATGCTGAGTAGAAAACTTCCTCGAAGCAACCTACCCGCAAATTTCGGTCAGAGTTAGCGCAGATAGCTAGCTGTTCTTTCCAATTCCCTGCGGTTGCACTCCCACTAGTAATCATGACAACTCCGATGGCTGCGGTCATACCGACTATTCCGACAAGTGCGGCGACCAGCATTCGTAAACGGGAGTTACTCACACTCCCAATTGTACTTGATCCTTGTTGACAGTCAATGTTTCTCTACACCTTAGAATAGATTGAGGACCAGTCGGATAGGCCTGCGCCTGAATTCCGACTGGTCCTCTTCACATTAGCTAGTCTACTGTGATGAACAACTTGCTGAGTTACTTACTTGATGAAATCCTCAAGGCTTTTCACTGTGCTATCGCTTTTGTGAGGTCGGTTTCCTCGAAGGTAATTAGCTGAATCCGAGGCTGACATTTCTTGAATAGTTTCACGTACGTGATCTACAGCTACTACGACGTCAGGGTTACCTTTTTTCGTGTAAATCCAGTTTGCACCGTTACCGTGCAGGTAGCGGCCTTCCTTTGCTGCGGCTATCACTCCACGGAGTAGATCTTTTTGTTTGCTGCTGAGTGCCATTAGTTATCCTTGCTCTTATACCCACCTGATAAGGCGGAAATAGGTGTTTCCTACGCTCTCACACTGTGAGCGCCAACTAGGTCGTTGCACTAACCCATTGTTTCCTTTACTCTCTATTTCGGTCTTCTTTTGCGTTGACCATCTTGAAATAGAAAACACCCCCGCTGTACGCGGGGGTGTTTTATGTTGATTTGACCGTAAGGTGCGACCGATGCTTTGGAGTCTTTATACTGCGTCTGGGTCTAGCCCCATGCGGCGCAGTTGAGCCCGTAGGTTCGAGTCGTTTGAGAGTGCTTGTCGGAATTCAGTTACAGCATCATTGCCGAGGTCATCTTCCATCTTTGCCATGATCATCGTGAGGAACTCTGATGAGCGATCCGATGGGACCCGATTGCTTTCGAAACGTTCGTTCAGTTGTGTTGCGAACGTTCCTGCTAGTTCACGCCACAACGGATCTACCGCCGCGGCTAAAACTGCGAAAAGTTCTTCACCTAGCTCGTCTCCGACGCATTGGTCGATGGCGGTGTTGAAGTTTGTTAGCAACTCATTTGAGACATTGCGCACGATGTCGCGGCGTTCTGCGTCACTGAAACCCATATCCGCAATTGGGAAGCGTATCTCTACGTCACCGAACCAGCGAGCGACTGCTTCAATGACAGGCATTGTAAACGGTGCTTCATCTGTTGTGGCAACTAGTGCGAGGACATGGGCGTCATCACGCATCGCTTCGAGTAGTTTTTTCGGTGCTCCCATATGAGAGACCCCTTTCTTATAAGTTGAATCCCGACCGGCTGATCACAGCCGGTCGGACTGTTCATTTGTTTGTTCGGGATTTCAGCATTGCTAGAGCGGATGCTCCTGCATTTCGTGCAGCGTTTTCACTGCCCAAATCCTCGGAGAAAGCTACTGCTTCCCCCTGACGATTTTCCAGTGCTGCAAACCACTGGTTATCTTTTCCTCGTCGAACCACTGCGGTAAGAGCGGTAGTTTTCAGTTGTTCGAGGTAGCGTTCGCCAGCTGCTGGGTAGTGCTGAGAGTTGGTACGAAGTGTACCAAGATGCACCCGGCCAATGTGGTCCACATTTATAGTGGTACTAGTAGCAGGCGGTGTTGAATTTGTGCTTGTCATATAGAGTTCAATTCTGGACGTTGACAACTGTCATCATCCTGTTTGGGAATTAGGTTATCTTCTACTGTGCGTGCCAAGTGTTATCGGTCAAGCTCCCAGATTTAGTTTCCTTTTCCTTTCAGAGAAGTGAAGATAGTACTTCTGATAGTTTATCTGCTGCAAATTTTGTTCCAAAAAGAGTAATGATTTTACAAGGATCGAGCTGCTTCGATGAGCGTTCCAACCGAGTCGTCCCACTCAACCGCGAGACGGTCAAGTGTTTCGTACTGCTCGGGTGAGAATCCCTTGGTCAACCCGGAGAGTCGTAAAAGGATAGTTTCTTTATCAGGGCAACCCAACCACTGGAGGTCTTGTTTGTTGAGAACAAGCCCTAGTGCTGCGAGTTCTTCTTTCTCCCCGAATTGCTCAACTCTCGACGGGTGCTGTGCCCAACCACCGTTCATAGGGTGTACTCCGCGGCGGGCCTGCAACCATTCCCAAGCTCCGCAACCCAACGCGACATCTACTAATGTTATCCCACGAGCTGAGAGCCTCCTTGTTAGCCAACGGTCCTCTACGTCCTGCTCACAAAGAGTCATGGTAGCACGTGAAACACCTTTCGGTAGTTCTTGAAGTGATCGGACTGATGCTGCAGCAAGAGACCAGGCACGATCAAGTTGAGCTTCAGCGCTTACTAGATGAGCTATATGCGCAGCTGTATCTCTTTTCACAGAGAAAAGAGAACCGAGAAGAATTTCATTGGTTGTTGTTGCTGGAACGTCAACACCGATTGTGTCTACGACCGCTGCTGCAAGTTCTGAACAGATGTTTATAATGGCTATTGACTGCGATCTTCGTTGTTCTGGAGATGGCTCAACTCGTAATCTGGCCACATCTATTTTTATTGACTCGAAACCCTGCTGTAGATTGACTACTAGTTCCAAAGATTCACGATCGAGTGATGCGCTCATTGCCGGTATGCTATCCTCCCGAAGTCGCCTGCTCACTTTATAAACTGTGCCCTGGCGTGAGAAATGGCTCCGGGCTAGTTGTTATTCGTTGATACTCTCCATCCGAGGTGGCAGTGATTTACATCTGACTTGTACTTATATTATAATTCTTTACTACCTCTCAACCTCAGAAGGCGTTAGCCTCCACGCTCATCAGTGTCGAGCTAGACCGCTCTTAGATCACTTCGGCTTTTTGATAGCTACTGCGCGTGAATTTAGAGTTGATCTGTATCTTGAAGGCGCTCTATTCCTAGACCCATCTTTGGTTAGTGAGAGCACCAAGTCAACTCTCTTCTTTCCATTTTGATAAATAGACAACGAAAAAAAAGTGCATGTTGTCAGTAGTTCATTTGCGTGGACCGTGTAGCGTATGATAACACCAGCTGGTTGGTACCCTGACAGCGTTGACAGCCGCATAGAGCGATACTGGGACGGCGCAGCATGGAGTGAGCACACACGCCCCATTACAATGTCTCCTAACATGGAGACGGCTGATGGCTCGCTTGGCAGCGTAGTACAAGAAAGTTACAATGCACCCACACCTGTTGATACTTTCTCTGCTAATGAAGGTGGTCTCGGCGACCTTTTCGATGGTGCATCAAGTAGTAACATTTCACCATCTGATGGGGCGATCTCCTCGAATTGGTCGGAACCCTCTGCTTGGATCGCACCTAAAGATGTAGAGGTTACGCCTAACACCGGTTGGGTTCAACCAAGCAGAGCTTGGGAAGTAGATCCGAACCACAATTTGAATAGTAGTGACATCGGCTCTAGCACTGCTTCTGTTCCCCCTGCTTGGGCTACATGGGATACCTCCCAAAGAGGCAGCACTGTTTCCTCCCAAGAATGGTGGTCTGCACCTAAATCCCCGTTAGATATAGATGGGACAAGATCTGGTGTGGAAGAGAGCATATCGGGATACGAGGAATCTCACCCTGATGAGATGTTTGAACCAAATCACGGTGGAAAAGCTAGGCGCAAAGGTGGAATGAAACGCACATTTTCCCGCGTATCTGGAATCTCTTTAGCCCTATTAGCGTTGATGGTGTGGATGGCGGAAGATGACCGTGAAAAACTCGCTGATAATACCATCGGAACTCAGCTTTCTATCACTGATACAACTGACAAATCATCGAGTGAGCCGTCTTCCACCCCAATTGATCCTTCAGGTCCCCTTCAAAATGAGGTCCCCATACCACCTGATGAGCTCACTCCTCCTACAGGGGTTTCACCTTCTAAATCTTCGGATAATTCAACCTCTTTGCCTGCAACATCAAGTAAGCCTGTGAAGAAAACCCCTGGTATCCTAGATCCAACTTTACTGCCCCCTGATACATACAGCGCTGGAACAGTAGGTAGCCGTACTGTCGTTATGAGCTTTATTGATACCGAGAACTTCGAGAACCCCAATGTTCGTTATGAGGTACGTGTCTATTCTAAAGCCGGATTGAAGATAATCAACAGTAAAGAGTTGAACCTGACTGTCAATGGCATTACCAAATCAGGATGCCGAATCGAGGTCCGCACGCTACTCGATGGCCGTCACTCCAACCCTCTATCATTTGGATGCAATTCAACGGGCTGAGAGTTTTACAGTCTTACATAAACTGATGGTTGCATAGCAACTTACGGTTTATCTGGTATTACATCCTACTTTTCCTCTTTTACTATACTTAGGAGCGTAATATTGCCAACGTTACGCGTTCAGCGCTTCGCTTATCCATTGCAAATACGCTGAAACCCTTGTGTAGGCGGTAGGTTTTGATGTTGTGCAGTCCGCTGCACCATAAGAGACAACTCCAACTATTGTACTAGTGGTTCCGAAGGTTGAGAAGAGCGGACCCCCTGAATCACCACGACATGCGCCTGAATACGCTTGCTCACCAGGGACAAAACGTGCTGCCGCGATCATTAGCTCCTCATTGAAAGAGTCGAAGTACACGCTTCCTTCAGTAGAGAGATCTTGTTGGCGAGCTATCGCTGCAGAGAATGGTCGAGTACCGTTTTGATCTTCCCCGTACCCTACGACTGAGAGTGCAGCAAGTTCTCGTAATGGCGTATCGTTGAGTGGTGGTAAACTCGCCGGAATGATTGTATCTATAGGTTCAGATAAGCGAAGAATTCCTATATCGTTGACGTTTCCATCTTTGCTGTAATTTTGATGCCAGAGGCGCGATTTCACTGCTAGTTTACGAGCTGAGGGATCTTGTGCCATATCAAAGCGAACATATGCGATTTGACGCTCGGCGACGCAGTGCGCAGCTGTCAATATCGCTGTTGGTGTTATCAGAGTTCCACCGCAGAGTTGAATGTCAGGCCCTCCGTTGGAGTCTTTTACCCAGATTGATGCGAGCCAAGGCGTGTCTTTAGCCACTCCGTCTGGGTTTGTTATCGCTCCGCTTGGAGCTGAGAGTGAAAATGATAGTATAAGTGAGCAGAGCAGAACTGGAATTACCTTACGCATATTTGAGATCGTCCCACTATACGCTCTTGATGCAGTATGGTCGGGTTATAATGTCAACTCTTGAACTGTACATCGTGACGATGGAGTACTGGGGCGGACCCTCATAATTATGAAACCTTGTCCGCACTGCGGCTCTAGACAGCTCCGCACTGGGCCTAAATGCCCATCGTGTAGCGCGAGCGTCGAAGCTCCTTTGGAGTCCAGCGACTCAAGCTATAAGCCTTCTTGGCTTGTAGAGAAAGATAATGTAGATTCAAAAAAAGGAGTAGGTCGTAAACGCTCGCAACAACCACAAGAGCCTGATATTGTTATACCAGCAAGTGATATTCCGGTGGTTCGATTGCACGACGAGACATATATCAACGGCCAATTTATCGAAACCCCCACTGAAATACTCCATCCTAAACTTTTCCAAATCCCACCGTCTCATATAAAAGGTAACATTCCCAACGTAGGAACCGATTCATCTAACCTTCCTCCTCTCTCTAACCCCGCAAAAGATGGGGAAGAGGGGGAAGAGATTTTCGCGGCGGAATTTTGGGTTCAACCTGAAGAGGGTCGCCAAGCTGGTATCAATGATAAGGCAACTCAACTCACTCCTAGTTCTCCCCCACGAGATTTGATTACCTATAAGAGCACCTCTAAAATTTCAGAGCCTGCAAATACTTTCGCAGGAACTGCGTTCACCCCTACAGATTTTCTCGACAAAAGTGTCAATAATAGCACGAGGTACATACCCTCAAAGTCAAAAAGTAGGTCGCGAATTTGGGTAGTTGCGCTCAGTTCACTTGTAGTAATTTTTGGTTCAGTTGTTTACGTTGTTGGAGGTGGTAAAACTCCTGAACTTGATCTTCCATCGTTACGCAGCAGCAGCAACTCATCAAATGAAGCTCCCGTAACCTCGTTCGGTCCGCCTATTGCAGCTTCCTCGGTTGAGAGCTCATCGCGTTCTACAAACCAACTTGATGCTTCCCTTTTTCCAATTAGTTGCAGCGCAAAAAGGGATTCCATTACAGGATATGCTTTTGTGGTGGCGGCTGAGGGAGTAGAGGCTAACGAGTCGATTGCCATCTCAACTCTCGGTAATGTTCGTGACTGTATTGATGATCGTGTGGCATATCTTCATGATGAGCGTTCTGCTCTACGAGTGCGGATTGAAGGTTTAGATGCTGATCGAGGGCTGGTATGGTTGAGAGTACCAGCTCCTCTCCCCGGTCAACCGTTGTCTCTCAGTGCTCAACCAGGTGTCCGGCAGGTTGGAACGTACACTAACGGCGTTAGTGCTTTTGTTGATCCTACCCCAGGGGCTAGCGCTCCTGGGGCACCGGTATTGGTGGATAACGGAACGATGGTAGCTATTTATGGCGATACCGGAACCCCACTTGACCTTGCTTCGGCTTGTGGCGTTCTGCTAGTCTGCTAATTGTGATGTTATCTTATATCTGAAGCCGAGAGTATATTCTTCCTGTTTGACCTTGATTGCTTGCCAGTAATCTTGCCTACTGCACTGTCAATTTTATGAGTGAACCTGTACCCAACCTAGAAGGCGGTGGAGCTCCGATGGGCGTTTCTCGTGGACGCGTCATAGTTGTTTTTGCTCTAATTGCTACACTTCTAATATCTGCAGGAGCTGCGTATGTTGCGCTAAAACCATCTTCGGTTCCTATTTCTGTAGCAGGTTCTACTTTGGCAAATTGCTCCGCTAGTGACAATGGTGTTTGTGTTGCGAGTACCGCTATAGAGATTGCTAAAGAGAAAGGTCCTGCTGAAGGGCTAAAAGCGGTACGTATTGTTCTTGAAACCCGTCAAGATCTTCTCCAAGGGTGCCATATTATCGCTCATGAGGTTGGTAAACGTTTTCTAGCAACTTTTGGGGATGAAGCTATTATACCTGATAATGATTGGTGTAGTTTTGGTTACTATCACGGGTTACTCACTAGTTACGGTCTAGGCCATATTGATGGGCTTGTTGATTTTGCTATCAAGGTCTGCTCTTCTATTGAGCAAACTCCCTCTAAGGACTGCATGCATGGTTTAGGTCATGCTTCTTATGTTGCTACCGGTTCTTTGCGAGGTGCTATGGAATTTTGCGAGAAACTCGACAAAATGTATGCCCCCACCTGCGCTGATGCTGTGATTATGGAAGATATGTTTGCTTCCAAAAATGGACGCATGGTTACCTCATTTTCTCCTGAAGATTGCTTGTCATTTGAAAATATTAGCGTGCAGGCGGGGTGCGCCCGAGGGCTCACTGCAGAGCTTGCGATTCAAGGTCTTGATCTTGGGGATTCTTGTGGTATCTATAAAGGGTCTACATATTCTTACTGTGCTGATGGCTTTGGAAGCTCCCTCGCAGGCAACTACCTCTCTGGTTTTGCGAGCGCTACCCCAACTCAGCTTGAAAGCTGCGCTTTGGATTTAGCGTGCAGTAAAGGTTTTGGATGGATCTCATTTATGTACCAAGTTGACCTGCAGGCTAGTGAATCTGTCTGCCGAGAGGTTATGGCAGGGGCTAATGTTGAAGGTTGTTTGAGCTCAACTCGCGAAGCTTCTAAACATGAACAGCTAAATCGCTGATTTCCTCGGGAACGGCAAAATTCCTTTTGTTATAGTTTTACCTTCGCTTTTCTTACTACCTATAGCTCATAGCATAACTTCTCTTTGTTGAATATTGTGTCCTGAGAGATTATTTGAGCGCTTCCAAGTATGTTTTTGCGCTTTGCGAACCTGCCTCAATAAGCTCATCGGTTCGCGCAAATGTAGAGGAATCTAATGCTTTGAGATCATCTGGCAGTTTTATATGGTGGAAACCTACTTTACGGTGATTTCTTAGAAGATCTATCTCATGCCCAGCTACCACATTGTTTGAATGCGAGAATGCTGTGTTTATGACATCACGAGCTGTCTGGTGTTCTTCTTTATTTGGCCGGCCGAGAACATCAAGGGCCCATATCTCTGTGGCGTCGAATACATCTAGTGCTACACGTACCGGTATAGCTGATGATACTCCCCCGTCAATGTGCAATTTCCCATCATCGAGTCGGACAGGAGGGTAAGCGCCAGGTAGGGCGGATGAGGCAATAAGTATATCAAGTGCTGAGCCTTGTCGCCACGCTACGGAGCGACCCGATAGAAGTTCTGTTGTCATTATAGCCAAAGGTAACTTCGTTTCGCTCAAGTTTTCTATTTTCAAGTGACTTTTTATCACTTTTCGAAGAGCTGAATCACCGAATAGATTTGGTTTTTTTGATAAACCTTGCAGTAAGTTGAGTGGTGAGAGTGGGAAAATGTCTTTGTTTCGAAGCGAGCGCCATAGCTGCTCAAGCTCTTCGATTGTCTCGCTTTCAGGAAGGCTGGCAAATGAGGCAGCGTTCAAACTCCCTACTGAGCAACCAACTACAGCATCGAACTCTAATCCAGAGTTGACGAGCTCTTTGAGCATTCCAACCTGAGCGGCCCCTCGCGTTCCCCCGCCTGTGAGTAGCAGTACACGTTTTTGCTTTCTCGGGAATAACGATCGTAGCAGCGATGGTTGTCTTCCTCTAGAAGATCGTTTATCACTCATTGTTGTTACGGTTCACGCCTGCTGCGGCATGTCCTGAGGCCAAATCATATATACGGGCATGTATAAAGGTTCAGAAGGTCACCAGACGGTCGCAGAGCCGCTGGCTTTGTTATCACCTTCAACTGGTGCAGTAACCCTCCGAGAACACCTTGCAAGTCTTTTTTGGGTGTTTCAAGCTGATGGCAGTTCCATTTTCTGGTCGACCTTCACGTTTTCCCAACTCTTCACCAAGCCGTTTGGGTAACGCACCTCGATATCTACTGTTTTCACCTGGCCTAGTCCAAACCATAGAGTTGCTGTACCATTAGACATGAATGACTGAGATTGTGTACCGGAGTATTTTACGATTTCTCTGCCAGCTGCGCTGACTTTGACGGAAGCTCCGTATATCTGGCGACCTCCTCGTACATCGCTGGGTGTCAGCTCAAGCCAAGCACCTTTCGCTTTTGTATTATTCTTGTAAAGCACTGGGCGACTGTCAAAACCCGATGCGATGACAAAATCTAAACGCCCGTCTCGGTCAAAGTCCCCAACAGCTACTCCCCCTGTAGGTGCGTCGATACCGATCCCGGACTGTTTGGCCACATTGACCCAACGGCCACCCGTACTAGCATATGTTCCATATGAAGGGGTTGGCGTAGAAGTCGATGGTGTTGCTGCTCTCTGCCTGACATCTGTTCTCTGGAAGAGAATAGGGGTGTCTTTTCGGAATGTCCAACCAATAGTCTTAGGTGAGAGTGTTCCGGTGTATCCACCAGCTTGAATTAGTTCATCAAAACCGTCTAGATCAAAGTCTGCGAATGCAGCACCCCAACCCCAATCACCATCGAGCAAACCCGACTCGATCGCTCTTTCTACATATTCTCTAGGGCCTGTCGATACACGCCACATGTTTCCGATCTTGGTCGGCACGTCTGATGGTCGCCCTCCAGGAGAGTTACCAATGAAGGAGAGAGGCGAGTAGATCTGAGTGACGAAGATGTCAAGGTAGCCATCACCATTGACGTCACTCAAGGCAGGACCCATCAACGCATGACCTGAGTAGTCGGCTTTCGTATCGGCTACGAACCTTTTACCACCATCGTTCCATAGTAACATACCTGTTCCGAAATCCCCAGCTACAAAAATGTCGGTGAAACCGTCGTTGTCGAGATCAGCGGCTGTCATTGCGTGAGCATAGGTGTGAGGTTCCCAGTATTTTGATACCGAACCTGCCCATAGGTCTTCGTTGACAACCGCTCTAACTGCTGCTCTTATCCCCAGTTTCGAAGTTACATCTAGGAAACCTTTACCCATTTCGTTTCGAAGTATCATAAGCCCTGGAGTGTCGAAACCCGCACGCTTATTGAGTGTCGTGACTGTATCTCTTCCAGCAAAGCTGAGTCCTAGATCCAACCAACCGTCATTGTCGTAGTCGAAAGTCATCACGGAGTTTGCGTTCCCAAAAAACTTCGTCTCAAAGGCAGGGATGAACTTATCAGTTTTTACTACCCATTTTCCAGATTCTCTTGCATATATCTCAAAAGGTTGGTTGGTTGGCCCAGCTTTGAAAACTGAGATAACTTCAAGTGTCCCGTTGTTGTCTAGATCTGCTACGGCAGGTGAGGCGGTCCAACGTTCGACTAGTGGTACCTTGATTGTTGATGAGACATCGCCCTGTCCGAATGTCTTGATTGGTAGGATTTCGAGTTCAAAGTGCCCTGTTTTATCATTTATCCAGACTTGATTCGGAGCTTTGATGATGTCATCATACCCATCGTTGTTTATATCGGCAACAGCTACAGCAGGTGCGCCGACGCTCATTACACAGAGCGAGATGTTCATGTTGTACCAGTGGTTTGGTAGGTTTTCTGACGAACCACTGATTTTACCGTCTGCGTAAGCTATAGGCTTCTCAACTTTACTAGTACGAGCGAATGGGCGTCGAACGTTGTCGTCCAGCAGAGAGGTTCGATAGCATTCTTCCATTGAGTAGTTGTCACCTTCGTTGAAAGCGTCACTTACTTCTTTGAACCGTAGAGTTTCACCGCTATCAGAAGTTGCGCAACCAGCTAGAGTGAGGGCTAAAATCCCTGAGAGGGCGAGTGCGACGAGAGGACGATATCTGTTAGTCCTATTCATAGTTCAATCCTTCTGTGACCGAAGTGGCGACGCAACTTCCCAGTTTCTCGGATGCGGCAATGTCAAAGTCGTATACCATACCAAGAAGTTTTAGTAGAGCCCCTACCTCGCCAACAAGCGCTGAAGGGGAAGGTAAAATTCGGGTCGTAGGAACTGATATCAACGACCCGCTCATCTCAATTCTGGGTTTGGCGTTTGAGACTGTTTTAGAGAGGATATCCATTGCGACTTTTGTTATTGTGATATGTTCTGAAGGATATGATGGTGTTGATGCAACTACTAAAGGAAGCGTGTCGGTGTCCAACGCTAGAGGGTTTGCTAAAAGGTAGGTGAATTTAGCTTTCCACGCTTTTATGAGAGCTTCATGAAATGCCATCGCAGCTGTGGCAAGCATCTTATCAGTCTCTCTTTCGCTCAACTTATTGTCGATAGCAGCGTTGGCTAGAATTTGCAACATTAGTTGTGATGGTTC
>Ga0209551_1000035_pt1 | contig 38280 bp, 35 predicted proteins | sample LauGreSuBDMM15SD_2_FD_187568 | JGI IMG/M metagenome (GOLD analysis project Ga0209551, IMG submission 187568) | Freshwater lake microbial communities from Lake Michigan, USA - Su13.BD.MM15.SD (SPAdes) (version 3) | ecosystem: Environmental > Aquatic > Freshwater > Lake | place: Lake Michigan, USA... | reverse complement strand
GTGTTTTCGAACCAAAAGCGATTAAACGCAACCCATTACGCAAAACCTGCACCGGGATTGAAATAATTTCGTCGGTCAACATTGCAGCCTCTGAGGTCATCGGCGACACACGCGTGATCTGCCCCACCACACCACCCTCGTCAAGAATAGGCATGCCAACTAAGATGCCCGCACGACTGCCCTTATTAAAGACAAGTCTGCGACTAAAGGTATTGACCGGCTCGTAAAGAACCTCGACCACGACCGTGGGATGCTCTGCTGCCTTTTCAAAGACCCCTAGCAGTCGTCTCAATTGCGCATTTTCAGCGCCCAAAAGCGCGGCGTTTGCCGTGACCTGCGCTAACTCTATGCGCTGTCTTTGCAAGGCTTCAGTTTCAGATTTGATTGAGGCAGCGGCATCGAACCAATCGTTACTGAGCGAAATCAAATCGCGCGGAAACAGGACAAAGCGTTGAAAGGGATATAACGTCGCCGATAACATTTCACGTACTGGATTTGTGCTTTTGTAAGTCGCATCTGTAAACAAAAGCGCGAACGCCACCAACACAAGTAGTGTCAGTTTGACCTCAGCGGCGGGACCGCGTCGAAAAAGCCTGAGGGTGGCGGGTCGTTGCATGATGGCTCGGTACTTAATCACTCACCAGTTGGGCGCCGTTGGCGCCCGCTGCGTTCGTTTTATGGAGGCGGCAACTATAGCGCCTCACCGCCCGTCGATGCGCGGCCGGACTAATCGTCAATAAAGATTGCGCCAAGTTTTTCAAGGTGCTCGAGGGCATCGCCACAACCGCGCACCACGCACGTCAGAGGGTCGTCAGCCACGATCACAGGCAAACCAGTCTCTTCTTGCAGCAAACGATCAAGGTCGCGCAACAAAGCGCCGCCGCCCGTCAACGAGATACCCTTGTCGGTGATGTCGGCCCCGAGTTCGGGCGGGGTGTTTTCGAGCGCAATTTTCACCGCCGACACAATTTGGTTCAGCGGATCTGTCAAGGACTCGAGAATTTCGTTGGAGGATACCGTGAAGCTGCGCGGAACACCCTCGGCCAAATTACGGCCCTTTACCTCGATTTCGCGAACCTCAGAACCAGGAAAGGCCGAACCGATCTGCTTTTTGATGTGCTCTGCAGTCGGTTCGCCGATCAGCATGCCGTAGTTACGACGAATGTAATTGACAATCGCTTCGTCAAATTTGTCGCCGCCCACACGCACCGAGCCCTTGTAAACCATACCGCCCAGCGAGATGACCGCAACTTCGGTTGTACCACCACCGATGTCAACTACCATCGAGCCGCTGGCGTCTGACACATTGAGCCCTGCACCAATCGCAGCAGCCATTGGCTCTTCGATCAGGTACACCTGGCTTGCACCGGCGCCCAAGGCAGATTCGCGAATCGCACGGCGCTCAACCTGCGTTGAACCACATGGTACGCAAACGATGATGCGCGGGCTTGGGGCAAACATGTTTCGCGGATGCACCATGCGAATAAATTGCTTGAGCATTTGTTCGGTCACGGTGAAATCGGCAATCACACCGTCTTTCATTGGACGAATGGCTTCAATGTTGCCAGGGACTCGCCCGAGCATCTGTTTGGCCTCGCGCCCCACGGCCTGGATGATTTTTTTGCCGCCGGGGCCGCCCTCGTGCCGAATCGCAACCACCGAAGGTTCGTCGAGCACGATACCCTTGCCACGAACGTAAATGAGCGTGTTGGCGGTACCGAGATCGATCGCCATATCACTTGAAAAATAACTACGCAGGAATCCGAACATGAGAGCCCAGCCAGAATAAAAGTTGATGCACGCAACATGCCGTGAATAGCCTGCCATCATAACTTATAATTCCGTTTAGATCGGCAAAAGGAGCTTACGTCAAGCTCGCAAAGTTACCCCACCATAGCCGCTCTACTCCTCAAAGAACTTCGACTTATGGCCATTACCGAACAAGAAGTCACTCGAATCGCCCGTTTGGCACGGCTCACCTTGTCACCTGAGCAAAACCTTCAGGCCCAAGGTGATCTCAACAAGATTATTGGGCTGATCCAAGAGCTACAAGCCGTTGATACCGCTCGAGTCGAGCCACTTGCTCACCCGCTGTCGGCGCTGCGAGACGTTCATTTACGGCTGCGTGAAGACATCGTCACCGAGGTAGCGTCGCCCGAAAGGCGCGAGGCACTCATGGTCAATGCCCCAGGCAAGGCTGAGGGGCTATTTTTGGTTCCAAAGGTGATTGAATAAATGAGCGCTGCACTCCACGGATTTCTAACGCTGGCGAGCCTGCAGGCCGCTTTAGCGCAAGGCAAGCTCAGCGCCACCGAACTCGCGCAAGATTGCCTCAAACAAATTCAAGCTCAACAGGGGCTCAATGCCTTTGTGCACGTCGACGCCGATCTCACACTCGCGCAGGCCCGCGCGGTCGACGCCAGTCGGGCTGCAGGCAGGGCTAGCCCGTTGTCCGGAGTCCCAATTGCCCACAAAGATGTGTTTGTGACCCAAGGTTGGCGCAGCACAGCTGGCAGCAATATGCTTAAAGATTACGTCAGTCCGTTTGACGCCACTGTTGTTAGCAAGTTGCTCACTGCGGGCTGCGTCAGCTTAGGCAAACTGAACTGCGACGAGTTCGCCATGGGCTCGGGCAACGAGCACTCAGCGTTCGGGCCCGCCCATAACCCTTGGGATCATGCTTGTGTACCAGGCGGCTCGTCTGGCGGTTCGGCTGCCGCTGTGGCTGCACGACTCGTTTTCGCCACCACCGGCACAGATACCGGGGGCTCGGTTCGCCAACCCGCCGCGCTGTGCGGGGTCAGCGGCATCAAACCGACTTACGGCGTGGTCTCGCGCTATGGGATGATTGCTTATGGATCGAGTCTGGATCAAGCCGGCGTCCTGGCGCCGGCCGCTGCCGATTTGGTTCCCTTACTCGACACCATCAGCGGCTTTGACGTCCGCGACGCCACCAGCGCCGAGCAATGCCACGGCGTACCAAACGCGCCGGGCCGCATTCAAAGCGAGTTCGACAAAGCGAGCGCTCACTTCTACTCTCAGGCCTCATTACCCCTGAAGGGTTTGCGCATCGGCGTACCGACCGAGTATTTTGGTGAGGGCCTGTCGCCTGAGGTTGGGGCAGCAATTGAAGCCGCCTTGGTTCAATTCGAACAACTCGGCGCGCAACGTGTTTCGATCTCGTTACCACGCACTCGCCTGTCGATCCCGGCCTATTACGTCATCGCCCCTGCCGAAGCCTCAAGTAACTTGTCGCGCTACGACGGGGTGCGCTACGGGCACCGCAGCGACTCGTACACCGATCTCGCTAATATGACGGGCCGCTCACGTGCCGAGGGCTTTGGTACAGAGGTCAAGCGCCGTATTCTTGTCGGCACGTATGTGCTGTCGCAAGGCTACTACGACGCCTATTATTTGCAGGCTCAACGTCTGCGCCGCATGATCGCCGACGATTTTCAGGCGGCCTTCACGCAACAATGCGATGTCATCATGGGGCCAGTGACGCCCACAGTGGCCAAGACAATTGGCGACAATCAAGACGACCCCACGGCAGACTGGTTGGCCGATATCTATACGCTCGGTTTAAATCTGGCCGGGTTGCCCGGCATGTCGGTGCCATGCGGTTTTGGTCAAAGTGCCGCCGGCAAGCCCTTGCCCATCGGCTTACAAATCATCGGTGACTATTTTGATGAGGGCCGTTTGTTGGCCGTCGCACATCAATATCAACTTGCCACCGACTGGCATCAACGTAGCGCGGGGCAAGCATAATGGCTTATGAAATTGTCATCGGTCTCGAAACCCATACCCAGCTTTCGACCCAGACCAAAATTTTTTCAGGTAGCAGCACGCGTTATGGTGCACAACCTAACACCCAAGCCAACGAAGTCGATATGGCCTTGCCAGGCACTTTGCCGGTCATGAACCGTGCCGCTGTTGCGCATGCGATTCGTCTGGGGCTGGCCGTGGGTGCCACCATCGCACCACGCTCGATTTTTGCGCGTAAAAACTATTTTTATCCAGACCTACCCAAAAACTATCAAATCAGCCAATACGAAATCCCTGTCGTATTGGGCGGATCCTTAACTTTTTTTGTCGGCGACAAAGAAACGACCATTAACCTCACCCGCGCCCACCTCGAAGAAGACGCAGGCAAATCGCTGCACGACAATTACATTGGCCCGCATGGCGAGCTCTCAACCGGCATTGATTTAAATCGTACCGGCACCCCCTTGCTTGAAATCGTCTCTGAGCCTGAAATGCGCTCGGCGGCTGAGGCTGTCGCCTACGCCAAGACCCTGCACAGCCTCGTCATGTGGCTAGGCATTTGTGATGGCAACATGCAAGAAGGTTCGTTTCGGGTCGACGTCAACGTGTCAGTGCGCCCTTTCGGGCAAAAAGAATTTGGCACCCGCGCCGAAATCAAAAACGTCAACTCGTTTCGCTTTATCGAACGCGCCATCAACTACGAAGTACGCCGGCAAATTGAACTGATCGAAGACGGCGGCAAGGTGGTTCAAGAAACCCGCCTCTACGACGCCGATCTTGATGAAACACGCAGTATGCGCAGCAAAGAAGACGCGCATGACTACCGTTATTTTCCAGATCCCGATTTACCACCCTTGGTGATTAGCCAAGACTGGATTGACCAAGTTCAACAGTCGATGCCGGCCTTACCCGACGAACTTAGACACCGCTTTATCAATGAGTTTGGAATTGCCCCCATCGACGCGGCCCAACTTTCGAGCAGCCGGGAGATGGCCACTTATTTTTTAGACATCCTCGAAGCACTCGAGTTGCATCCAACCGATGCAGCGACCGTCATGGCATTGCGCCCTGCTCGCGCCAAGCTTGCAGCCAACTGGTTGATGGGTGAAGTCTCGGCGACACTGAACCGCGAAGAAAAAGACATTGCGCAATGCCCAGTGGCAGCGCCCTTATTGGCCGCGCTGTTCAAACGAATTTTAGACAACACCATTTCAAACAAAATTGCGCGCGATGTATTCGCAGCGATGTGGGCTGGCGAAGAAAATGGTCAACCCGATGCCATCATCGCGGCTAAAGGTCTTACGCAGATCAATGACTCGAGCGCCATCGAAGCCATGATCGACGCCGTGCTGGCAGCCAACGCCGCCATCGTAGCCGAGTACCGTGCCGGCAAACAAAAGGGCTTCAATTCACTCGTGGGCCAAATTATGAAAGCGGCCAAAGGCAAGGCGAACCCGCAGCAAGTCAACGATTTGCTCAAGGCCAAGCTCGATCAAGCTTAACCGTCCACTTTTTACTGAATGCCGTATTGTGCCCGATATGCCAGCACTGCCTCGCGATACTGCGCAAACTCGGCATTCTGTTTAAGCAATACCAAGATGTCGTCAAGCGAGGCGATTGTCACCACCGGCAAGCCGTAGCGCTGCTGCACTTCTTGCACCGCTGAGTGAGGAGACAACTGTCCGTCTGCGCCAGCGCGCTCCATGCGATCCATGGCGATCAGCACCGCACAAGGTTCAGCGCCTGCTGCACGAATGATCTCAACCGACTCGCGCACCGAAGTGCCTGCGGTGATCACATCGTCAATGATCACGACCTTGCCCTTTAATGGTGCACCGACTAACACCCCACCCTCGCCGTGATCTTTCGCCTCTTTGCGGTTGTACGCGAAGTCAATTGCACGTCCGCTCATTGTGGGATGAGCGGCGAGTGCCACCGCCGTTGCGGTCGCAAGCGGTATGCCTTTGTAAGCTGGGCCAAACAACATATCAAATGGCAGTTTAGAATCGACTAAGGCCTGCGCATAAAAATGGGCTAACTTCCCCACCGAGGCGCCAGAATTAAAGAGCCCTGCATTAAAAAAGTAAGGGCTGGTGCGCCCCGATTTGGTCACAAAACTACCAAAGCGCAGCACCCCTTCGTTTAAGGCAAACTGCACAAATGCACTACGTTCTGAACCCGTCGACATCGCAAGCCTCGTGATTTAAGTTTTTCGATGGATTGCATTATCTCATTGACCAGGAGCCCGACCTTGCTACGCATCACCTCACTGAACCTAAATGGCATCCGCTCGGCCTATAACAAAGGGCTTGCGAACTGGTTAAAAACGCATCAGGCCGACATCCTGTGCCTGCAAGAGCTTAAAGCCCACCTTGCTGACATTCAAGAAGACTTTCAACATCCACACGACTATACCGGCCATTTTTACGCCGCCGAAAAAAAAGGCTATAGCGGCGTAGGCCTCTACTTAAAAACCGAACCGAAACGTGTGATTCAGGGTATGGGCTGTGAAGAGTTCGATCTTGAGGGCCGTGTGATTCGGGCCGACTGGTCAAATATTTCTGTGATCAGTGCGTACCTACCCTCAGGCTCTAGCGGCCCTGAGCGCCAAGAAGCAAAATTTCGTTTTCTTGCGCAGTTTGGCCCTTGGATGCAAGCGTTGATGGATGACCATAAAAAGACCAAACGCGAGTACGTAATCTGCGCTGACTGGAACATCGCACACAAAGAAATCGATCTAAAAAACTGGAAATCGAATCAAAAGAATTCTGGCTTTACCCCCGAAGAGCGTGCTTGGATCACCCAAGTCATCGACGAAATCGGCTTTGTCGACGTCTTTAGGCAGTTAGATGAGCGCGCCGAACAATACACCTGGTGGAGTAATCGCGGCCAAGCCTGGGCCAAGAACGTAGGGTGGCGGCTTGACTATCAGCTTGTCACACCGGGCCTAGCTGCAAAAGCAAAAACAGCAAGTATCTACAAGGACGAACGCTTTTCAGATCATGCGCCACTGACCATTGATTACGACTTTGCTTTGAAGTGACGGAGTGCGAGCGGGCTAATGGCCTGAAGCCCACAGCACAAACTGACTTTTTTTATCTTGGCGAAATGATCTTTTTTAGACGCCAGCCGCGTCAATGCGATCAATATCTTTTCTGCGCCAATACAGCAACCACAGCCCGGGCAGCGCGATTAATACCGTCAGTAAAAAGAAAGTCGGCCAACCTGAAAGCTGCACTAATTGAGGCGTCAGTGGGCCAGCTAGATAGGTGCGCCCCACCGCTGACAACGCCGAGAGCAGCGCAAATTGCGTTGCCGAAAACTGTTGATTGCAAAGCCCCATCAACAGGGCGACAAAGGCTGCGGTACCCATGCCGCCGCATAAGTTTTCGATACCAACCCCGGCCGCCATCAACCACACGTTGTGCGGCCCGACCGAGATGACCCAGAACCCCAGGTTAGATACCGCCTGCAAGACACCAAACAACATCAACGAACGATACAAGCCGAGACGCGCCATCAACGCGCCACCCGCCAAGGCGCCCACAATGGTGGCTGCCAACCCCAATAATTTATTGACCGTGCCGACTTCAGTGGCGGTATAGCCTGCCGCGCGAATTAAAAAAGTGGTGGATAGCGCACCCGCAAACGCGTCACCCAACTTATACAAAACAATCAACACCAACACGGTAATGGCTTCGGGTCGTCCAAAAAATTCGCGAAAAGGTTCGATCACGGCTTGGCGCAAAGAACGCGGCGTTTGCGCAGGTACCTCTGGCTCGGGTGCCCAGAAACTTGCCAGCGCCATCCCCAACATCAAGGCACCCATCAACAGATACGTTGAGCCCCAGCCTAACCATTGATCCGCCAAAATCAAGGCCAGGCCACCCGACACCAACATGGCCAAGCGGTAGCCCAAGACCGATAACGCCGCCCCCGCACCACGCTCGTCTTTGCGCAGCACATCGCTACGATAGGCATCAAAAGCAATGTCTTGCGTTGCCGAACAAAACGCGACGAACACAGCCAGCAAGGCCAGTGGCAACAAACCCTGGCCTGGCGAGAGGCACCCCATGCCTAATATCCCCAAGGCCAGCAACACCTGCATCAACACCATCCAGCCTCGCCTGCGCCCAAGCCAAGGCGGTGCATACCGATCAATGAGCGGTGCCCATAAAAACTTTAAGGTGTACGCGGTGCCCACCAACGTTAAGAACCCAATTTCTTGAAGCGAAACTTGTTCAATCGTGGCCCAAGCCTGCAGCGTACCGCCGGTTAAAGCTAGAGGCAATCCGCTTGCAAAGCCAAGCGCAAGCAACGGTGCAACACGTCGACTGGTGTACAGCTTTGATGCCGCAACCGGTGTCGTCGCAGGACTCGCAGGAGTCGTGGAAGTCGCTGGAGTCGCAGGAGTCGTGGGAATTGCAGGAGTCATGGCGACGTCATGCGCGGGAGCGTGGTGGAGTAGAGCGGTCGGCCGTAAATCGATAGGCCGCAAGAGTACTGCGCCAACCCGCTAAAAACTTTACCTCGCGCTGATCATTAAAGGTTGCGCGCTCAAGAATACTGAAACCCAATTTGTGTGACAGGCGTTCAAAATCTTTCAACGTACACAGATGGATGTTGGGCGTGTCGTGCCAGTCGTAGGGCATTTGACCCGTCACCGGCATACGCCCCAACAGAATCGACCAGCCATGCGGCCAATAGCCAAAATTGGGGAAGGACACAATCGCCTCACGAGCGACACGCGTCATTTCGCGCAGGATATGTTCAGTGTTGTGCATCGACTGTAGTGTTTGCGACAGCACCACCGTATCAAACTGCTGATCATCAAACATGGCTAAACCATCTTCGAGGTTCTGCTGAATAACATGCACACCGCGTTGCACGCAGCTCAACACACGCGCATCACTAATTTCGACCCCAATCCCCTGTACGCTTTTGCTTCGCTTGAGGTGGGCAAGCAAGGTTCCATCGCCGCAACCTAAATCCAGCACGCGTGTTTGCGGCTGCACCCATTGCGCGATACGGGCAAGATCACCCCGCAGATCTGCTACTTGGGGCGTTGACATCTCACTGACCAAGCGAGCCTGACCTGTTGGAGATGCCTGACGTATCGCAAGCGTTTGGCCGACTGCCGATGCCCGACTGGTGGCGCTTGTCTCGTGACTCATGGCTGCACCTCAGGCTTAGAAATAACCTCTGTCAGTGTCGCAGCGATACGCAAAAAGTATGCACACAGCAGTCCATGATACCGAGCATCATCCAGCAAAAAAGCATCGTGACCATGCGGCGCATCAATTTCAGCATACGTGACAGCCTGTTCATTTTTTAGCAACGCCTGCACCATCTCTCGTGAGCATGCGGGGGCAAAGCGCCAATCCGTCGTAAACGAAATCAATAAAAAATCTGCTGTCGCTGGCGCCAACGCTTTGGCTAAATCACCATTGGTTGCGCGTGCAGGATCAAAATAATCCAGTGCGCGGGTAATTAACAAATAGGTGTTTGCATCAAAGTAGCGTGAAAATTTTTCGCCCTGGTAACGCAGATAAGACTCAACTTCAAACTCAACGCCGTAGCCATAATGAAACGCGCCGCCGGCAGCAGGTTCACGTTGGGTTCTGCCAAATTTTTCAGCCATATCGTCGTCTGACAAATAGGTGATGTGACCCACCATACGCGCCACCGACAGACCATGTCGCGGGACCGTATTGTGTGCGTAATAATCGCCCCCATGAAACTCTGGGTCGGTAATAATCGCACGCCGAGCGACTTCGTTAAAAGCAATATTTTGTGCCGATAGTCTTGGGGTCGAGGCCACCACCACACAGTGTGCAACCCGCTCGGGCAACGTGATGGCCCAACTGAGGGCTTGCATCCCGCCAAGCGACCCACCCATTACAGCGGCAAACCGCTCAATGCCAAGCTTATCTGCCACGCGCGCCTGCGCACGTACCCAGTCCTCAACGGTCAACACCGGAAACGCAGCGCCCCAGGGCTTTCCGGTTTCGAGCCGAAGAGAGGCCGGGCCCGTTGAGCCAAAGCACGAACCAAGATTGTTGATACCAATCACAAAAAATACATTGGTGTCGACCGGTTTGCCCGGGCCCACCAAATTATCCCACCAGCCTATATCTTCAAGGTTATCTGCGGCACGGCCCGCCACGTGATGCGAGGCGTTTAACGCATGGCATACCAATATCGCATTGCTAGCCTCGGCATTGAGCGTGCCATAGGTTTCAATCGCCAATTCATACGCGTTAATCGTTTGCCCACTACTTAGAGGCAGAGGCTCGTGAAATTGCAAAAACTGGGTGTGTACAACGCCGACTGAACCCGCCTCACCTTCAGTGGGCGTCTTTAAAGCGTGCGCGTCTTGTGAAACGAACTGTGTGGTCATACGGACCTTCTTTAGCGGGATTTATGAGGCGCCCGCAAGCGGATCGAGCAAATCGGCGCCAACTAGTTCAAATTTTAGCATTGCACGGCCTTAGCGGTGTACAGATGTATACATTGCTAACAATTCGAATCAGTTTCACCGCAATTTCTTACAAATGGCTACAAATTTTTATCGTTTTACAGGGGTTTTGCGAATTTGCAGACACCTTGGATCAGGGCACACTGTGCCATTGAAATTAGCAGCTGCAGGAGCCAGACACTTCATGACCCGACCTAAGCTCTCTGAAAGAGAACTCGAATGCCTCGAATGGGTGTCGCTTGGCAAAACCAGTTGGGAGACCGGCCTCATTTTGGGGGTCAGCGAACGCACAATTAACTTCCACTTGTTAAACGCCGCTCGAAAGCTAAACGTTTATGGCCGTCAGGCGGCTGTAGCCATCGCGCTGCGACAGAACCTTTTGCACGTTTCACCTCGCGAGGCTGCGGCGGGCGCCAACGTACAACCCAGACGCCTCACCCCTAGCGCAGAACCAACGAGCGCATAAACTCGGTCGCATGCTCTTTTGATAATGACTTTTGCGGACCCGACACGACAATCTGAAGCAATACGCCTCGGTGTATCAACACGCGTCCCATCAAGCGCGCGGCTTGCCCGCCTACCACCGACTCAATTTCAAAGATGTCGCCGCTTAATGCCTGCGGCGCAAGAGGCTGACCCACCCGAGCGGCTAGCGCCGTCGCAAACGCACGCACTAGTCGTTCAGTTTGGGCCGCTTCAAGCTCTGGACTGAGCGGGGCATAACCCACTGAAAATACAGACTGCTCGACCGCAGCCGAGGTCAGTGAAAAAACGAGTTCGATACCATCCACCCTGAGCGTGCGCTGCTCAGTTTGTACCCGCGCTGGAAACGCCACCACCGCGCGATCGTCGGCGACAGTGAGTTCGCGCCAGTTATAGTCAGGGGTACAGCCCGCCAGCCAAAGCCAGCCGAACAGCACTAACAAAAATTTAACTTTATGCATTTGTTCTTTAAACCCGTCGTTTTGTTTCAGTTTCAGATTGCATGCTTCATCCGTCATATTGTTCCTGATCGATAGGCGCGTCAAACCTCGCCTTTCGGGCGGCGAGCGCCCGTTGATTTGCCCAGAAACAGGTCAAAGCCCAATTCCCTTAAAATCAGCTTTTGCTTGACCTTAGGATCGTCTGTGACCTCAACGCTGTCCAAACATTTGGCCCAACTACAAGCCAACCCAAAAATTTTGGGTCAGTCGCTGCGCGGCATCGAGAAAGAAGGATTACGGGTTGATCAAGGCGGGCGCCTTTCTACCACGCCGCACCCTGCGGCGCTTGGCTCGGCGCTTACGCATCCCAGCATTACCACCGACTATTCAGAGGCCTTACTCGAGCTGATTACAGGCACGCACAGCACGGTCGATGCCTTAATGACAGAACTGGATCAGGTGCATCGCGTCGTGGCGACCAACCTGCGCGACGAACTGCTCTGGAATCATTCGATGCCCGCACAATTGCCGCCTGAAGCCGACATCCCGATTGCGTGGTACGGCACCTCGAACACCGGAATGATCAAACACGTTTATCGCCGAGGTCTGGCGCAACGTTATGGCAAAACCATGCAGTGCATCGCCGGGGTGCATTACAACTTTTCTTTTGATGAGTCGTTTTGGAGCGCGCTCGACTTACCCCAAGCAGAAGCCAAAGACAGGCGCTCGGCTGGTTATATCTCGCTGATCCGCAACTTCACGCGCTATAGTTGGCTGCTGATGTACCTCTTTGGCGCATCACCCGCTGTATCGCGCGACTTTTTGCGAGGCCAAACCGCCGGGCTACAGACGCTAGGGGATCACACGCTTTATCTGCCCTATGCAACCAGCTTACGCATGAGCGACCTGGGCTATCAAAATAAAGCCCAGGCCAGCTTAAAGCTTTGCTACAACGATCTCACGATGTTCTTGCAACGGCTCTATGAGGCGGTCACAACCCCTTGGCCCGACTATCAAAAAATTGGTACTCGCCGCGACGGCCAATGGCTGCAGCTCAACTCCAACGTGTTGCAAATCGAAAACGAATTTTACTCAAGCATCAGGCCTAAGCGCACCACGGGCCCATGCGAACGTCCGATTACGGCGCTCGCCGAGCGCGGTATCCAATATGTCGAAGTACGTTGCCTAGACATCGACCCAAACGAGCCCTTAGGTATTGCCGGGCAGACCGCAAGATTTGTTGACGCGTTCTTATTATTTTGTGCGATCCAAGAGAGCCCACCTTTTGCCGACAGTGGCTGGTGCCCTGAAAGCGCCAGCAACTTCGCCAGCGTCGTCAAACAAGGGCGGCAGCCTGGCCTGCAACTTAAATCCCAGGGCAAAGACCTCGCGCTGGCAACCTGGGCTGAGCAGCTACTCGAACAGATTGGCCTGTGTGCCGAGACCCTCGATGGCGCCCTCGCCGACACTCGCTATACACAGTCAGTTACCGCACAGCGCGAAAAAATTCTCGATATAGAGGCCACTCCTTCAGCCCGCGTCCTGGCGCACTTAAAAACGTCGGGAGAGTCGTATCAAGACTATGCGCTGACCCAAAGCAGCGCGCACGCAAATACCTTACGAAAAACCGGCCTGAGTGCAGCTGAGAGTGCGTTGGCGGCCAAACAGGCTGAACAATCTCTGGCTGATCAAACAAAACTAGAGGCTGGCGATACCGAAGGTTTTGACGAGTATGTCGCGCGGTTTCATCGCGCACTCAAGCGCCCGAGCTGAGCGCAAAGTGAGAAGAGCCCTGCTATATCGATGAAGACTGCTCAACTCCGCGTTATGAACTGACCCAATTAATTGGACATCATAAACGGGTCGTGAAGTCACAAATGGGAGAGCCCCTATTTTTTTGGTGCGCCCGACAGGAATCGAACCTGTATCGAGAGTTTCGGAAACTCTTATTCTATCCATTGAACTACGGGCGCCAGAGGCCGGATTATAGCGGTAGCCAAGAGCACGAGTGCGTGACACCCTGAGCGAGTCCGATCCCGCTATAATCCGAAGGTTATACGAAAGCAATTACACCACTTTAATCTAGCCGCCTGCTTGGGCAGCGCTTCAACTATAAGTACTGAAGCGTTGGTCAACTCGGCGAAGCCACGCAGGACTTGTTCATGAGCGACACGCAACAACACGAAGCACACGGTTCAGCTATCAAAACACCCAAGCAATTGATTACGATCATTGTGCTTGCATTGGTTGTTCCTATTATCGTTATTATCCTGCTGGTCAACATGGTTGCGGCGGGTAACGCACCCGTTGCGGGCTCAGATGCGTTAGGCCCCGAGGCAACGGCCAAACGCATTGCGCCGATTGCCAAGCTCGAAGTGGTTGACGCCAGCGGTCCTAAGGTCTTCAAAACCGGCGAACAAGTCTATAAAGCCGTATGCGCAGGCTGTCACCAGGCGGGTGTTGCGGGCGCCCATAAATTTGCCGATCCAGCAGCGTGGTCTGCCCCCATCAAAACTGGCTTAGACGCAATGGTCGTCAGCGTTGTCAAAGGCAAAGGTGCCATGCCAGCAAAGGGTGGCAACCCCTCTCTGGATGATTTTGAACTTACCCGCGCCGTGGTCTACATGACCAATGCTGCAGGTTCAAGCTTTCCCGAACCCGTTGCACCGGCAGCCGCTGCAAAATAATATTGAGTTTTCTGTACAGAGGTCAACAAAAGCGCGCCCACGGGCGCGTTTTTATTTGAAGCTGGTCTAAGCGGCGTTAAGTGGTCTTATTCAGCATCGCTTTAAGCGCCTCGAGACGATTCTTCGGGCTCATGGTTTCGACCGGCTTTTGGTCAAGCGCGACCGACAAACCCATCTCTTCGATAAAACGCGAAGGCTCGCGCACCAAGTCTTCGCGCGCGCGGCGACGCTTCTGACACCAACTCAAATGCAGACTGCGTTGCGCGCGCGTAATACCAACATACATCAGTCGGCGTTCTTCTTGAATCCTGGATACCAACGCATCAGCCGCTTTGCTAGGGTCAACATCCTCATCATCGCGACCGAGGTGTGGCAAGAGCCCCTCTTCAACACCCAGCAGATACACGTGAGGGTATTCAAGCCCTTTTGATGCATGCAAGGTCGACAACTTTACCGCGTCTTGCTCTTGCTCGTCGCTGCGCTCAAGCATCGTCACCAAAGCAACGTGCTGCACCAGATCCAGCAAACCCATACTATCGGCCTCGGCTTTGCGCTTAAGCCATCCAACAAGCTCTAAAACGTTTTGCCACCGATTTTGAGCGGGCTTTTCATCGAGCATGTCATAGAGGTAGCGCTCGTACTGGATCGCGCTCAATAAATCATCGAGAATCACACCGGCGGGTTCGGCGGCTTTTACAGTCTGACCCGTGGGCGTGTGCCCGGCTCGCAGCTGAATCTTTACAATGAACTCGCCAAAATGCCGCAGCGGTTCAAGTTGGCGCGGATTTAAGCGCGACTCAAGACCCATCTCAAAGACCGCTTCAAACAACGAGATTTGTCGTTCGCCGGCATATTGACCGAGCGTTTGCAGCGTGACCTGACCGATTCCACGCTTAGGTGTTGTCGCTGCGCGAATAAAGGCGGGATCATCCTCTTCGTTGGCAATCAGGCGCAAGTAGGCAAGGATATCGCGTATCTCAGCCTTGTCGAAAAAACTTTGCCCTCCCGAAATTGCGTAGGGAATGTGCAAATTACGCATCGCCTGCTCAACAATTCGGGCCTGGTGATTACCGCGATACAAGATCGCAAAGTCCTTCCATGCGGCTTGTTTCTCAAAACGCGCCGCCGAAATTTTCATCGCCACGTTTTCAGCTTCAGCCTCGTCATTTGGCATGGCGGTCACGCTAATCGCATCACCTGTGCCATGCTCTGACCATAATTTTTTTTCAAAGAGCTTTGGATTTTTTGCAATCACATGGTTTGCGGCAGCCAAAATACTTTGGCTAGAGCGATAGTTCTGTTCAAGCTTCACCAGCCGAATCTGAGGGTAATCTGTCGTGAGCTTTGCGAGGTTTTCAATGGTGGCGCCGCGCCAGGCGTAAATGGCTTGGTCATCATCACCCACCGCAGTAAACATGGCACGGGGGCCCGTCAGCCACTGCACTAAGCGATACTGACAAACATTGGTGTCTTGATATTCGTCAACCAATAAATAGCGCACGCGCTTTTGCCACTTCTCTCGCACTTCGGCTTCGCGCTCAAAAATTTGCGCGGGTAACGCGATCAGATCATCAAAATCTACAGCTTGGTAGGCCGCGAGCGTTGCGTTGTAACTGCGATACACCCGTGCAGCCTCAACTTCGCTGGCCGTCGCTGCGATAACAGCCGCCGCATCCGGATCAATCAAGCCGTTCTTCCAGAGTGAAATTGTTTGCTGCACCGAGCGTAAGCGCCCGCGATCGGTAGTCACCAGTAAATCTTGCACGATCGCCAGCGCGTCATCAGAGTCAAAAATAGAAAACTGTGGCTTGAGACCTGCGTGCTGCGCCTCTTCGCGCAAAATACGTACGCCAAGCGAATGGAAGGTACTAATCGTGAGCCCTTTGGCTAAGGCCGGATCGACTAAGCGCTTGACACGATCATCCATCTCGCGGGCGGCTTTATTTGTAAAAGTCAACGCCACCACGTTGCGGGCTTTGTAGTCGCAGTCGCGCAACAAATACGCGATCTTCTGCGTGATCACTCGCGTTTTACCTGAGCCAGCGCCCGCCAAGACCAAGCAGGGGCCATCCAGATACAACACCGCTTCACGCTGTGTTGGATTTAAGCCATTTGTTGCAAACGTTGACATAGCGCCGAATCAGATCTCGAGTGGGTCTACCTCAAGCTGCCACCGCACGTGACGTGCATCAGACTGCTCAGGTAGTAATTTAAGCCAGTGTCGCAATAGCGATTGCAACGCAGGACGATTGGTCGATTCAAGCAACAGCTGCGCGCGACACATGTTGTCGACACGCACGATACGTAACGGTACCGGGTCATATAAGGTCAGTACCGCCTCAGTCTGATAGTGCGCAGATAGCTCGCCTGCCAACTCACGGGCGCCACGCAAAAAATCAAGCGCGGGCGACAGTTCGCGCGCTTCAGCGCTGAGTAACGCCTGATACGAAAAGGGGGGCAACGTAGCTGCTTGCCGCTCTTGCAGCGAATGTCGCGCAAAGCCCGCGTAATCATGCTTCAACAGCGCCTGATAGACTGCTTGCTCTGGGTAACCCGTTTGAACAATCACCTCTCCGTGGCCGCTATGGCGACCCGCGCGCCCCGCCACCTGCATGAGCTGTGCAAACAAACGTTCTGGCGCTCGAAAATCTTGCGAAAACAACATCGCATCGGCATTGAGTACGCCCACCAAGCCAAGGTTCGCAAAATCATGCCCTTTCGCCACCATCTGCGTACCCACTAATATATCGACCTCGCCGGCATGCACGCTCGCAAAGAGCGCCCGCGCTGAGCCCTTTTTACGCGTACTGTCGGCGTCAATGCGCACCACTCGCGCTCCCGGAAACAACTCGGCCAGATGTTCTTCGACCCGTTGCGTGCCTCGGCCCATTGGCTGTAAATCTTGATCGCCGCAATCGGGGCAAGCCTTTGGCACAGCTTGCGCGAACCCGCAATGATGACAATGTAATTGCGCGCGTTTTGCAGTGAGTCGATGCAGCACCGTAAAGGTTGTGCAGCGCGTGCACTGACTGACCCAGCCACACGAATTGCAATGTAACGCTGGTGCATAGCCTCTTCTGTTTAAAAATATCAAGACCTGCTCTTTGTTTGCAAGCCGCGCACGCATCGCCTCTAAAAGATGGGGCGACAAGCCGTGATCCATTTGCAAGCGACGGGTATCGACCAGACGTACCGAAGGCAGGGTGACCGCGCGCGCGCGCGCAGGCAAGTCAAGCCGTTGATAGGTTGATTTCTCGGCGTTGGCCCAACTTTCGAGCGACGGGGTCGCTGACCCTAACACCACAGGGATACCCAGATCATGCGCCCGCCAAACCGCCAGATCACGCGCCGAATAGCGCAACCCATCTTGCTGCTTGTAAGATGGGTCATGCTCTTCATCAACAACGATGAGCCCAAGGTCGTCGAGCGGTGCAAAGATGGCCAAACGAGTACCGAGCACAATGCGGGCCTCACCGGCTTGTACCCGTAACCAGGCACGCAGACGCTCGCCGTCTGACAAGGCGCTATGTAAGACCGCCACACCATTGATCCCTGCCACAGGTTCAAGACGCGCACGCAAGGACTGCTCAAATTGTGGCGTTAGATTGATTTCGGGCACCAGCATCAGCACACGTTTACCACGCGCTAAAGTTTGTGCGGCCGCATGTAGATAGACCTCGGTTTTACCGCTTCCGGTTACCCCATAGAGCAAAAAGGTCTTAAAACCGTTTGCAGCAACGAGTGCCGCAACAGCTTGTTCTTGCTGACTGTTGAGTTGCGGCACCGTCGAAATTGCCGCAGCCTCTTGTTGGACAGCACGGCGTTTACTTAGGCGAGCGACAGGGCCAGCTCCCGAGCGCTTGCCTTGATACGAGGCCACGCTGCGCAGCGGCATCGGCAGCGCCGGTAAAATTACCTCACCGAGTGGGCGTTGGTAGTATTCGGCCGCGAATGTTGCGAACTGCAACCAACTTTTGCTGAGCGGCGCGATATCTTTCAACACAACCGACACTTCTTTGACCTTGTCAGGAGCATAAGCTGGAAGGTCAGGCAAACCGACAACGACTCCAATCATCTTTCGACGTCCAAATACGACGATGACACGATCACCCACGTCCACGGGCTCTGTCGACCGATAATCGTATGAATCAGCCAAAGGAACGTCTAACGCAATTCGAACCCACCGTATCTTGGCAGTCGTGTCGCTGTACTCGGACGGGATAAGGTCAGCCATGTAGTTAAAGTGGTTTCTCTGTTAGTGCACTAAAGCACTGAGATACAGGGCTTTCGAAATAATAAACAGATCCTGTGGATAACTTTGGGGAAAACTCAATCGCCGTAATCGCTTATTGCACAATTCGGAATCGCATTGCAGCATTGTCTTTTTGAAGTTTACGGTTTTTATCGTTTAAATTCAATGAGATACAAATCATTTCTGAAGTAATTATTAAAAACTTAGGGAGTTTCATTAATTTGTAAATTTTGTGCATAACTTACAAAAAAAGGCTTATATCGTAAGGGTTTTCAAGGGAAATCACCTCAAAAACCACGCCGTTATTAGTTCTGACTGTAACTAGCATGAAACTTCGGGCTGTAGGCGCGAACTTCGTCTACCAACACGGCTACGGCCTCTGGGGGGGTAAATTGTGAAATCCCATGCCCGAGATTAAACACATGACCGCCGCGTCCGACCTCGCCAAACGCCTCGAGCACACGCCGAACTTCTGCCCTAATCGCCGCTTCGCCCCCAAAAAGTGCCATAGGATCAAGGTTGCCCTGTAAGGCGACAGAATCCGACACACGCTTACGTGCACTGTTGAGGTCGACCGTCCAGTCAAGCCCGACCGCGTCGGCGCCGCACGCTGCAATTTGCTCAAGCCACTGCCCACCACCCTTCGTGAAGACAATCGAGGGTACAACGCGCCCTTCATGCTCTTTAATCAGCTGTTGCACCACCTGACGGGTGTAATGCAACGAAAACTGCTGAAATAGTTGGTCTGCAAGCACACCACCCCAACTGTCAAAAATCATGACTGCCTGCGCGCCCGCTTTAATTTGAGCATTTAAATACAGCGCAGTGGTTTGAGCGTTGATCTGCAAAATGCGATGTAATAAATCTGGGCGGGAGTAGAGCATACTTTTAATCAAGCGATAATCGTCACTGCCCTGCCCCTCGACCATATAGCAGGCAACCGTAAATGGGCTTCCTGCGAAACCAATCAAAGGCACCCTGCCGTTTAGTTCGGTGCGTATTAAGCTGACCGCATCAAAGACGTATTGCAGCTTGCCCAGATCAGGAACTTCAAGCTTGTTAACGTCGTGTTCGGTACGAAGCGGGCGTGCAAACCGCGGGCCCTCGCCCTGTGCAAACGACAGGCCCAAGCCCATCGCGTCTGGAACAGTCAAGATGTCAGAAAACAAAATAGCTGCGTCAAGATTGAAACGCTCGAGCGGCTGAAGCGTGACTTCTGCCGCGTAGCTTGGGCTTTGCGCCAAGCCCATAAAAGACCCAGCGCGCGCCCGTGTTGCGTTGTATTCGGGCAAGTATCGACCTGCTTGTCGCATTAACCATGTCGGGGTGTAGGGCACCGCCTCACGTTTAAGTGCGCGCAGAAATACATCGCTTTGTAATGGTGTAACGCCCACAGGAGTCCTTATTTAAGTCTTGCGCTAGCCACGCATCAGGCAAAGGCTATCGCTTGTTCACTCGGTATTTTACCGGACTGCACGGAAAGCCTCGGCCTTTAGGGCGGGGAGGATGTCAATCTTCACCGTCATCTGCGCGGTACAACTCAGCCGCAATGTCATGTTTGCGCATCAGTGCCCAAAACGCACGTCTGTGCTTATTTGACGCTCGTGCTGCCATGGCAATATTGCCGCTGTGCTTGATGAGCGCCTCGGTGATGTAAGTACGTTCAAAATTGCTCACAAGCCGATTTTTTGCATCACGGAAAGAGCCTGGCTGCTCTGTTTGATGACGTATGGCGTTGAACGCGATTGCGCTTTTCAGTGGCTCTCGGTCAACGCCACGATTAATCTTCGCCTTCTGTGCTTTAGCGTTTAAAAACACTTGCCCCGCATGCCCTGGTAATTGCGCAGCAGCGTGGCCAGCCACGGCCTGCCCTAGAGTCGCCTTCTCAAGCTTTGGACTTAACTGAGGCACCGCTGCGCACCAGTCTGACGAAATATAGCCAGCATCGGGCTCACGCAAGGTGCCGGGTTTTGGCACGCGCGAGACGGTCGTGAGCACTCTGGCACGAAACTCATCTGGGCATAAAGGCAACCTTACAAAATCAGTCATCCCGAGTTCAAGCAGGTCTTGCATTGCTGCAGACTTCAGATTTTGAAAAATTCCAACGAGTGGTAGAAAAGGGCCCCGCGGGATCAGGGCGAGTGCTTGCCGCGTCCAGGCCAAGGTGTCGAGCGATACCGGCACCAAGCACAGGTCGAAGCGTCTAAGACTAATGCCCGCTTGAGCAAGCGCTTGTGCAGGTAAAGTCACGACCTCCGTTGTGCTGACCTCGAGGTCTTGACCTGCCTCCCACTCAAGTTGGTGCAACCTGACACGTGTCAAAGCAGGCGCAGCCCCTGACAATACATCCTCAAGCCACACCCGGTGAGCCGCCAGTCGCAACACTGCGCAGTCTATTTGTTGTCGCATCTTTTCTCTCCAAACCAAAACCATTAGGCTAGGCTTGATGCAACGCCAAGAATAGTCGGAGTTTACGCAACCGCATATGTACGAGCTACCGCGAGGCTGCCACGATCTGCAGAGTATCTATAGCCCTACCGCTTGGGTCTCGGCGCAACGCCAAGAGCGATCAAGCATCGCCAGAGGCAAAAAAAACACCCCAGTAGTTGGATAGGTGTCCAGTTATTGGGGTGCAGTTCAAGGCATGTAATTTTTACCGCCACTGACGTCAACTTCGCCAGCATCGAATGCCGTATTTAATGCTTATTAGTCAACTCGCGGATACGACGTGCTGCTGAGGCTTGCGCTGCCAACATATCGAGTTCTGCTTTGACCACATCCATACTGGCTTGATCTTTAGCGTTACGCAAAGCTTCTTGCGCGGCAAGGCGTGCAGCATCGGCTTTTGTCTCGTCAAGATCGCCGCCGCGAATCGCGGTATCGGATAGCACCGTGACATGCCCTGGTTGCACTTCTAGCAAACCGCCCGCCACGAAAATACTCTCTTCAGAATTATCTTCAAGAATAATGCGCACCAAACCAGGTCGAATGCGCGAGATCAGCGGGGTATGACCGGGCAAAATACCCAGCTCACCCGACTCACCGGGCAGTACTACAAACTTAGCATCGCCCGAGTACAGAGACGTTTCTGCACTGACAACGTCGACTTTGATGGTAGCCATGATAGATCCTTATTGGAGTTTCTTGGCTTTCTCGAAGGCTTCGTCGATCGATCCGACCATGTAGAACGCCTGCTCAGGCAATGCATCGCACTCGCCTTCGACAATCATACGGAAACCACGAATGGTCTCAGACAAGGGAACATACTTGCCTGGCGAACCCGTGAACACCTCGGCCACATGGAAAGGTTGCGACAAGAAACGCTGAATCTTACGCGCACGCGCTACGGCTTGCTTGTCTTCAGGTGACAATTCGTCCATACCCAAGATCGCAATAATATCGCGCAGTTCTTTATAACGTTGCAATGTTTGCTGAACGCCACGCGCCACGTTGTAATGCTCTTCACCGACCACGTGCGGATCAAGCTGGCGGCTGGTCGAATCGAGCGGATCAACCGCTGGATAAATACCAAGCGCTGCGATGTCACGCGACAACACAACTGTTGAATCCAAATGCTGGAAAGTCGTTGCAGGAGACGGGTCAGTCAAGTCATCGGCCGGCACATACACGGCTTGTACCGACGTAATCGAACCTTGCTTAGTTGAGGTAATGCGCTCTTGCAGCTTACCCATTTCTTCAGCCAGGGTTGGTTGATAACCCACAGCAGAAGGCATACGACCCAGCAAAGCGGATACTTCAGTACCTGCCAAGGTGTAGCGATAAATATTATCGACGAAGAACAGAATGTCGCGACCTTCGTCACGAAACTTCTCTGCCATTGTCAAGCCGGTCAGCGCCACGCGCAAACGGTTACCTGGTGGCTCGTTCATCTGACCGAACACCATGGCCACTTTATCAAGCACGTTTGACTCTTCCATCTCGTGATAGAAGTCATTGCCTTCGCGAGTACGCTCACCCACGCCGGCAAACACTGACAGACCACTGTGTTGTTTTGCGATGTTGTTGATGAGTTCCATCATGTTGACGGTTTTGCCCACACCTGCGCCACCAAACAGACCGACCTTACCGCCTTTAGCAAAGGGGCAGACCAAGTCAATCACCTTAATGCCCGTTTCGAGCAACTCAACAGAGGGTGACAGTTCATCAAATTTTGGAGCATTTTGGTGAATCGCACGACGCTCTTCACTTTGGATTGGACCAGCATCATCAATCGGGCGTCCTAAGACGTCCATAATACGACCCAAGGTGCCCACACCAACGGGTACCGAAATCGGTGCGCCAGTTTTTGCAACAGCCATACCGCGGCGCAAACCATCGCTTGGTCCAAGGGCAATTGTACGAACAACGCCGTCACCCAATTGCTGTTGAACTTCGAAGGTCAAGCCTTTTTCAGCAAAAGCTGAAGACTCATCTGTCAGGCGAAGCGCCTCATAGATGTTTGGCATGTGATCGCGGGGAAACTGAATATCCACCACTGCGCCGATGCACTGAACGATGGTTCCGTTGTTCATGTCTGATCCTTACTTTGTAAATTCTGATGGGATACCGGGAAGCAATCTAAACAACTAGACGGCCGCGGCGCCCCCCACGATTTCTGAAATTTCTTTCGTAATAGCAGCCTGGCGAGTCTTGTTAAAGACAAGTTGCAGGTCACCGATTACCTTCTTCGCATTGTCCGAGGCGGCTTTCATCGCCACCATCCGGGCAGATTGCTCTGAGGCCATACTTTCTGCGACACCTTGATACACAAGGCCTTCGACGTAGCGTTGCAACAACTCGTCGATGACTGTTTGAGCATCAGGCTCGTAGATGTAATCCCAGCCGTGCTCTGCCGTTTCGCTTTCGCTATTTACAACAGCAGTTGCCGAAGCCAAGTTATAAGGATCTGCTAATTTGCCAGGTAACGGCAGCAAACGAACAAACGTTGGTTCTTGCTTCATGGTGTTCAAGAAGCGATTGGTCGCAATGTAAACAGCATCAATGCGTCCAGCCAAAAAATCATCTAACTGCACTTTGACTGCACCAATCAGGCGGTCAAGCTCGGGCTTATCGCCCAAACCAACCGCTTGCGACACAACCTCTGCACGCATGCGCGTCAAGACGCCAAGGCTTTTGTTTCCGAAGGCTGTGAACTGGGTTCGAATATTTTTGTCGTTGAACTCGCGCGTACGCGCAAGCACCAAACGCATGATGTTGGTATTCAAACCACCGCAAAGACCCTTGTCGGTTGAAACAACAACAATCCCGACCGCTTTAAGCTCTGTACGCTCAACCAAATAGGGGTGCGTATACTCGGGATTTGCCTGCATCAAATGCGAGGCAATCGCGTGAACTTTAGTGGCATAGGGCCGACCCGCGCGCATACGCTCTTGCGCCTTACGCATCTTTGAGGCGGCCACCATTTCCATGGCCTTTGTGATCTTGCGCGTGTTTTGCACGCTCTTGATCTTATTACGAATTTCCTTAATTCCTGCCATTTCGCTTCCTGTGTCAGACCTGCATTCAGGTATCAGACCATTTGCTTTGGATCATCGATGGCATCCGTTGCCAGCGATGATCCGATAGCGGGTTCGTTAGAACGTACCGTGCTTTTTAAACTCAACCAAAGCAGCAACAAGTTCAGCTTCGTCATCTTTAGACAACTCTTTTGAACTTTCAACGCGCTCGACCATCGCAGCATTTTTGTTTTTGAGGTGGTCTTTCAAACCCTTCTCAAACGACAAGACGCGTGAAACTTCGACATCGTCAAGGTAGCCATTATTGGCAGCAAACAAAATCACGCCGAGCTCCCAGACTTGCAATGGCTGATACTGAGGCTGCTTCAAGAGCTCAACCACGCGCTTACCGCGCTCGAGCTGGCGACGCGTTGCATCGTCAAGATCAGACGCAAACTGTGCGAAAGCGGCCAATTCACGATACTGCGCCAAGTCGGTACGAATACCGCCAGACAGCTTTTTAATGATCTTAGTTTGAGCTGCACCACCCACGCGCGATACCGAAATACCGGCGTTAATCGCTGGACGCACACCGGCGTTAAACAAGTCGGTTTCAAGAAAGATCTGGCCGTCAGTAATCGAAATCACGTTAGTCGGCACGAAGGCAGACACGTCACCCGCTTGCGTCTCGATGATTGGCAAGGCTGTCAATGAGCCAGTTTTACCTTTTACAGCACCCTTTGTGAACTTCTCGACATATGCCTCGTTTACGCGGGCAGCACGTTCAAGCAAGCGTGAGTGCAGATAAAACACATCACCTGGGTAGGCTTCGCGGCCTGGCGGACGACGCAGCAACAGTGATACCTGGCGGTAGGCAAACGCCTGTTTAGTCAAATCATCATAAACAATCAGCGCGTCTTCGCCGCGATCACGAAAATACTCGCCCATTGTGCAACCTGCGTAGGCTGACAAATATTGCATTGCAGCCGAGTCAGATGCTGTTGCAGCGACGATCGTGGTGTATTCCATCGCGCCGTGCTCTTCGAGCTTACGCAACACGTTGTTAACCGTTGAGGCCTTTTGACCAATCGCAACGTAAATACACTTAACGTTTTTACCTTTTTGATTGATGATCGCATCAACGGCAACAGCAGTCTTACCAGTTTGACGATCGCCAATGATCAATTCACGCTGACCGCGTCCGATTGGCACCATGGCGTCAATCGACTTCAAGCCCGTTTGCATTGGTTGCGACACAGACTGACGTGCAATCACGCCTGGTGCGACTTTTTCGATGATGTCGGTTTCTTTTGCGTTGACTGGGCCTTTACCATCAATCGGCACACCCAAGGCGTTCACCACGCGACCTAACAGTTCGGGGCCAACGGGAACCTCAAGAATACGACCCGTCGTCTTGACTGGATCGCCTTCAGAAATACCCGTGTAGTCGCCCAAAATAACGGCGCCTACAGAGTCGCGCTCAAGGTTCAAGGCCAAACCAAACACATTGTTTGGAAACTCAAGCATTTCACCTTGCATCGCGTCTGACAGACCATGGATACGGGTGATACCGTCGGTGACGGAAACGACCGTTCCCTGTGTACGAATGTCGGACGAAGTGCCCAGACCTTCGATTCGGCTCTTGAGAATTTCGCTAATCTCTGATGGATTGAGTTGCATGTTCAGACTCCTAGAATCTTTTGACTGACGTTAAGCCGCCAGCGTGTCGCGCATGCGTACTAACTGGGCTTGCACGGATGTGTCGAGTACTTGGTCACCCACCTGCACGCGAACACCACCAATTAAGGCGGCATCCACAGTCACGTGGGGCTTGAGCTTGAGTCCGAATTTAGGCTCTAACAGCGCAATAAGCTGTGAAACCTGGTCTTCAGACATCGGGAAAGCACTGGTAATGTTAGCTTGCGCAACACCTTCAGCTGTATCTTTAAGGGCTTCAAACTGCTCGGCAATTTGCGGCAACAGCAATAAGCGATCGTTCGACACCAACAGCGCGACAAAATTTTCAAAATATTTGTCAACTGCCGGTTTAACCATGCTTAAAAAGATGCTGGCACGCTGCGCATCACTCAAACGAGGATCTGGCATCGCCAAGCGCACGTCAGGCTGAACTGCCACGTACGCTAAACGCTGCACCTGCTCGGCCCAAACAGCCAAACCGCCCTTGTCAGCTTTTGCAACAGCGAACAAGGCCTCAGAGTACGGGCGGGCAACAGTAGAGAGTTCTGCCATAACGTCCTCGGTTTAAAGCTGAGCCTTAAGCTGTGTAAGCAGCTCGGCGTGGGCGCTTGCGTTAACTTCGCGCTTGAGGATTTGCTCGGCGCCTTTCACAGCCAAATTGGCCACGTCATTGCGCAGCGCATCGCGAGCACGCATCACCTCTTGAGCAGCGTCTTGTTTCGCCTGCGCCAAAATGCGCGCACGCTCGACTTCAGCCTCGGCACGGGCCTGCTCAATGATCTGGGTGGCATGCTTTTCTGCATCCGTCATGCGCGCATGAAGGCTGGTTTTCGCAGATGCTTCGATCAAACTCACGCGCGCCTGCGCTTGGGCGAGGTCTGCTTTGCCTTTTTCGGCAGCAGCCAAGCCTTCAGCGATTTTTTGGCGTCGCTCGTCGATTGCCTTTGTCAGAGGGGGCCAGATGAACTTCATCGTGACCCACGCTAAAACAAAGAACACGATCATCTGGAAAAAGATCGTCGCGTTCAGATTCACGGTCGTTTCCCTATTACATCTTATGTTCTAGCGGCGTACTGCCGCACAGAACTGTATCAATATGCCGTCAGTCAAAACGACGACGGCGTGTGTATTCGATCTAACAGCAGATCGAACCAACAAGCGTTTTACTTAAATGGGTTTGCAAATGCGAACAACATGGCAATACCCACGCCAATCAAAAATGCGGCGTCGATCAAACCAGCCAACAGGAACATTTTGGTCTGAAGCGCGTTCATCAGTTCTGGCTGACGTGCTGAAGCTTCGAGGTACTTGCCACCCATCATTCCGATGCCGATGCAGGCGCCCAAAGCACCCAAACCGATAATAAATGCGCAAGCCAGCGCTACCATAGCGACGTTAGTCATGAAAACTCCTTGATTAAAATCTAAGTAAATTTAAAAAAATAAAAAATTAAAGTAAGTAAATCACTACAAATCACACGCCACATAGCCTCTTTTTGAGAGACCAAGCAGTTTTAGTGCCCTTCGTGAGCCTGGCCGATATACACCAGCGTGAGCATCATGAAGATAAATGCTTGCAACAACACAATCAAAATATGAAAAAGCGCCCAAACTGAGCCGGCCAGAACGTGACCCACACCCAAACCTATGCTCATTGCGTTCCAGCCAGTCCAAGCGCCACCCAGCAGCGCGATCAGCATGAACACCAGTTCGCCGGCAAACATGTTACCGAACAACCGCATCCCTAGAGACACAGATTTTGCCGCGTACTCAACGAGATTGAGCAAAAAATTTGCAGGCGCAAGAACCAACACCATCACGCCGTGGCCATGAAAGGGCGCTGTAAAAAGCTCTTTCACAAAACCCAAAGGATGTTTAATCTTGATGCCGTAATAAAACATCAAAAGCAGTACACCCAAGGCCATGCCCATCGGAGCATTCAAATCGGCTGTAGGTAAGATGCGGTGGTAATGCAGTGGATCTGTGACCTGTAGACCAATCCCCAGAAGGTGAAAAACGTAATGAGGCAAATCGACTGGCACCAAGTCGAGTGCGTTCATCAAAATAATCCAGACAAATATTGTCAAGGCCAAGGGCGACACAAACTTGCGTGTTATTTCGCTTGGCACAATACTGCGCGCCTGCTGGTCGACCATATCTATCAGCATTTCGACGGCACTTTGCAAACGACCTGGGACCCCTGCAGAAGCCCGACGTGCCGCCAACCACATGACAAATAAGGCAAGCAACCCCATCGCAAACGACCAAAAAATGGTGTCGTAATTGATAACGTTGAAATCGGCAATTAACGCCTGCTTTTCGCCGATGTTGTTGTAATGCACCAAATGATGCTGAATATATTCAGCTTGGGGAGAAGCGCTACTTTCAGCAGCCATATTAATCTCTACTTTGAATTCACTTGGCCCTAGAGCCCTTAAACATCATCAACACGATATAGCCTTTTAGCGTCGCAATTAAACTCACGAGCACCGCTACCCAATTTACCTGCTCACCACCTAGGTGAGCGATCAGCCACAGCAAACCAACCGCTGCACCAACTTTTAATATTTCACCTATCAAAAACACTTCGGGGCTTGCGCCGCCTGGGCGATAGGTGGCCACCCACAATCTCAACGCAAAGACACCATTCGGCACTAAGTACGCAGCCGAACCTGCCAACGATGACAGCGCCGCCGAAACCCCACCGAAAACCCAAAATATCGATGCGACAACCAAACCAACCAAACTCTGCGCCACCACCGTAAAAACGAGTTCACGGCGAGCTCGAGCATCAATCTTTAGGCGGTCTGCATCTGTTAGCTTGATAGCTTCAACTGCAGCATCTAGTTTCAAAACCACCCTCTCACAGCAAAGCCTGAGCATTGTATCGGCATTTACTCACCCGTGCAAACCCTTATCCTTAAAAATTAGAAGGGTAATTCGACATAAAAACTACCCTTTTATATTTTGCGGTCTTTGAGGTTAGGTTTGTTTAGCGATGCTTAAAGTTAGGCTTACGTTTTTCGACGAAAGCCGCCATCCCTTCTTTTTGATCTTCAGTTGCGAAACAAGCATGAAACTGACGGCGCTCAAACAGCACACCTTCATGCAAAGACGACTCGAACGCTCGATTGACCGACTCTTTGGCCATGATCACCATCGGCAAAGACATGCCACAAATAACGGTTGCTGCGTCAATCGCCTCATCAAGTAACTTGTCGGCGGCCACTACGCGGGATACCAACCCCGCGCGCTCAGCCTCTGTCGCGTCCATCATGCGCGCAGTTAAGACCATATCCATCGCCTTGGATTTGCCAACAGCACGAGGCAAACGCTGAGTTCCGCCTGAGCCAGGAATCGCACCAATCTTGATCTCAGGCTGACCAAATTTTGCCGTGTCTGCGGCGATGATGAAGTCACACATCATGGCCAACTCACAACCACCGCCTAAAGCGTAACCGGCCACCGCTGCGATCACTGGCTTACGCACCCGACGAATGGTTTCCCAGTTACGGGTGATGTAATCGGTGCGATAGACATCCATGTAAGACCAGTCTTTCATGGCTGCGATATCGGCGCCAGCCGCAAACGCCTTTTCGCTACCCGTAATCACAATGCAGCCCACTTCGTCGTTGGCATCAAAGGCGAGTAACGCAGCACCCAGCTCATTCATGAGCGCGTCGTTCAGAGCATTGAGTGCCTTGGGCCGATTTAGGGTCAATAGGCCGACGCGGCCGCGAGTTTCGATTAAGACTAAAGCTTCGCTCATGAGAGAATCCTCGGAAATGTGAAATAAGATAGCGGTATGAAAAGCAAACCCATACTTTACAGTTTAGAGCCTTTTGATTTAGCCGGGCACCGCTATCGTGTCACGCTCACGGTTCCTCAGCCAAAACCACAAGGTCAGATCGTATCGCTACCGGCCTGGATTCCGGGCAGTTACCTGATTCGGGATTTTTCACGCCAAATCGAGACGATCTCCGCGCGTTCGGGTAATCGCCGTCTGACTCTTATTAAACTTGACAACCATAGCTGGCGCGTTGAACCTTGCGCTGGCCCACTCCACATTACGACCATCGTTTATGCGTGGGATCTTTCGGTGCGCGGGGCGCATCTCGATGAGACACACGGCTTTTTCAACGGCACAAGCGTCTATCTGCGACCGCACGGCTTTGAAGAGCACCCCTGTCAAGTCACACTACTTGCACCAGCTTTAGTCAACTGGCGAGTTTTCACCAGCTTGCCGCAAGCCGCACAACCCAGCGGTAGCCCCAAAGTCATCAGAGACTACGCCAACGGCTTTGGCGTCTACAAAGCACGTAATTACGATGACCTGATCGATCACCCCGTCGAAATGGGCAGGCCTCAGGCGGTGCGATTTGACGCCTGCGGTGCACCCCATGAAATGGTGTTTACTGGCGTGATCCCCAACTTGGATCTCAAACGTATTGCGCGTGATGTCAAAACTATTTGCGAAACGCAGATCCGTTTTTTTGAGCCCGAAGCGGCTCAGGCGCCGTTTTTAGATACTGCGCTGAAATACGTCTTTATGACCATGGTCACGGGCGACAGTTACGGTGGTCTTGAGCACCGCGCCTCAACGGCGTTAATGGCTGCACGCAAAGATCTGCCCACACTTGGACAAAAGAAGACCCCAGAGGGCTACCAAACTTTTCTGGGCTTGGTGAGCCACGAATATTTTCATACCTGGCACGTCAAGCGCATCAAGCCAGCGGCCTTTGCGCACTACGACCTCACCAAAGAAACCCACACGCGCCTATTGTGGATTTTTGAAGGATTCACGTCGTACTACGATGACCTGATGCTAGTGCGTAGTGGCGTCATCAATACCTCTGACTATTTACAAACACTCGGCAAGCAAATCAGCGGTGTGTTTACAACGCCAGGCCGACACAAACAATCAGTCGCCGAGAGTTCGTTTGATGCGTGGTCGCGCTACTACAAGCAAGACGAGAATTCTCCCAATGCACTGGTCAGCTACTACACCAAGGGCTCGCTGGTTGCCTTGGGCTTGGATCTCACCATTCGCACGGCTACCAACGGGGCGTTTAGCTTAGATGATGTCATGCGGTGCTTGTGGGAGCAGTATGGCCGCGATTTTTATCAAGGTGCCGTCCGCGGGTTAAAAGAAAAAGCCTTTGTGCGGCTGGTATCAGACTGCACAGGCGTCGACGTCTCAGAACCCATCGCAAGGTGGGTCTACGGCCGCGAAGATGTACCCTTGCGCGCGCTCTTGGCCCAACACGGTATCGATATGCAGTGGCAAGCCGCGAGCAATCTGCCAACGCTTGATGTGCGCGCGCGCAAACAAGGCGATCAGCTTGTGCTTGCAACCGTCTTTGAGCACGGCGCTGCCCACCAAGGCGGGCTCTCGGCTCACGACATTCTCGTCGCACTGGATGGCGTACGTATCGACTCGGTCAACAATTCATTAGAAAGTGTGTTGGCGCGCCATCTCGCTGGCGAACGCGTCAAAGTGCATGTGTTTAGACGTGACGAGTTGCGCGAGTTTTCGGTTAAGCTCGCAGCCCCTGCACAAACGCTATGCCAACTCAAACCGATGACTTCACTTTTATGACGCGCCCCGATACAGAGGACTTTGCTTCACTTTTCACTCGAGAAGTTGCACTTTTAGACGTACGCGCTCCGATCGAGTTTGAACAAGGCGCATTTCCGGGCGCAAGCAACCTTCCGCTCATGACTGACGACGAGCGCCATCAAGTCGGGCTTCGCTATAAGCAGGTCAACCAAGAAGCTGCCATTAAGCTCGGGCACGAGTTGGTGTCAGGGGATATCAAAGCAGTACGCGTGGCGCAATGGAAAGCTTTTGCGCAAGCGCACCCCGAAGGCTATCTTTACTGCTTTCGAGGGGGGCTGCGCTCTCGCATTTCGCAAAGTTGGTTGGCTGAAGCCGGAATCGAATACCCGCGTGTCGTGGGCGGCTATAAAGCAATGCGCACGTTTTTACTCGAGTCGTTGACTCAGCACATCGACGAGTCTGACTTTGTGTTGGTGTCTGGCCTGACTGGTTCAGGCAAGACTGAAGTAGTTCAAGCACTCAGTGCGACCGTTGACCTTGAAAAGCTTGCGCATCATCGCGGCTCAAGCTTTGGCAAACACGCAACCGACCAACCCGTACAAATCAACTTCGACAACAGCTTGGCGATCGCGCTGTTACGTTTGCACGCGCAAGGCAAAACACGCATTGCGCTTGAAGATGAATCTCGCATGATCGGACGTTGCGCTCTGCCAATTAGCTTGCGCGACAAAATGCAAACGAGTTCGGTCGTTTGGCTTGAAGAGCCGATGCCGGTTCGGGTCGAGCGCATTTTGCACGACTACGTCGAAGACCTTGGTGCGCAATTTTCGGTCAAGCTTGGCGCTGAGGCTGGCTTCGACGCCTTCTCGGCACGTTTGCTCGAGAGCTTACAAAACTTGGTCAAACGGCTGGGCGGCGAGCGTCACGCACGCCTGGCCGCGGCCATGCAAGCGGCGTTAGACGAACAACAGTCAACGGGCACCCTTGACTTGCATCGCGAATGGATCCGCTCACTGCTGAGCGAGTATTACGATCCAATGTATGAGCACCAACGCGAAAGCAAACGTTCACGCGTGATTTTTTCGGGCGATCGCGCTGCAGTCACTGAATATTTGCTTGACAAGGGGTTTTGAGATGGTTGACGTTAGCGAAAAACAACGCATCGAGCACAATAAATTATCCAAACGACTCATGCGAGAAACCGGCCGAGCTATCGGTGACTACAACATGATCGAGGCCGGCGATCGCGTCATGGTGTGTTTGTCAGGCGGAAAAGATTCATACGCCATGCTCGATGTTTTACTCACGTTGCGAACCCGCGCGCCGATTGATTTTGACATCATCGCAGTGAATCTTGATCAAAAACAGCCAGGGTTTCCGGAAGATGTTTTGCCAAACTATCTGCGCGCACGCGACATCCCCTTTCATATCGAAAACCAAGATACCTACTCAATCGTCAAGCGGCTGATACCCGAGGGCAAAACAACTTGCTCACTTTGCTCGCGTTTACGTCGCGGGATTTTGTATCGGGTTGCCGGCGAATTGGGCGCTACCAAAATTGCGCTGGGTCATCACCGTGACGATATTTTGGGAACCTTCTTTTTAAACCTGTTTTATGGTGGCAAACTGAAGGCGATGCCGCCTAAACTCGTCTCAGACGACGGCAAGAACACCGTGATTCGACCCTTGGCCTATATCCAAGAAACAGACTTGATCGCCTATGCGGACTGGAAACAATTTCCAATCATTCCTTGCACCTTGTGTGGTTCGCAAGAAAACCTCAAACGCAAAGAAGTGGGTCGTATGCTTGCCGAGTGGGATAAGAAACACCCATCGCGCGCGTGGAGTATTTTCAACGCGCTTGCAAACGTTGCACCATCGCATTTGATGGATCGTAATCTATTCGATTTTGTCGGGCTCAAGCCAAATGGGCTTGCAGATCCCGAAGGGGATATGGCGTTTGATCCGCCGAGTTTCGAAGCTGCGGCCGAGTTGCACGAGGCGAGTACTGAAGAACTTCGCGAGGCAAATCCCACGAAACTAGGCATCAACCATCAAGTGATGCATTTTATTAAGCCGTCACCCCGCGCGTAGTCTCAGCAATTACGCCGCAGCGCCGGCTGCAGTTAACACCTGCTTGAGCTCGCCACTTTGGTCCATCTCAGTCATGATGTCTGAACCACCAATGAACTCACCCCCTACGTACAGCTGGGGAACGGTGGGCCATTGTGAAAATTCTTTGACACCGCTGCGAACAGCTTCGTCTTCAAGCACGTTGACTGTGACCAGGGTGGTGACGCCATTGCTTTTTAAGATTTGAATGGCCTTGCCTGAAAAGCCGCACTGCGGGGCTTGGGCTGTGCCCTTCATGAAAAGCACTACTGGGTTATTAGTGACCGTGTCGCGGATAAAAGTTTGAACGTCGCTCATGCTGTCCCTCGTCAATAAATGTGAATAGTTAATTATAAGGATCCTACAAAGATCCGCCCGTTATTCGGGGCAAACCTGCTAAATCTTGTTTTGTTTGGACTGCGTTAAATCCAGCCTTTAGTAGTAACTGTGCAACCTCTTCGCCCTGCTCGTAACCATGCTCAAGCCACAAGCAGCCACCGTTGACTAAATGTTGCGGCGCGCCAACGATAATATGCCGCAACGCCGCCAAACCGTCGGCACCGTCCGTCAAGGCCCCAACTGGCTCAAACCGAAGATCGCCCTGCGATAAGTGCGGGTCATTAAGAGCAATATACGGCGGGTTTGAAACGATCACATCGAATCGCCCCTCTGGCGGTAGGGCTTCGTACCAATTTCCCTGCCAAAACTGAACAGGTGCATTCAGTTGATGGGCGTTCGTTTGTGCGATCGCCAGTGCGTTTTCGCTTAGATCTGTTGCAACGACTCGCGCGGTTGGGCACGCGAGTGCAACGCTAATCGCCACCGCGCCGCTACCCGTACCCAAATCAAGTAAAGAGCAGCCTGCAGCGTTGCCCGTGGTCGGGCTTGGCAAAGAACGCTTAGTACAGTCTTCCAAGCTTTGCAGAGCCATTTCCACCAACAACTCGGTCTCTGGCCTTGGAATCAAAACGTCGGCCGAGACACTCAAGCGGTGTCCCATAAACTCTCGGTGCCCAACCAAATGCGCCATCGGCGTACCTTGGCGGCGACGTGCCGCCAAGGTCAAAAAATGCGCAGCCGCTTCAGGCGCTAAAGGATCAGTATCATGTGCAAGTAACCATTCACGCGGCTTGCTCAGCACCAACTCAAGCAACATTCGGGCCTCTAGGCGTGGCAAACCACTGATTGCGGTCAACGATTGCGCCGTTTGCATCAGTGTTCGTCACCTAAGGCCGCTAGCAACTCTGCCTGATGCTCAGCAATGAGTGCGCCCGTCACGTCGTTTAAGTCGCCTTCCATAATCGAACCAAGCTTATACAAAGTCAGATTAATGCGATGATCGGTCAAGCGACCTTGCGGGAAGTTATAGGTGCGGATCCGTTCAGACCGATCCCCCGAACCGACCAGACTTTTACGCTGAGCAGCCTCTTTGTCATGGCGCTCGCGCTGAACTTTGTCTTTTAGCCTTGCCGCCAACACCTGCATGGCTTTGTCTTTGTTGCGATGTTGCGAACGGTCGTCTTGACACTCAACCACTAACCCTGTTGGCAAATGGGTAATGCGTACGGCAGAATCAGTTTTGTTAATGTGTTGCCCGCCTGCCCCGCTGGCACGAAACGTATCGATACGCAACTCGCTTGGGTTGATCACGATGTCGGTGGCGGCGTCGGCTTCGGGCATGACGGCAACGGTGCAGGCAGAAGTATGAATGCGCCCCTGCGTCTCTGTGGCCGGCACACGTTGCACGCGATGCGCGCCCGACTCAAATTTCAGACGGCCATACACACCCTCACCGTCCAAACGCACAATGACCTCGCGATAGCCGCCTAGATCTGAGGGGCTTTCAGACATCAGTTCAACTTTCCAGCCTTGTTGCTCGGCATAACGGCTATACATTCTCAACAGATCGCCAGAAAACAAGGCGCTTTCATCACCACCCGTACCCGCACGAATTTCGAGAAACACACTCCGGCCATCGTCGGGATCGCGGGGCAACAGTTGCAATTGCAAATCGGTTTCGAGCTTTTCAATACGCCCCTTGCAATCGTCGATCTCTTCAATTGCCATCGACTTCATCTCAGGGTCGTCGAGCATCGCGCGTGCCCCTTCTAAATCCGCTTCAGCCGCTTCAAACGCTGCAAAGGCAATCACAACTGGCTCAAGCTCTGCGCGTTCGCGCGATAGCTTGCGATACTGATTCATATCGTTGGCGGCATCGGGCTCAGACAGAATTGCGTCCAAGTCAACTAAGCGACGAGAGAGATGCTCTAAACGCGAGCGCATTGAAGATTTCATGAAGTTCTTTTTTGGGGGAGGTCAACAACGAAGCCCAGAGACGCGGGCTCGATCAAGGCGTTCGAGGGCGAAGCTAACGCCGATCAGAGCCCTTTGGGAAAATACGCGGCAACCAAGCCAGCAGTTGCTGACGCTCGGCCTCTTCGCTTTGATTGAGCGAAGCTAAGGTGCCATGTAAGAACTTTTGCGTCAAACCATGCGCGAGTTGTTCAAGCACCGCTTCAGGCGAATCACCTTTTGCCAACATCTTGCGCGCGCGCTCAAGCTCTTGGGCTTGTACGGCTTGAGCCGTTTGCTGCAGGTCGCGAATAATAGGCACATTGGCTCTGACTTGCATCCAATGCATAAAATTCAGCACGCGTTCGTCAATGATGGTTTCAGCCTGAACCACTGCGGCCAAGCGCGCTTCTGTGCCGCTTTGCACTACCGCACCCAAATCATCCACCGAGTACAAATAAATATCATCAAGATGCGCAACTTCGGGTTCGATATCGCGCGGTACCGCCAGATCAACCATCACGATAGGCTTGCGTTTACGCTGACGCGTCGCCCGCTCGACCATGCCCAAGCCCAAAATAGGCAACGTACTGGCCGTACAGGAAACCACCACATCAAATTCAGCCAAACGCTCGGGCAACTCAGCCAAACGCATCGTCGTGCCAGCAAATCGCTTAGCCAATGATTCTGCACGCTCGATGGTGCGATTGGCCACAACGATAGAAGACGGCTCGCGCGCGGCAAAATGGGTGGCACAGAGCTCAATCATCTCGCCCGCACCAATGAACAATACTTTCGAACTACGCAAATCACCAAACACGCGCTCGGTCAGTCGAACAGCCGCTGCAGCAAGAGAAACAGATTGCGTACCAATGGCCGTTGTTGAGCGAACCTCTTTGGCAACTGAAAAGGTACGCTGAAATAATTGGTGCAGTAAGGTGCCCAAAGCACCGGCCTCGTCGGCGGCGCGTACCGCATCTTTCATCTGCCCCAAAATCTGGGGTTCACCGAGCACCATCGAGTCAAGCCCACTCGCTACGCGAAAAGCATGCCGCACGGCATCGCCACGATCGTGCACGTAAACATGAGGCCTTAAATCGCCCGCATCGAGCTTGTTGTAATCGGCCAGCCAATCGGGCAAGCGCTCTGCCACTTGGGGCTCAGCGGCACAATACAGCTCGGTGCGATTACAGGTTGAGAGAATAGCGGCTTCTTTAACAGCACCACCAAACGCTTCGCGCAGCGCATTTAACGCCGGACGTACTAAGTCTTCAGGCAACGAAACGCGCTCGCGCACCGAAACCGGCGCAGAGACGTGGTTTAACCCTAAAGCGAGTACGTTGACGGACATAAATTGCGGTAACGATTAAAAGATAGATGACAGGCGGTAAGCTTGACGCTAAAACATCAGCGCGTTTGCAGTTGCAACGGTTGATTTGGCACAAGCAACCGACGTACGCTTTGATCACAACAGACGAAATAACGCTCCGCAGAGCGCTATTATAAAGCCGGATCGGCCTTCCCCTCTAGCAAGAAGGCGAGAAAACCCTTTTTGTAGTATCATTTCGGCCTTTAGATGGCCTGGTAGCTCAGTCGGTAGAGCAGAGGATTGAAAATCCTTGTGTCGGTGGTTCGATTCCGCCCCGGGCCACCATCTGAAACTGAAAAAACCGCTGGCGTCCAGTTACGGGACGGATGGCATTGAAAGTGTCATGCAGCAGGCGAACGTTAATCTAGTAACTGTATCTCATGTTCATATGAGCCCGATGGGTTTCGAGTGATTGACATCTGACCTCTTGCACCAATAAATCTTCCGGTACCGCCAATAACTGCGCGCAAATTCGGCTCATTGTCTTTTATTTCGCTTTGATACGTGCCGTGTACAGCTTTTCCACTAACAATTAATGTGTCGCTTTTACCGAAATCCAATACTATTAAACTCATGCGATCAATGAATGGATCGTTTGACCCTGCCGGAATTGAAATAATTGTGTTAACTCCATAAATCCGACCCATTTTTCCATCTTTGGTTGTAAATGGCGCCTCGAATACGTATGAGTCTCCAACTGACATACCTGTTGTACCAACATCAACATGATTAATTTCAGGTTTGCCTTGGGTAATAGTGAAAGTTTGCTTGGCTTGAGCGAAAGAGCCAAGAACTAGGGCGAAATATATTATGGTGGCATAAAAGGGGAATTTTTTCATGGTGAATCTCTCCATAATCATTAAATTTAATTCAACATAGAAAATATAAAAATCGCAGTGACTCTTAAAGACACAACCTAACACAATATTTCCCGAAATAAAAATTACGAAATAGGCATAGCGCTCAGACTTAAACTACTGTTTGAAATCCTAGGCCCCAGTCGATTCCGCCCCAGGCCACCATCTGAAACTGAAAAAACCCCTGCCATCGCGCTGGGGTTTCGGCTTTTGTGGGCATGTAACTGGCGGCTTAGTACCAAGCAAATACTCGGCAGGTTGGCGCCGTCCTTTTGAACGGACGAAACTTGTAGCGTCCAGTTACAGGACGCTTGAATCACAAGTGTCGTGTAACACGACAGTTCAACACCGTACCCATCAAAAAGTCAGGTCGACCTCTCACAAATCAGAAATTAAAATAGCAGTATGAATACACAAGCCCTACCCAGCTGATGTCCCGCAACCGAGATTATCTAAAAGATCTCGTTCTAATACCCGCACCTACCTACGACCGCCCATCACTTGCCCGACTCCAATACGCACAACCCTCAAGCGTCCAGTTACGGGACGGTGATGTAGTTGTGTTTCGTCGTGTGGATAGCCCACTGTGGCAATTCCGCTATCGCAGCCGGAATGGTTCGTGGCACAGACAAAGCACGAAGAAGGCATCACTTGAACTGGCAGTTGCGGTTGCCTGTGAAGCTTATGACCTTGCCAGATTTCGCCAGAGACTGGGCTTAGCACACACGGCACGTAGCTTTGCACAAATTGCGGCTGTCGCATTGGAAGAGTTGAAGCGACAAATAGATGCTGCTCGTGGCAAGACCGCATACGACAGTTATGTCAGTTGTAT
>Ga0209551_1000032_pt1 | contig 40548 bp, 42 predicted proteins | sample LauGreSuBDMM15SD_2_FD_187568 | JGI IMG/M metagenome (GOLD analysis project Ga0209551, IMG submission 187568) | Freshwater lake microbial communities from Lake Michigan, USA - Su13.BD.MM15.SD (SPAdes) (version 3) | ecosystem: Environmental > Aquatic > Freshwater > Lake | place: Lake Michigan, USA... | reverse complement strand
ATAAATAATGAATCTATAAATAATATAGATATATTGAAAAATACTTTTAATATTTTAAAAAATAATAAATCGACCCCTTCACTCCACACTTATGAATTAGAAAATATGGAAAATGGGGAAAATGGAAAAAATGGAGAAAAAAATAATGATAAATACACAATAGATAAATCTTATATGTCTGAAAGTAATAGTGACATTTCAGATAGTGATAGTGGTAGCGATAATCATAATAATACAAACAAAAATTCTAGCTTATTTAATTCTAATGAAAATATTATTAGTGAATCCAATGATAAAATAAGATTAATTAAATACAAAAAACTCAACTATAGAGAAGTAGAGCACAAAATTGACAAATATTATTCTGATATCAATCACAAATATTCATCGGCGTTGGATATATTGGCTAGTTATTTAAAGGGTCAAAAACTTATTTATATGGAATCAAAACATTATTGTGATCAACGATTAAATAAATTAATGATGCCTGCTATTTTGTTGTCTACATGTGTAACTGTATTAGCATCGATTGTTTCCAATTATGGGTGGGGTTACATGTTAATATCAGCTATCAATGCATTTATTGCATTTTTATTGTCATTGGTTAATTATTTTAAATTAGATGCAGCATCTGAAGCACATAAAACATCGGCTCATCAATATGATAAATTGCAAAGTTCTGTTATATTTACATCCGGATCTATTTTATTATTTCGTGATTGTGAAATGGAAAAAAGTTTCTATAAAACACATGTCTCGGTGGAAGAAAAAAATACATTAAAAGTCAAAATAAATAATTACAAAAAAGATCTGGAACAAGAAATGACAAAAAAATTATATGAAGTCGAAAAAAAAATATCAGAAATAAAGGAGATGAATCAGTTCATTATTCCTCGTGATATTCGTATGCGATATCCAATTATTTACAATACAAATATATTTTCTATTATAAAAAAAATAGATGACTATCGTAAGAAAATCATCACTAGTTTAAAGAATATTAAAAATGAGATTCGATATATGAATCGTAGGCGAATTATAGTGGGTGGTGTGAGCGGTATGGGTGGTATGGGTGGTATGGGTGGTATGGGTGGTATGGGTGGTATGGGTGGTGTGAGCGGTTCGGATATCAATGATGAAGCAAAATATATACGTTTGTTTTCTCTCAAAAAAGATTTGATAAAGGAGATTTTACTTTTGAAATCCGCTTTTTCTATCATTGATCAAATGTTTCATCAAGAAATAAATAATGCTGAAATTCGAAAAAAATACTGGATTTATTATTGGTTGGAATTTACGTGGTTTAAAAAGGATATAAGAGGAGAGGTGGTGAATCCTTTGAAATTAAATCCATTTATAGATAATTTGTTGGATCCTTTTCAAAATCGTGTAAATATTCAAATTGATTCTGATAATGTATTTTAGATGTATGTTTGATTATCTATCTATTTTCTAATATACCAATGAATACTTACAAAATCATTATCGTCACTATTATTTACATCTAAACACGATAAATTTTGCCATTTTAAATTACGAATAATTATATCGTTTTTATGATACAAAAACATATAATTAAAATAAATTTCATATTCAGAATATCCTGCGCCCATATAATGATTTTTGTCAATCATATCTATCATTAGTTCCCAAAAAAATTTACCATTTGAATGATAAGTTTCTACCATTTGAAATAAATCATTCAGTCTGGCAGTATTAAAAAACATATGATGCGAAATACCTGATATTCCATTTAATTCTGGATGTTTATATAATGCTGGATGTAATTTATTCATATGTTTAAAATAAGGGTCATGATATTCATATCCTCTAGTTAAGCAATGTTTACCATCGTTTGTTATAAAACTAATTGGTTTCAAAAAATACGTGTCACTATCAATTACTAGATATCTGTTTAGTATTCCGGGTATAATATTACCTGCATACATTTTCAATAATTGTTGCAAGTACCATCCATTTCTAGAATTATCACCAAATTTTTCTATGAAATATTTTTTTGTAAATGGATATATATTTTCATCAATTGTTATTGTTCCTGGTATCTTTATATTTGGATCACAAGAAACTAAATAAATATTCCTATATCCTATAATATTTTTTTTTGCAAAAGGTATAGTTTTTTCTATAATATCAATATCACACGGACCTACACAAATTACTATATCAAATAACAAATCGTTTCCCATTATATGTATTTTATGAAATATATTTTATGTATTTTACGAAATATGTATAAAATATATTTCGTAAAAATTTTATTAATTTGTTTGGGGTTTTTGTTTCCAGCTTGCTGGATTTGAACCAGCGACCAATTGATCACAATCAGATTGTGTTTTACCTCTACAGTCAATTGCTCTACCAAACTGAGCTAAAGCTGGTCTTATTAATTATGTTGTTCTTTTTATATTGTTTTTGGGTTTTTTAATAAAATTGATTTGAATTTTATGTTGGATATAGTTAATATTACAATACAATAATTTAATTATAAAAATATGTGTGATATGTGTGATATGCGAACAAAAAATACGAATCTTAGTCTATGTATATCTCGTGTTATGAATCATATAAGTAAGGATGTTATTAAGGACGTTTTAAATGATATTGGTCTGGGTGAAATATCGCATATTGATATTATTAACAAAAATAATAATGGGGATGTTTATAAGGTGGCTTTCATACACTTTAAACAGTGGTTTGAAAATGAGAACTCTAGTAAAGCAATTCAACGGTTATCTACTGGAAAAGACATTAAAGTAATTTATGATTTTCCGTGGTTTTGGAAAATAACTCCGAATAAGTCCAAATATAATTTTTGATATATAGAAATTAAACATATCTTGTCTAATAAAAATAACACATATAGAATGTATAAAAACGCAAAGGTTACAAAAGATTTATATAATGATAAAAAATATAACATGAAATTTTTGGGTGGAGGAGGGGGGGGAATAGAGAGAAATAAAGTTTTTTTAAAATTATTATGTCGATTAGGTTTATGGGTTGGATTCACTACAAATAAAGAGTATAATAGTGCTTTTTTTTATGTGAAAGATGATTTTTGTTCTTTACGTGATTTTTTAAAGAGGAATGAGGACCGTCATGGTTACGGAAATGGTTATAATGATACTAGTGTTGGGGGGTGTCTTTCTTATGATGATGTTGTATTTATGGTGGATAGTCTTTGTCAACAGATTATATTATTTGCAGATTCTGGTTGGGGGTTTTATTGTTTTTTATTGGACAACGTCTATGTTGTAGACAATCACAGATTTATTTATTTGGGTATCGAACACCTAGTTGAAATTAAAGGTGGCGAGGTGGGAGAGAAAACGATTGATTTTACTATTCCTTTTCCAGAAAAAATGATGATTATGCGTGGTGGCGGTGGTAGTGGTAGTGGTAGTGGTAGTGGTAGTGGTAGTGGTAGTGGTAGTGGTAGTGGTAGTGGTAGTGGTGATGTTATGAATTTATTTATTTGTCCAGAAATTAAAGATTTGAATCAATTACCATTTAGGATCGTATATTCTGCTACGTATTATCATTTAGCTTCGTTGGTTATTTATTGCATGTTTCACAAAAACATTTGTTTTGGTGATTATGATGGTAATGGTAATGATAATGATAATGATAATGATAATGGTAATGGTAATGGTGTTGTCGAATTATTGTCTGCAATTGTTAATACAAAACTTTATTGGTTTATTATTCGTTGTTTGCATAAAGATCCTTCAAAAAGAATTTTGTTGTGGATTTAGTTTAATTTGTATGGGTGTATGGGTGTGTGGGTGGGTGTGATTGTCTGGTTCGGAGTATCGGCATATGGGATTTGTTTGGTGTTTGGATAATAAAATGTATGTGATATATATATAAAATAAATCAAAATGTCTATCGTAGCTTTTAAAAAAAAATCAGTTATTTTATACGGATCGAATGTTTCAGGTAAACCTCCTGGTGGTATTTGGTTGAATCGTGGGCCATTTGGTAAGGGAGGCACCGTTGGAGCTGGAGGCGCTGTTGGTTTTTCATTAGTGGGTGGAAATAGAAATGTTGGTTACGTTGGTCAAAGTATGGCCATGTCTAGAAATGGCACTCCTTTTCATGGTGTGAATGCTTTTGGATCGGGTGGTTGTTGTAATAAATACTATAACCGTGATTTTGTTTATAATGTGAATCGTGTTATTGTTTTAGGCGATCAATCCCGTTATATAAAACCATCCAATGTTTCAGCTTATCAGGCTACACATACAAAATATAGATGGATTAATAGTGGTCAATATCCAAATTATTGGGTTCAACCTAATTATACTGGTAACCTAACTGATACTGTTAGTCAAGGTGCGTATATACAAAATGTATCCAATGCTAATTCATGTAAAATTGATATTAATAATTCAGATACATATGCATGTCATGTAGTAAATCATGGGCCTACAGATTGTTATACGACAACTGCTCGATTTAAATTTAATAGTATGGTTCGTAATGCACCTTATACCAAGTATACTAAAAATCCGATTAATTCTAGTCAATACACTACATATATGCAACGTGGGTGTGCATTACCAAAGGGAAAAAATAAGCCATTTCCATTTGGTGTTAATGGTGGATGTAATACGACAAATGATACATATCTTGTACCACCAGCTTGGTATACATCTGACAAAAATGATCAGGCTGTTCCTGGTTAGTGTAGGCAGGTAATGCATATTTAAAAATACATATGTAAAAATGATGTAAAGATTTCATGTTAATGCTATTTATAGATAGGCTTGTAAATATCACTAACAATATGTGTGATTTTGTTAACAACGATGGTAATAACGATGTAATGGATAAATTATTAAAAAAATATGGTTCCTTTATGTTTTTGAAGGTGTATGTAGATGATGATTGTTTTGATGTTAAAAAAGCTTATGTCGAACACATTTTTATGCATAATGCAAAGGTTTTTTGTGAGGAGGAACCCTTTTTCGATTCTGGGTTTGATTTGTTTTTTCCCGGTGAGGGCGGGCATGTATGTGATGGTCTTCTGGTTGTGAATAAAATTGATTTCAAGGTTAAATGTTCGGCTAGTATTTTGTATAAAGATGGGTCAGAATATGCAACTGGTTATATGCTTTTTCCACGTTCTAGTTTAAGCAAGACACCATTACGATTGGCTAATTCAGTAGGGGTTATTGATTCTGGATATCGTGGAAATATTATCGGTATGTTTGATTGTAAGTGTCATGAGTTTAAAATTAATTATATGGATAGACTGTTACAAATATGTGCGCCTACTATGTGTCCTATTTATGTTGAGTTGGTTGAAAAGGAGAGTGATTTGGGTGTGAAGAGTAGTAGAGGAGAAGGTGGGTTTGGTTCAACTGGCAGGTAAGTTGGTTGTGAGTTGGTGAGTATTTTTTTAGATGTAATATATATGATATGAAAAAGAAAATCATATATATTCGATTATTTAGTATTATAGGGATAATATGTATTTTGGGGTTTGTTGTGGGACTTGTTGTTGGTTTATTCAAAATTAGGGATAAGGAAGGATATACAAATAATGGGCTAGATGTTTATAATAATTTGAGTTTTGGTGGTAGTAGTGGTAATGGTAGTTGGGGTAGTGGTAGTAGTAGTAGTGGTCTATATAAAAATGGGTATGATGATGGTGTAGCAGATAAATGGGGATATGGATGGGGTGATCATGTTGTTAAACAGTTTTTGGAGTTACAATCTACTATTAACCCGGAATATATATTTAATGTCAATATGATTCAAAAATATATTAGTAAATATGAGGTTGAGGATTTTTTGGCGAATGATGGTAAGTGGGTTTGGTCGGATGAAACGAAGCAGATGTACTTGGATTATATTAATCATGACCCAAGATCGAAAGATTGGGTTGATCCTAGTTTTGATATGAAACTTTTACAAACCGTTTATTCTGAAAGTGCTATAAAAAAATTACTTGGGGATGAGGGATGTGGTGGCGTGAAAAGAAATAAGATTGGCGTGTTTATTGCAGATGAGGATCACGGTGTTTTGTATGAGGGTCGTGAGAAAGATGGTTCTGGAATAAGAACATTTGGAGTGAATAGTGGATTATTGTCGAATGGAAATTGTTGTTATGATTTGTTGATGTGAGAAGGGTGATGAATAAAAATACAAATGATATGTTATTTGTATTTTTATGTATTTTTATGTATTAATTAGATTGTGGGTTTGAGATGGGTTATTTATATCCTATTTCACCTGTAGTAGGATCATAATATAATTGCATAGTAAATCCACTAATACCGGTTACATTACGTATTGGTTTTACATAAAATGCGGAACCAGTGCTACCTGGTAAGTTTGTTCCAGTTGCATTTAAAATAATACTGCTAGGTGGTTGGTATAAAATACCTGCATCATTACCAATTGCAATTGCATTATTACCTTGATAACTATTACCTGCATTATTGCCAATTGCTACTGCGTATTGCCCTTGGAAACTATAACCTGCATCAGTACCAATTGCGATTGCGGATTGATTTTGAGTAGTATAACCTGCATACTTACCAATTGCGATTGCATTACCAGTTTGACCAATTTGACCTGCAGAGTTACCAATTGCGATTGCGGATCCACCTTGATTAGTTTGACCCGCAGAACTACCAATTGCGATTGCTATTCCGGATTGACCAACTGCACCTGCAGAATTGCCAATTGCGATTGCGGATCCACCTTGAGTAGTTTGACCAGCAGAACTACCAATTGCGATTGCGGATCCACCTTGAGTAGTTCTACCTGCAGAACTACCAATTGCTACTGTGTATTGACCTTGGGTAGTATTACCTGCTTCAAAACCCATTGAGATTGCATATTGATTTTGATTCGTATTACCCGCAGAATTACCAATTGCGATTGCATTACCAGTTTGTCCATATTGACCTGCAGAGTTACCAATTGCGATTGCATTTTGATTTTGGTTATTTTGACCTGCTACACTACCAATTGCGATTGCATTTTGATTTTGATTAATATAACCTGCTGCACTACCAATTGCGATTGCATTGCCGGTTTGACCATTTTGACCTGAATTAAGACCAATTGCGATTGCAGATTGATTTTGATTCATAATACCTGCACCATTTCCAATTGCGATTGCATATTGATGTTGATTCGTATTACCCGCAGAACTACCAATTGCAATTGCATTGCCAGTTTGACCATATTGACCTGCAGAACTACCAATTGCGATTGCATTTTGATTTTGGTTATTTTGACCTGCTGCACTACCAATTGCGATTGCATTTTGATTTTGATTCGTATTACCTGCATAACTACCAATTGCGATTGCATTACCAGTTTGACCATTATAACCTGCATAACTACCAATTGCGATTGCATTACCACTTTGGGTAGTATAACCTGCATTAAAACCAATTGAGATTGCATATTGATTTTGATTCGTATTACCTGCATAACCACCAATTGCGATTGCATAGCCAGTTTGACCATTTTGACCTGCATTACTACCAATTGCGATTGCGGATTGACCTTGTACACTATTACCTGCATAAGTTCCAATTGCGATTGCATTACCAGTTTGACCATTATAACCTGCATAACTACCAATTGCGATTGCATTACCACTTTGGGTAGTATAACCTGCATTAAAACCAATTGCGACTGACTGACTCTGTTGACCAGTATTACCTGCATTATTTCCAATTGCGATTGCATTACCTGTTTGGCTATATTTACCCGCATTATATCCAATTGCGATTGCATTACCAATTTGACCATATTGACCTGCACCACTTCCTAAATGAACACTTGCGGAACCAACATTCCAATTATTTAAACTAGTATCCCAGTAAATATAGTCAGAATAATTAGTTCCAGTTGGATCAAATCTTCCTGTTGGACCGGTTGGACCGGTTGGGCCTCCAGGTTGACCTGCTTCACCTTTTGGACCTGTTGGACCTGTTGAGCCGGTTGAACCTGTTATTCCCATTCCTGTTGGACCTGTTGAACCTGTTGGACCTGTTGGACCTGTTGAACCTGTTGGACCTGTTGAACCTGTTGGACCTATTGGACCTGTTGAACCTTTTTCTCCGGTTTCTCCGGTTGGACCTGCTGGGCCGGTTTTACCTACACTATATTCATTGACATAAGCAACTGTTTGTGAAATAACATTTGCATCATTGTTTGCTAAACTACTTGCTATAGCTTGAGCTTGGTTAAATGCAATAATATATGCTTCTTCAGGTGAAACATTTGATGATGCTGTGGCTGTGGCTGATGTGGTAACTAAAACATATGGATCTGTGGTTGTGGTTGCTAATCCAGTTGCACCTGCTGTTGCTGTATAAGTTGACATTTATTATATATAACTAAAAAAAATATGTTTTTTCTTTGTTTTTGTGTTTTGTTTTTTATGTTTTTATCGTTGACTAAAACCACGCATTAGTTTTAATGCTGTAGGTGTTGCATAAGCATTGTTTATATCTTTATCATTGTCTTTTTCTTCTGATGATAATTCTGTTAAATCATCATTCATATTAATATTATTCATTTGTTGTCTTCCTTGCGATGCTGATCGCGCATTTATATAACTCTGTTGATTCCCTGTACCAATTGTTTTTAATGCTATGTCCATGTCATCACATAATGTTTTTATAAATTGTTTGTCTTGGTCGTTGGTATTGTTTTTGTTTTGTTCCAAATAATCAGACATGTATTTTAAATGATCTCTAATTTGTGATTTTAATAAATTCAATTTTAATGATTTGGATGAAGGTTCTTGTGGAGTTTGTATTTCTGGTAATTCATCTAATTTGAATTCATATATATGTGTTTTATTTCTTTCTAATTTTGGTGGAGGTGGAGTTGTAGTTGTAGTTGTTGTTGTTGTAGTTGTTACTATGTCATCATTCATGTCATGGTGTTGTGAATTGTAATTGTAGCTTCTTTTTAGAAACGGAATTGCTTGTTGTGATGAGGATAAATCGTTATCATAGTTGTTTGCTTCTTCACCATTTGCATATGTTCTGGCTTCATATAATAATCTTTGTGTGCAAAGACGGAACATATGTTTTGTTAAATCTACATCTACTATTATTTCTTCTGTGGTTGTATCTGTCTCGGCGTTGGTATCGGTGTCTTGTGATTCGATAACACGTGTTTCAATTAAATCAGGCATTTTATCCACGTATTCTTCAAAATATATTCCAGCATAATTATCAATTGGTCGCCCTGAAATTCTGATTCTTGTTTCATCCGGATTGCTAGATTTAATATAATAAAATTTTTTTGCTTCACTCGTTAATGGTGATATATTTAAAGTTGTTTTCCACTCATTTGAATACCAATCATATATTGATCCTTCTTCTATTTCTAACACTGGGTTGTCCAATACCTTAAATAAATGATTATGGACAATTTCACCATAAACATTACCTATTAATTCAAGGTTTTTTACTAAGTAATTTGTTGTATTTTTTCCAGCATTACCCAATCTATTCATTAAAATTGGATTATGATCTAGCCCGAACGCAATAAAGACATTTGAAAATGTGTCATCTACTAGTGATGATAAGTATGAGTCAGAACAATCACCCATTGTTGGATTTCCGTCAGTCAATAATACATGAACAATTCGGTGAGGTGACTTGTTGGTGTTTGTTGTTTGCATGATATCATTGTTGATAATTTGGTTTGCGGATTTTAATGCTGATTCAAAATTTGTAGAATTTTGAGGACGTATTTTTTTAATTTGTTCGATAATGTCATTGACATTTTTATGTGTTACTTGTGTTTTTTCAATTATTGTTCTTACGTTATCATGGAATGCATTGACATGAACATAAATAGTTGCTTCTGGGTTTTCCGCAAAATAAAGTAGCATTTGATTCATTGTAAAATGAACGTGAGCCATTTTTGTTTTTCCATCTTTGCATGTTTCATTCATAGAACCCGATTCATCAATTGTAAATAGGAAAAACACTGGATCGATGTTGATGCTAGTTTCACCTGTTTTAATTTCTAAACAGCCGAAAGATTCGGTGTGAGTGTTACTTGTCATATCCATATTGCATAATAATTCTTTTGGAATTTTATTGGCGTTTGTGTTTGTGTGAAATTCGAGTACTGCACTTTCTAATATACAATGTTCTGGGATTGTGTATCTTGGAGATGGTGATTGTTCTTGGATTGACATTCTATGAATGGAGATGTTGTACGCGGTTATTTGTTGCGGATGCGGTAGATTTATGTTGCTGTTGCTTTTTGTTTTTGATCGGGGTTGTCTGTTGCTATTGGTTTGGTTGGGTTGGGTTTGCTAGTATTTTATATTTAGTTATAACGATATGTTTAAATATAAATCAATTTTTTATTTTTATTTGGAGTTGGGATTGAGATTTTGAGATTTGGGTTGTTTCGTTTCAAATGCCGATTCTATTGTAAATAATATAAAGATGTTAGTGTATAAATACTGTATATACTATTTTATTACAACACAACAGAGAGATGAATAGAGTAGAACAAATGAAAAAAATTCAAAGTGAGGCGTTAGAATTATTTACTAAAAAAAATATTGATTATGGTGATGCATTTGCAAAATATGGCGTTATCGGTGTTTTAATGAGAATAGAAGATAAATTACAACGTTCTATGTCAATAACAAAAAATGGGGTAAATTTAGTAAATGATGAAGGTATTAGAGATACGTTGTTGGATTTACATAATTATTCAGCCATGGCGTTAATGTTGTTAGATGAATAATCCGCGGTTTTTCATTTTAAGTAGTTTATTGATAATTTATATTTATATTTATCAATTAAATAATTTATCAATAAACTACTTAAAATGATCCAATTGTAGTATTATATAAATAATTATCTTGTTTATATAAATAATTATCAAATATAAAATGGAAGCTACTCAAAAAGTAAAAAAGGCAACTAAAAAAACTAAGCCTGTTGTTGATGATGTACCTGTAGTTAATACTACAACTGAAGTTGTAGTCGAATCTCCATCAGTATCTACACCAGAGCCAGAGCCTGAACTTGCATCAAAATCGTCATCAGCACCAACAAAGGAAATTCGTTTAACTGAAATTCCTGTTGTAGATGAAATCACCGCACTTAATTTAATGGTATCATTTTTAGGATTAGCACAAAAAAGAGGTGCATACACTATTGATGAAGCTTCCAAAATTTGGGAATGTATTAAGAAGTTTCAAAGACCACTAGATCAAAATGCAGTATAATTTTAAGTTGAATAATAATGTATTATATAAATAATAAAAATATATAAAATAAATATATTTTGTGATAAACTAGTATGTGCTTCGATAGCTCAGTCGGTAGAGCGTGAGGCTGTTAACCTCAAGGTCGGGAGATCGAAACTCCCTTGAAGCGTTTATATACAAAATTATATAAATAATAACATGATGTACATGTATTATATTTGTTACATAAAATATAAATATAATATATAATGAATAATTCTAATTTAATCAATGTTGACAATCTTGACAATGTTGTTAATGTCGTTGTAAGTAGATATAACAGAAATACTGATTGGGTATTTAACCTGAATAAATACAACACAAATATTATGATTTATGATAAAGAAACCCCATCAAACAAATATAATATTCCTGTTAATAAAGGAAATGAAGCAAGTGTATACTTAAAATATATAATAGACCATTACGATAATTTATCTGATTTTACATTTTTTATACATGACGAAGAATATTCATGGCATCATGTAGGATCAATTGAAGAACGATTTATAGAAGCCATAAATTCAAATGAATTATTCTATAATATTAATAATCATTTTTTAGCTCCATATTCACATATATCACATGGGGATGAAGAAAAATTAAGAAAATGGTATAATGAATTTATAGAACCATATATTCCATATGAAAAATTACCTAACAAAGATTGGTTGATTGGTTACAAGGGGTGTGCACAATTTATTGTGCATAAATCGCGTATACATCATTTACCATATAAATTTTACAGTGATCTTTATAATTGGATAATAGAATTTCAAGAGAGTAAATTATCGGGATTTTTTTTGGAATGGACATGGCATTTATTTTGGGAAATTTCCCCACGATATGAAATTTATAATGTATAAATAAATTTATTTATTATGATATAATAATATGCAAAACGAATATTATTATAAACAGTCACTGAAAACAAAATTATTTTTTTGTTTCGTTTATTTTATTGTATTGATTAAAGGATTATTTGTATTTTTTGTTGTATGGAATTTATATCTTAAAAAGAGCCAGCATATCAGTAGTGATAGTGTTGAAACTAAAACTAAATTACAAAAAACGGTGTCTTATTATGAAAATTTGACGGAAAATACATTTATTGTATCGGTGTCTATTTTGTTGATTTATTTGTTTAATCCATATCATGAGAGTCATTATTTAAAAAGTAAATATGTTAAAGCATTATTTTTTATATATGGGATTTTGATGTTAATTACGTTTGATTGGAGCGAGTTTAGACGTTTACGATAAAAAAAGGGTTGTTATTTAGTTAAAATTACATATAAATTGAATTCGTTTTTTTGTGTTTTTGGGTTTAATTTAGTTCATAAATAGTCATAATTCTAGAGTTAAAGTCGGCAGTGGATGTGGTTTCTTGGTTGATGATGGGGATTTCTTTAGTGAAAATTTTATGCATTGTTTCTGTCATTTTGTCATAAAATTCATCATTGTATTTGTTTAGATACTCCATATTGAAGTAGAATGGATTAACACGCCATGTCATATAGTAGAACATGTCTTCTGGTGTATATCCTAATTCAATCATTTTGTTTGTCACTTCTGACAATGTTAAATCTGTTTCGAAACGTTCAAATCCAGCTGAGTCATCATCATCATCGTCATCATCTGGATCAGCAAGGGTTGGGAGTGCAAAGGATGTGTCATATACGGAAACGGAAGAATTACCTGAAATAATGGCAGATTCTTCTTGGGAATCGGAATCGGAATCGGATTCTGATTCTGTACCTGATTCAGAGTCAGAGTCGGTTTCGTTCTCATCATCGTTGTTTATTGGATGTTCATTGTATTGTAATTCTTGAGAAAGAATGTCTTGAGATAACAAAGCATTAATGATGTCATCATCTATGTCCATTAATGAATTATTTTGTGATAGATTGTAGTTTATATTGATGTTTATGTTGGTGTTTATGTTGGTGTTTGCGTTGGATGATGGTACTGATTTACAAACCAAATCTTCTCTGCACATTGGACATGTTGTACGTAACATCATATTTTTAAAAATACATGATGAATGAAAAACGTGACCACATGCGGTTGTTGTTTTGTTTTTGTCTGTTAAATCTTCCATACATATTGGACATGATGTGTCTTCTGAAAAATCATCTAGGGTTTCAGGGCTTACGTCTATACAAAGATCGAATTCATGTTCCAAATTACGAACAAATAAATCTGAAAAATGTGACATTTTGAAAAACTCGATAAATAATAATAATAATAATAATAACAATACTATTTGTTTTGTTTAACAAAAATCATTTCATTTTTTTTATTTTATATATATAAAAAATGAATCACTGAAATTTTTTGTTTTGTTTTGTTTTGTTTTGTTTTGTTTTGTTTTGTTTTGTTTTGTTTTGGTTATAAAATCGTTTCTATGATATCGTAAATCCAGCCGTTTTTTTTATCATAAGGATAATATAACCATTTATATGGTTTTTCATATGAATTAAACGATATATTTATGTGCGATTTATATATATCTTCATCTGTTAAATCAATTCTATATATTTCAACATTGTCTTTATTTTTAAAAATTATTGCTACAAATTTATAATTATCTCTTATATCTGATTCTGATTTATTTTCTTTTATTGGTGTTATCAATTTAATATTAAATTCATATTTTTTTTCTATACAGAGTTTATTATCTATCATTTTTTGTCGACTTTTACAATCAAAATTTAATTCAGAATATAATTCATAATCTTTAAATGATTTAATAGTGCCCAATCCGTATGGTTCTGTCCCACCTTTTAATATGGAAATACCTTGGCCATTTATAAATTTTCTTAATAAATTCGTAAAATGTTCTTTTGACATATTATCTATTTTCCACCATTCTTTATCATCGTCCCAGTGCTTAGTTCTCCCTTTACGTGTATATTCATGCCATGCAATTAAACAATTTGGATGAAACATGGAATAACCAAATGTATATGCTCTCATAGAAATATTTGTTTCTTCACCTGTAAAATATAAATTTGGATCATGTTGTACTTCAATAGCAAATATTCCTAGCGTAAAACAAAAATGAGCAGAATAAAACTTTGCTCTAATTGGTTCATTTCTGCTAGTTTCCTCTTCTGAAAATGACGAAGGTAAACATAAAACTGCTGTATATTCTGTAAATCTATCAAAAACCATTTTCCACGGGACCTTTACTCTTTCCTCTGGGTCATTTTCAGGATTAAATGATGAAATATAACCGGTCAATAATGGTTTTTTATTTCCATTTTCTTGTAAACGTTTTATCATGTTAATACAAATTGCATCCCAGTTTTTTATAAATCTATGATGGGAATCTAACTGTAGTGTATACTCTTCATTATCATACAAATGTTGAATTTTATTCCTTGCCCAGCATGCTCCTTTTGATTCATTTGCTGGAATATCTATTATTTTGAACCGGATATCATTTCTGTATTCGTCTAAATTATCCCATGTATCTTCCATACTATGTTGCCAGCATATAGCAAAAATTAATTTTTCTGGATGTTGTGCGTTTGCTATACAATCTTTTATAGTGGGTATTAATTGGGGATCTCTATAACTTGCTATCTGTATAAAAATTTTATTATTATTCATTTCAATATGTCTATGTGGTATTTTTTAATTTAGTATATCGTTAATTTTTTAAGCAAAAAAAAATTGAAATTAATTTTTTTCATTTTGCTAATTAATAAATTATATTTTACCAGTTTCAGTTTTTAAATTTGTTTGATTGTTTGATTGTTTGATTGTTTGTGACACGATTTTAAGCATGAGATTCGATAACGATACCGTAAAGGAGACTTTCCATGCTTATCTTGATAATGCAAAACTAGAGAAAAAGGATTATCAGTTGGAAGGTGTTACTTGGTGTGTCGAGAGAGAAATGGGGGTTATGTTAAATGGTGCCGGGGTGGATTCGGGGGGAGGGGTGTCACCTGGTACGACCGGTAGAAAATTTATCCGTGGTGGGATTGTTGCTGACGAGATGGGGTTAGGAAAAACTATCATGATGTTAGGTATTTGCTTATCTAACATGATGCCAAAGACGTTGATTGTACTACCATTTGCGTTATTAGATCAGTGGTGGATGCAAATCTATAAAACCACCGGTCATAAAGCAATTATTTATCACGGTACTAATAAGAAAAAGTATGGGTTGGATGCGTTGAATAAATCTGCTATTGTTCTTACTACTTACGGAGCTATATGTGGCAAACTTGACAAAATGGTGAGCACTAAAAAAAACAGGGTAATTATCGAGAATGATTTACACAAGGTACGTTGGAATCGTATTATCTTTGACGAGGCGCATCATTTACGCAATAAAAAGACCATGTTGTTTTTGGGTGCTTCGAGGTTGAAGGCAAGTATCCGTTGGTTTGTTACCGGAACACCTATTCAAAACAATGTCAAGGACTTTTACAGTTTGTGTTTATTGATGGGAATGCCGGCTAGTTTTATCAAGGGCAATATTGATTTTATTAGGAGGATGTTTGTTTTAAAGAGGTCCAAGGCTGACGTAGGTATTTCACTTTCTGGTATTGAAACTTTGTGCAAAACCGTTTCGTGGGGGGAGGATAAAGGGATATCCCAAAATATCCACGCTTTGTTGTCGTTTTCCGGTGCAACTGCTCACGAGAATGGTGATGTTGATATATTTGATGAAAAATATAAATTTATAACTAACCCTTATCCTAACCCTGATCATGAAAAACAGTCGGCTATGACTATGATATTGTTAATTCGTGCTAAACAGTCATGCATTTCATCAAATCTATTGCTTAAATCTAGTGAGGATAGTGTCGATGAGAAAGTTGATGGGTTATTTAATTCTAGCAAAATAAATAGTGTCGTTGATTTGATTGGGGAGCGAATCGGTAACGGAAATGGTAAGATTGTGTTTTGTGATTTTCACGAGGAGATGGACATGATTGAAAAGAGGCTGGGTTTATTGGTGTTGGGTGGTGTGTCTGGGGGAGTTAAAATTGGCAAAATCGATTCACGTGTTAAAAAAAGCGCTCGCGAAGAGTTGTTGAATGATCGGTATGACGTTTTGATTATTCAAATTAATTCGGGGTCTGAAGGGCTCAATTTACAGGACAATTACTCGGAGGTGTATTTTGTAAGTCCACATTGGAATCCGTCTATTGAAGATCAAGCTATTGGGAGGTGTTACCGGATCGGTCAGAAAAAACCAGTGAGTGTGTTTCGATTTGAAATGGATGGTTTTGATGATGAAAAGAGAACGTTGTCTGTTGAAAGACACATTTCAAATATTCAAAATTCGAAGAGAAAGATGATTAGCGAAATATTTTAGGGGTGTGGTGTGTGGGTGTGGGGGTGTATGTTGTTTATTTGTATTACTGTAATTTAAATAATTAAAAGACATTGAGTCTTTTTTTGTTGGGGTTGGAAGGCGTAGTACTCTTTTTTCAGTAGATTGGTTATGCAGTTGGATTGTTGAAAATTGGATAAAAAAAAGACTAGGGTGTCTTTTAGATATTAGATATTTAAAATTAGAAATACAAAATAAGAAATACAAAATAAGAAATACAAAAGGGTTGGTGTGTGGTTAGTGTTTTTTAGTCGTCATAACTGTCATCATCGGATGAATTATACTCGTAATCATAATCTGGGTCAATACTGTACCCGTCTGGGATATAATCGCTGTCATCATCGGTGTTGTCATCGTCGTCATCATCAAAATCAAAATCATTGATGGTCATATTGTGATTGATGCATCTGCATTTAATTTTTTCTGGAATAGGGTAATCAGTACTTACCGATTGATATTCTCCACATAAAGAACAATTCACTGCTTGCATTTGTGGGTTCTCTCCATCGTCTTCATCATATACCCAAAATGACCAATGTTCGTCTATGTCCGCACCGAAGGGAAATAATTCATCTGGATTTGCTCTTGAAATACATGCTGTGTTAAATAAATTATGGATTCTATTTTTTTTTGATTTTATAAATTGCATGGTTTCCCATGATTTAGTGTCATAAAAGCAGAAGTCTTTGATTAATGATTGTAGATCTTCTGGGGAGTTCAATCGATTGATGCAAAGTTGTTTTGTTACACTCTTGGTTGGTACTGGTGTTGCGTGTGTGGTTGTCATTTGAAACTGATAGTTGTTATAATTGATAGTTGTTATGATTGATTGTGTGGTTTTTGAATCAGTTTAAATCAATTTTTTTTATTTTATATTGATTTTAGTATTTACATAAATTTTTTGTATTAATTAAATAAATATATTAAATGTATTATTACTAGGTATATGTATAGGTATACAAAGTTAAAAATAAAAATGCATAATGTTAGTTTGTTTGGTTGGGTTAATTGGGTTGGTATGTTTTATTTGTTGTTAGCTGGAAAATTTAGTTTTTCTACAAAACCACACATTGCGCCATTTTGTTATGAATGTAAATTTTTTAAACCATTATCTTATGGTAAATATGATAATTTTGGAAAATGTAGTCTTTATATAAAAGTGTATGACGATATTTTACAATATGAATATGCTGACGTGGCTAGACAAAATAAAAAAAAATGTGGTGAAAATGGAACCGATTTTCAACCTAAAATCAAATAAAAAAGAGGCGAGTTGGTTATACGTTACATTTATAAAAGGAGTTATTTTTATGGGTTTTTGGTTTAGATTAGTATAATTTTAAAATATGATGTTCGATTAAGTCGATGACATTACCTATATAGTATCTACAATTTTCAAATTTTTTGGCTTGGGCGCGTGTCTTATCTTTACGGTGAATCTCGGTTAGTATATGATTGCCTCTATCTACTACGACCTTTGCTAGTCTTTCGGGAAAGGCATTGTTGGTTGCGATAAACGGCATGTTATTATTGATAAATGTGAATAGTTCAATACATGTATCAACTAACTCATAAAATGAATATTTGTCTTTGTTCATTCTTTGATATTCGATTGCATGTATTTTGTGTCTAATGGTCGCGTAAATGTGCTTTTTTTTGTCTTCTATAATTTCTGCTTCTGAAGTGTAAATACCTGATTCGATTGCCATTTGTTCTGCTTGGTACCTTCTTCTCTCGTCGAATTCTTCGTGATTTCTTGAATTTCTGCGCATATCCATTGAGTGGGTTGATTTTCTTGAGGTTGAGGCATCAACGGAACGTCCTGATCTTAGTTGCATATTGTCTTGGTTTGGGGTAGTTGTTAAAGTAATAATAAAATTAGATTGTTAAATACGGTTGTTAAATTAGATTGTTATTGGTTTGTTTATTGAGATGAGTTGGAGAGAAAAATGAAATCAATTTTTTTTTCTGAATATGCATTTTTTAAATTACTTAAATTTTTTTGATTTTGGAGGGTTGGGTGGTTGGTTTTCGGTTGATTTTTATAAAAAAATAAAAATTGATTTGTATTTTTTTCATTTTTTGGTATTATTAATATTGCATAAGTTGTTTGTTATCATGTCCTATTTTGTTGAGCGTTTACCTGAAGAATTGGTTGGTTATGTTAAAGATTTTGTGTTGTCGGTTGATATTAAACTGTCATTGTTGTATCAAAAATATGAAATCGATGAAAAATTCATCAAAAAAATGTTGCGAGGGTTTAATTCGAAGCAATTGGAAGCCATAAACTGGAAGTATTTATATTATAAAATATTTACGGTGTCGCCTCCTAGGTGTGACAATCGGAATTTAGCTCCTATATTTGAATGTATTGAAGAAGAATATCCTAGCTATTATGATTACGTTAGAACGAATGGTGATATTTCTTATTCTCAGCCAAAATACAAACTATGTAATGAATCCGTTAGGGGGTTTTGGCTTACTTCTGCTATTACTAGAAGTAACTATTACTCTGAAAATGTTCGCACTGAAATGGGTAGGAAACGACAACAAAATAGTAATATTATTACTGCTTTGAGGTGTATTAAAAAAGGTAGATGGAGTTCTACTGTGGATGAATTTAATTGGTATATGTGCAATGTTGAATATGAATTGTTGCGGGTGTTAATGATTTTGTCGTCTGATATTGCAAAGGTAGCGAAATCAAAAAAGAAACATGCGAATAAATAGATCTATTAAATCATAATAATAATAAAAACATGTTGTTAAAATGTATATATTGTATATCTGTATATTTTTTGTTACAAATGATGGATGTTGTGGATGTTGTGAATGTTGTTGAGAGCGAATTATGGAGAAAAATACCATATGATGTATTTATCAATCATGTTATGCCATATGTTTATAAGAAACAGGATGTAGCGTTGTTGGACGATATTCGGAATTTTTATTTTGACTATCAATTTATAGTTGATTATTATTTTTACGGTTTGAATGAATTTTGTTTGCTTGTTGATTTGGTTTTTTTATGTAACGGTGGTGTTTCATTGATCGAAAGAGTTGACAGGTGCTTTATTGATATTCTGGATCGGAATATCTTGTTTTCTAGGTTTTCTTTAGATAAAAAATATGAGTTTGTGAATCAGCATTTTTATTTGAATGCTGGGACAAAAACTGATATTAAAAACAAATTTTTGTTGTCATTGATGACGCCAAGCGAGAGAGCTCGTTTTATGAATGATTTTTTAATTTTGGATTTTGAGTGAGGGTTGTGTGGGTTGATATCATTTTCTTATATATTCATATTCAGTGTAAATCCAATTATATTCTAATGGGTTTTCTATATAATAATTTTGTTTTTTATTGCAAATGAAGGACTTTGGATATTGTCTTCCTATCCAAATTGAATATTTTACAAAATTACTATACTCGTTAATATTTACATGCATAAGGTCAGAGTTATGTGTTTGTCTGCCTTTATAATTATACAAATTAGGTAAATGATATTTGTGTGTGTATGTTGTGGTGTTGAGGTGGTTTATTTGGTTTGGGTATAGGGTAATAAAATTTAGTAATTTGTATCTATAATCTGTTTTTGGAATTATAGATACTATAGTCCCTTCTCTCATAATAAAATGTTCATCATATAACAAAATATTATTTATTAAATCACTTGGTAGGTTACAAAATATATTAGTATTCATTTTTATTCATAAAAATAGTATGTTATGTTTATTTTTTATTTTTTGTTATAAATAAATAAATAAATAAATAAATAAATAAACAAATAAATAAATAAAAAATAAATAAAAAATTGATGTCATTTTTATTTATTTTTGGGAGTGAATAAAATAAAACTAAGTTGGTTGAATTACCATGAAACATTATTATATTTGGAGTAATATTCTATGTGGGCCTGCATCTACTGATGATCTGGGGGATTATGAACTTGCAAAAGTCGTTCATAAGTATGTTAAGGAGAGAAAACGTGGATTAACTGATCGGGGTGAGGATTGGTATATTAAGTTGCCCGAAATTAAAATAGAAGGAATTAGGGTGATTCCGGAGTTTATTGGAAATGCGAATGGCTTATCGTTGATTTTATACGGTATTGATCTTTGGATGTATAAGAAAAAGAGGTTAATTACAATGGATAGTATTGTTACGTGTAAGCCAATTTTATATAAAAAAACGTATATTGAAAAACATCTGGGATATGAGTATGAGGTGGGTGATTATAATATGGTTCTTACAAAAATTAGTGACGATGTGTTGTGTATGAAATTCAATAAATTGGAGGGGGTATTATATACTGCGGATAACTTGCATCCATTGTCACAACCATTGGTTTGGGATGTTGGTAGTTGTGACGAAGAGGAGGAAATTGCTAGTTGCTTACCATGTAGCGAGGGGGATGGTGGTGGGGATGGTGAGGAATGTTGTGTTTGTTTGGAGACTACGAAGACTACTACGCCATGTGGTCATAAACTATGTGTAATGTGTTGGGGTAATATTAGGATGATTCGTCGAAGATTGCCATGTCCTATTTGTAGAGAGAATTTGAGACAGAGAGAGAAATTGGCTCACTTGTTTCCACCAGGGTTTATCGGGTTGGATAATTTACACGCGGATTTTTATGATGGGGGTGGTGAGGGTGATGATGTGGATCTTGGTGGTGCTACTCGCGGTGGTCGTATTACTGGGATTTATAATGAAAATACTGGTAATATTGTTCGATTTGGTGAAGAAGATGGGGATCATGATGATAGTGACGACGATAGTGACGACGATAGTGAAAATAATGATTTATATTTCTGGGAAGATTATGATGGGGAGAGAGGGGATGACGGGGGTCACGATGTGGATGATGTGGAAGAAACGGATGTCAATATGGATATGCGTGAATTGGTGCGAGTTGGATAATTTTGATAGTTGGATGGTTTTGTTATGGGATTGTTGTTCTTTGTAATTTGTAACTAATAAAATCTTTTTTGCGATATATGAAATGGTTTTTAGTATTTTGTTTTATTATGATTAATATGGAAGAAATATTCACAAATATTTATGAAAATAAAATATGGGGTGATAATAACAATAATGATTATAGGGGAACTAGTGGCGGTGGAAGTGATGTGGATTACAACAAAGATACATATATTCCTTTTTTGAAAAAATTTATATCTGATAATAAAATTAAAAATATTGTTGATTTAGGATGTGGCGATTTTAGGTGTGGTCCTTTAATTTATGATGATTTAGATGTATCATATACTGGTTATGATGCATATAAAAATGTAGTAGAATATAATTCAACACAACACAGTTTACCAAAATATTCATTTATTCATTTAGATTTTTGTAATAGTAAAGAAAACATTATTGATGGTGAACTATGTATTTTAAAAGATGTTATACAACATTGGAGTCTAGATAATATATACAGTTTTTTGGATTATTTAGTAGACCATAAAAAATTTGAATATATATTAATTTGTAATTGCTCTAATCAATTTCAAGATGATACTGACATTCAAAATGGCGATTGTAGAGGTTTAAGCTGTCATCATTTACCATTGAAGAAATATGATGCAAAAAAACTATATAATTATCATAGTAAAGAAGTATCAGTTATTTCATGTAATTTGTAAAATCTTTTTTTTGGTGGATGTGGGTGCTAGGGGTAGGGTTAATTTTTCATGTATATAAAATAAGGAGTTAGGTATATGCTTAAAATTAATAATATTATGTTTGTATCAAAACTTTTTGTGTTTAAAAATGCACTCAATACTACTGCGAATATAACGAGGAAGCTATCACCTAATAAAGCGTATGCACCAACTTCTTTTGAATAACCCTTGAAAAAATCTAGCATGTCATTGGATCCTCTAGGTATTAAAGTGAATAATATGAAAAATAAGAAGTCGAAAAATACTTGGATTGCTACGCATAATCCTGCAAATGCTGTGAGGCCTATTTTTATTTTTGATGTATACACTAAATATCTGCCTAATAAAATATATAAAACGCCGATCAATATGTCTGCTATCATTGCTGATAGTCTGTATTTTTTGTACCAGCCTTCTAAAGATGCGCTTTTATAATATATACGCGAGAAGGTTACGAATATAATAAATAAATCCGCATAGATGTTTGCTGTAATTATGGGTATGTATTCGAATTTATTCGCATAGTTAATTGTCGGGGTTATGTTAGTGGTCTTTTCTATTATGAATGTAATGAGAAACGCGAATATCACAAATAGTGGTTCGTACATATAGTATGTAAATATGTTAAAATATTTCATTTTAATTTTTAATAAAGAATGTCGAAATAGATATAAATCATTATTTTTGGAGCTGATTTTTATTCTATATTTAAGAAAAGTTTATCCAATAATATTAGGGGGGTTCAAATTTTTGGAAATTTATTTAAATTTAAAAAAATATTTGTATTATATATAAATATGTCGAAACGAGGAAGAGGTGATGATGAAGAATTTCATTATGAACCGTATAATCCTTACAGTCCATGGTTTGGATTAGACGAAAATGGAGTTGAACAAGGTTTTCTTGATATACAACCTAATAACGCGCGAGAAATCCCTCCTGGTTATTTGAGTAAAAATGTGGAACAATTAGATATAATGATAGAAAATGGAGAAAAAAGAATTGCAGAACTTCGTGAAGAAATAGCAGAGACTCAAGATAGTGATCATAAAAATTTGTTAAATGGGTATATATACAAATATAACAGTGGTATAAAAGCGTTAAAAAATAAAAAAAGAGAATTAGAAGACCCTTATAGTGGTCCTAGTGTATGGACTAAAATGGTTAGGGAAAATTTTACCCGTCATGATGAGAATGATGATGAATACATAGAAGCAATAAAAAAAAAACAAAGAATTAATGATGGTAGAGTTGGTGGTAAAAGAACTAAACGATCCAGAAAATCCAGAAAATCCAGAAAATCCAGAAAATCCAGAAAATCCAGAAAAACCAAAAGGTCAAGAAAAATATAAACACATACCCCCTAGTATTATTTAAAATATGTAATGGTAGAAAATTATATATTTTACTATTAAATTAATTGCTTGATGCGATATATGTTACTGTCACAACACCCGACACACAGTCCATCCACCCGACACTTACACCCCGCTTACAGCCAATATGGAGTGTATCTGGGTGCTACCAGTATCAAATAGAATAATATACTCATTTATCCCCATTAACAGGAATCGGGAAATGGGTGATGATTTGGGAAATGAGTTACAGCAAAAAAAACATACATTAAATTACAATATATAAAACTATCTAATAACTATCTAGTATCTATTCTTCGTATTCTTCTTCAGCGCACTCACCTTCTTCGACAAAGTTGATGTCTTGGTTTTGCTCGTTCCAAAACCCGACTAGGTCTTGCTCCATGTTGTAGATGTGGCCGTTCTCGTGCCAGTTGTCACCATTGCGTGTTCTTAGATAAGAAGTACCTTTGTGTTCGAACTTCTTTACCTTGAATACTTCTTGCTCTGGTTCTGATTCTTGTTCTGAATCAACTTCGGCTTCCAATTCAGCATCAGAAACTACTGGAGTTGATGCGACAGATGCTGGTGCCTTTTTTTCAGCTTTGACCTTTGGTTTCTTGGCTGGCTTCTCAGCTTTCTTGGCCTCCTTTTCGGCCTTTTCGGCTTCCTTTAGAGCCTTTTCTTGAGCTTTCTTGGCATCTTTTTCGGCCTTTTCGGCTTCCTTTTGTGCCTTTTCTTGAGCTTTCTTGGCTTCATTGTCGGCCTTTTCTTGAGCTTTCTTGGCTTCCTTTTCAGCCTTTTCTTGAGCTTTCTTGGCTTCTTTTTCGGCTTCCTTTTCGGCCTTTTCTTGGGCTTTCTTGGCTTCCTTGGCTTCTTTCTCCTCCTCACTGAGGACCTTTGCCTTCTTTGTCTTCTTAGTTTCGACAGGAGTTTCGACAACAGTTTCGACATGTTCTTCTTCTGGTGCAACATCGTCTTTTGATACAATGTCTGCGAACATATCTACTACTTGTGATTCCTCGACTACTTTGACAGTCTTGGCTGGTCTTCCTCTCTTCTTTTTCTCTGCATCTTCAGGATTGGAGGCAACTGACTTACGCTTTCTTGGCTCCTTAGCCTTCTTCTCTTTCTTTGGCTTTTCATTGTTTAATAAGCGCGCAATTGCCTCTTCACCGTCAAAACCATAGAATTGACCGCACATCATGATGAATTTTTTTGTTTTTTTTGTCATTTTTATTTCTTTTTTTGCTTTTGGTTGATTTTCGGATTGAATCTCTGGTTGATTTTCAACGACGACATCCATTGACTTTTGATCAACGAATGGAACGACGGATTCAACGGCTAGATTTTGGACTTCGAATTGAGCTGACATGTTAAATATTGAAATATTGGGTATTTGAATATTCGAAATATTAGAGTTACGAGTTGTAATTGCTTGCTTAAAATTTATTTGAACGCTTAACTGATTGTTGTTTGATAAATGAAAGTATTTGAGAAAAAATGATTTCAATTTTTTTTTTCCATTATGGATTTTTTGATTCACTTAAATTTTTTTCATTTTTTGACCGTTTTTTGGGTTTTTTCCTAGGGTTTTCAAGGGTATTGACCGTTTCTAGCCGTTATTTGCCATTTCGACCATTTCAATAAAAAAAAGCCTAATTTGGCCGTTTTTATTTACATGTTATAAAATTATTCGTCATCACTATCTAAATGTTATCATCATCTTCGAGTTTGGCCTTGTAACCCTTGGGAACATCGACAAACCCATAAAACTCATCCTTATCAAAAATACCCAACGAAGCTGACTTGAAAATATACATGGCTAAAGACTTCATTTCGCATGTATTTAACACTTTTACGCCCACCATTTCAGCGTCAGTAAATTCTTCTGTCTCCTTTTTTTTCAGCCATTCCACGAAAGCTGTAACGTTATTTGTATCGCTGAAATGATACAAGAAAACGTCAGAGTGTTTGGTTGCAATATTCGTCAAGGTTGCCTCTACGTACTTTTTTCTTGCTTCGTGGGTCTTTGGTTCATTCAAATGACTATCACGAATGATAGTGTGCATCTCTGGGGTCATGATTGCTGGCATTACTGTTGTCATTGTTGGTTGTCTTAAACTGGTATGTGTATTGATTGAGAGAAAGGTAGGAGATCAAATTTGTTTCAATTTTTTTTCATTTTCACTCATTTTTGGTGATCACTTAAATTTTTTTGATTTTGGTGTGTGTGGAATGTTCGCGGAAGGTTCTTTCTCCAGTTCCTGGCTTTGGAAGGTTCTAGGAATATTCTTTTGCAGAAAATTTAAGTAGTCGTTAAAAAGCGCCAAAAATAAAAAAAATTGAAATGAGATGTTCGATCGTTACTGGTGTTAATTAAAATATATCCGTTAAAACCGTTAAGTTATTACCATGTCTATCACCGTTGATGCCCAGAATGTTGTTCAAATGGCATGTCAAGCAGAGGGTTGCAAATGCGTACCTATCGCTAGTAAAGGACTTCCTGTCTCCATTAAACTAGCCATTGAGAATACTATGCATGATGGCCGATCATTTGTCGTTTTACCAGTATTTGAGATCGATGGCTTAAAAGTCAGTTGTGAGCTCGTAGTCAATGAAAACGGCATCTCGTTGATTATAAACACCTATAAAATGATGATGTACGATACAACACCAGAGGACAAAGCATTCGTTGTTCATCAATTGCTCTTTCGAAAAACATATATAAAAAAGCTAACCAAATATACGTTGAAAGACTATGAAACCGTTATTAAACATATGAATAATGATATCAAGGAAATGAATTTTGACCAATTAAACGGTGTGTTTGTGACTCCGCAAATTAAACATCCGAGAGAAGTTCCTCATGTTCGCAGTAACATGGAGATATTTAATAGTGTTACATGCGACGAGAAAAACCCAGAAGAATGCTCTGTTTGTTTGGAGGCTACCAAAACGACTACACCATGCGGTCATAAACTATGCGTTTCGTGTTGGACACAAGTCAAGACTAACGGTCGCGAATTACCATGTCCTATTTGCAGAGTTGATTTGTTTCAATCCAAGGTGATCGGTATTGATGATAGTAGGGTTCAAGATGATGTTGATGATGATGATGATGATGAAGATGATGAATCTGATAGTGATGGATATCCAGATTCGGATTATAATATTTATGAAGATGAAGCCATGATGGAGCAAATTGCATGGGACCTTGAAGAAGTAAACTAATAAATAGTTGTTAGACTCTTTGCTTTGTTTTGTAATTATTAAATAAATTAAGCTGTATTGCTTTTTTTATTGTTGAATTTGGAGAGAATATAATACTCGCGCATATACTGGACACACTATATACACTTACAGTAGAGATGGAGTGTCAGGATGGCGCGCCGGGGTTGTTGGGTTCTGTGAGATAGTAGAATCGCACTCGCGCTTACACCATATATGCTGTCAATAATAGGAATCGAGATATGGGTGATGTTACTGGATACTAGTGACAAAAAATAAAGGACAAATTGATGGTTTATTTTTTGGATTTGGAGAGAAAGCACGGAATGTTCGAGGAATGTTCTTTCCCTTCTCTCATTCCTCTTTCTCTACTATCACTTCTTTTGTTACTTTTTTAATGATTTTCTCTTTATTTTTATCCACTACATCCATACCACCTCCCATCGTTTCCATGATTATTTTATTGTATTCATCTGATTTTTTGGATTCTGGGTTCATGCATTCGGGGTATTTATTCTGATATTCAGGCAATAATTTCATGTTCTTTGAAACTACATTGCTTATCACTTGCCGTATACGTTTTTTATTTTCTTCTTCTTTCTGCCATTCATCCTCGTCTTTTACGTACACTATTTCTCTCTTCTTATCTGTACAATGCATCGGACGTTTTTCTACTTCCAATGCATTCAGGTTTTTAATAATAATATTAGAAACACCCTCAACATATCCTAGCTTTCCTATGCTCTCTAGATCTGATAGTTGGAGAGAAATATTCTCTATAAACTCGGAAATATTCATTGCATTCTTACATGTTTCATTCAAAAAGAATTGCAGATTGAATGTCTTGTTAAGACTGTTTGTATTGTTGTGACTGTTATTTATTGATCCTGGTTGCAAATTTTTACAAATCTCCAATATCTGTTTATGTAATTCTAAATTTTGTTTTTGTAATTCTAAATTGTGTTTTTGTATTTCAATTTCTGGGCTTTCACATTTTTTTTTGTGAACCCATAAACCATTCCTAGATTTATATTTTTTATCACAATTATTACAACAATATTCAACTTGCTCTTTTTCGCTCTTTTGCTCTCCTAAACTGTCACTTAATGGCACATTGTGTTTAAATGAAGATAAATGACGTTCCCAATTGAATTTTTTACTGCATATATAGTCACATTTTTTACAATGATATTCTTGTTTCATATTTGCTCGTTTTTGCTCCTAAAGTGTCACTAGTTGTCACTATATAGTCTACATTGAGAAAAAAATTCGAGCTTTGACTCAAAATTTATCGTCACAAAAAGAAAATTATTATTTTTGGGTTGTGACCTTAATTTTCAATTATGCTCACAAAATTGTTTTTTACAAAAAGTTTTCTAGAAAACACAAATTGGACATTTATAAATGTCCTTTTTTCAAATTTCAAAAAACTTTTACCAATTTTATTTCACTTTTTAATATAATAAATTGCTTTTTTAACTTAAAGAAACAATATATTTGTTTTTGTGAGAGAAGGAGAAGACGGGCGATCACACCCTACCCGCGCATATATTTGACACCATATATCGAGTGTACACTATGGATGGAGTGTCAGGATGGCGCGCCCGGGATGCCGGGGTTTGGAGTTCTGCAACATAGTGGGAGCACCCTATATATGCTCTCAATAATAGGAATCGGGATATGGGTGATGTTACGGTAAATCGGTTACAAAAAAATAAGACGGCATACATGTTATTTTTTTGATGTGGAGAGAAAAACTTATTATATCATTTTATACTATACTATGTTCATTGTTGATAATTTATTTTATATACTATTATTTGTCGTATTTGTCGTTTTTTATGTGTTTTATAAAATCAATGAAAAATTTTATAATAGTCCAAAATTTAGGACATATATTAGCGTTGCTATGTTTATCGCCACTTTTATATTAGCTATTGGCGTTTTATCTCAAATCATAACTTACAAACAAGAAAGATATAAATCTAACATACAAACTTTTTCTAATTTTTCTAAAGATTTTAGTAATTATATTTTATTACTATTTATACAGCATCCTCAAATGAATTATTTTTATAGAGAACTTTTTTTTAATCAGGTTAGTGAAAATATTCACAGAAATATCGAATTAGAACAGCTTATATCTATGTCTATTTTTACCAAAGCATTTGAACAAGTCGCTGTTATTAATCAATATCAATATCATCCTGAAATCATCCTCATGAAAGAAACATTAATCAAAATTTTACACAATTTCTTACGATCACCCAACTTTCAATATTATTATATCGAATGTTATAAACCTACAATAGCAGGACCTGTTATCATTCAGTTTATGCAGGAAAATTTTGGTATATAGGCTATTATTGGATTTTGCTTTTTGAAAATAAAAATATCGACTAAAAATGAGATAATATATAAATCATATATAAATCGCTTTCCCATACAGGAAAGCAAAACACTCACACCAAAGACGGTCACAATAAACAAAATATTTTATCAAATGTATACCATTGAAACTGTCAATGATCGATTTAAATTACATGGTATTAACACTATAACGCGCATATATACTACACCATGTATTGAGTGTACACTAGAGATGGAGTGTCATGATGGCGTGCCGGGGGTATTGGTTCTGTGACTTAGTAGGAACACTCTACATATGCTCTCAATAATAGGAATCTGGATATCGGTTATGTTACGGGATACTAGTGACAAAAAATAAAGGACAATATATTCTTTTATCTTTTGATTTGGAGAGAAAGCGGGGAATGTTCCATGAATGTTCTTTTCCTTCTCTCATTCATCTTTCTCTACTATCACCTCTTTTGTTACTTTTTTAATGATCTTTTCTTTATTTTTATCCACTACATCCATACCACCTCCCATCGTTTCCATGATTATTTTATTGTATTCATCTGATTTTTTTGATTCTGGGTTCATGCATTCGGGGTATTTATTCTGATATTCCGGTAATAATTTCATGTTCTTTGAAACTACATTGCTTATCACTTGTCTTATTCGTTTTTTATCTTCTTCTTCTTTTTGCCATTCATCTTCGTCTTTTACATAGACTACTTCTCTCTTTTTATCTGTACAATGCAATGGGCGCTTATCTACATCCAATGCATTCAGGTTCTTTATGATTATATTTGAAACACCCTCTACATAACCTAGCTTTCCTATGCTCTCTAGATCCGATAGTTGGAGAGAAATATTCTCGATAAACTCGGAAATATTCATTGCATTCTTACATGTTTCATTCAAAAAGAATTGCAGATTGAATGTCTTGTTGTTACTGTGATTATGACTGTTCGTATGACTGTTATTGTTAGTACCATTTTTTATTATTTCTAATAATTCTGCATTTTGTTTTATTAAGGTCATTATTAGTTCTTTATCACATATCATTTTTGTATCATCTATTTTTTCACTCTTATTATCAGGTGAATTACACTTTTTTTTATGTCGCCATAAACCACTCCTATCTCCAAAATTTTTATTGCAGTTTTCACAACTATAATTTTTACTAACTTTTACTAAATTATTGTCATCATTTGTTGCTAAAATATTAGTTTTATGTTTTATACTCTCATTATGTAATTCTAAATTATATTTTCTACATGTACTATAGTTACAAATATTACACGTAAAAATATTACTAGTTTTTACTAAATATTCGTTGTCAACTGTTGTCATATATATCAACAACATATTAGTTGGCATTATTTAACGCACAATTTTATCGTAACAAAATGAAAATTATTATTTTTGGGATGTGACCTTAATTTTCAATTATGCTCACAAAATTGTTTTTTACAAAAAGTTTTCTAGAAAACACTAGTTGGACATTTATAAATGTCCTTTTTTCAAATTTCAAAAAACTTTTGACAATTTTATCTTTGTTTTTTAAATAATAAATTGCTTTTTTAACTTAAAGAAAAAAAAGAATGAATGTTTTATATGTTTATACCCTACCAGCGCATATACAGGACACCATGTATCCAGTGTCATGATGTCGTGCCTGGGTTATTGGTTCTGTGTCTTAGTAGGATCACACACTCGTACACCATAAATGCTCTCAATAATAGTAATCGGGATATGGGTGATGTTACGGTAAATCGGTCACAAAATATATTGGGGGGAAAAACTATACATTATATCATATTTGCATGCGGTAAATCTATACTATCACTATTTGCTTCATTTGACGTTTTTATTATTTCTACATTTTTTATTTCTATTATTCTATTTGATATACCTATTATTGAATTCGAAATATCTATTAATTCATTATCACTTGCACCACTATCACGCGATCTATCGAATGAATGGATTCTTATACTACAAAATACACCACAAATAAAACCTTTTAACACATATAATAATAGCATAGATACTATTATTATAACGAATATTTCAAATACTGTTAATTTCATTTATTTTTTTTATCAAATCTATTCTTTATTTTTTTTTCAATTTTTTATTTATTACATTAACATTCCCAAATTAACTTTCCTATTTTGAGGCTTATGTATCTGCTTTGATTTCAACAACATTTGATATTTATCCTTTTTTACCAATTCATCGTGAATTATCTTTTCTTTTATCTCTTCACCTCGTTTGATCTTTTCTATGATTTCTAATCTCTTTGCTGAACAATATTTGCATGTACAACCTAAATCTATGTAATGGTGCCTTTGAATATCGTTTTGCGTTAAATTTTCTACACATATTCTTTTATAAAAATCATACTCCTTTTCTGACCATGTTTCACATCTATCACATACTCTTTTTAACCATTCTTTCAAATATTCACTTCTCTCTTCTTCTGTATAATAAAATGACAGATATTCGTCTTTTACTATCCATTCATAAAGGTTTAACGGCAATTTGTATTCTGATTTGAATCTTTTGTACAAATCTCCTATTTCTTTATTCGTTGTTTCGTAATCTCGAACTATGTAAATTTTTCTATTCATTATTTCGCTTAATATTCGACCCCATTCCAACGAATCTTTTAAACGCAGTTTTATGTATGTTATATTGTTTAACACTTGCATTTGATATTTACGTTTTGTATCGAAACTTTCTATTACCGGAATATCGTATTTATCTATGTAATGATCTCCGTTACCTATATGATTAAATATTTCATTGAAACGTTTTGTTATTCTACTTATACTGTAATTGTTCACTTCTTCTGGTTTATTATTAAAGTGCAAATCACACAGTTTTTCAAAATATTCTGACATTTTTCTCTCGATTGGGCTTCTATAAATATCGATTACGTATACCTTTTTTTGTTTGCTATTGTATTCTATCAGACCTGAAATTGACACTGAATCATCGCTTTGAGTTAGGATTCTTAGCATTGCATCGTCATGCAAGTGGATTACGTTGCTACTTTCACTACATGACAGTCTCAATGAAGACACTAAACTTGTTGAACCTACTTTTGGACCGCAGTATATTATTATTAAATCTTTCAAATTATTTATATTCAATCTATTGTTTAATTCTAAATAATCCATTTTTTAATAATAATATCTTTTTTTATATTATTTATAACTTATACACTATACTACACTTATTTGCGCATTCTACGAGATCTTCTCGACTTTCGGGACTTTCTCATTGACTTTCTTGCGGATTTTCTCATTCTACGGGATCTACGACGACCACCTTGTTGGTTTTGGTTGTTTTTGTTGTATTCAGATGATTGCATTGGACCTTGACTTGGCATTTTTTATATATTATACCTACATTTTATTTTTTTTATTTATTTATTTATTTTGGAACGGATTTTATTTTCTTCCTGTTATCTCTCTTAATGGAATCATAGCAGCATCATTATCATATTTTTTATTTATTTTGAGATTAGTTTTATTAGTTGATTCATAATCATAATCAGATCTATATCCATAACCATATTCATATGTACTTTCATAATTGTATGCCTTTTTTGGAATATTATTCTCATTTTTACCATCAAATTGGTAAATATCAATTATTTTTTTAACGATTGGATTTCTCTCTATATCTGATTTCCCTAAATAAATCACCTCGATGTTTTTGTTATCCGAATCGTTTTTTTGTGCGTTTATATCATACTTTTTATAAAGTTCAAATCGATCTACAAAATCAGATAAACCACTATTATTACCTTTATCTGTTTGCTTTAAATCTCCAGTAATGACCATTTTACTATTCACACCTATTCTAGTTGTTAACATCATCATTTGGTTTGGAGAACTATTTTGCATCTCATCTGCTATTATAAATGCATTTTTAAACGTTCTACCTCTCATATATGCTAAAGGTGAAATTTCTATAACATTATTTAATATCATTACATCTATTTCTCTCTGTGAAAACACTTCTAAAAATATATCAAAAATAGGACGTGTCCATGGATCCATTTTTTTATTAATATTTCCCGGTAAAAAACCTAAATCTTCTTCTACTGTAACGAGCGGTCGTGTTATTATTATTTTATCAATTGTTCCAAATTTTAACTGCTTAATTGCCTCTGAACACGCAAATAAAGTTTTACCAGTACCAGCAGGACCTAACGCTATAATTATCGTATTGTTTTCATTCGATAATTGATCCACATATTTAATCTGATTTTCCGTTTTTGGATAGTATATTGGAATATATTTTCTATCATTCATATTCGTTTTTTTCATACTAATAAACCGTGTTGGATTGGTATGTGATATTAACCCATTTCTGTTGTTAAATAAATGGGTTCTAACAGGAGTATACAGAATCATCAAAGACAAACATTTCCACCACTTTAACATTTATTATATTTATAAGATGTTATATTTCTAAATAAGTATTAACATAAAAGATATAGTGGTAAACTTATACATGTTGAATTAGAAAATAACGCCTAAATTTTTTCTTTTTGTCAATCGTATATCCATCTGATTTTCGGATTGGTGTCATTTTATATTTATATACATGCAATATTTGTCTTACTAAATTTAATAAAGGCCATCGTTGCTTTTCCTCTGCATCATTATGTAGTGCGGTAAGAAACGTTGAATTCATATTCTGTTTTAATTCATTTATAAAGGGTTTTATTTCTTCGTACTTGGTGTCATCTAATAAAACTTCTCTCGGAATAAGGGATTCATTTAAATTATCTGGATCTAACCCTAACGCATCTTTTAATATCTTTTTACTAATTTCATCCATGTCAAATTCTGCGATATTCACAATGTATGAAAAAAATATATATTATAACTTATAGGATAAAACGCACATGTATAGTAACATTAAAAACATCGGCTTAGTGGAGTTATTTAATGTTTTTGTTATCATAAATGTCGAATAGTTTAATTTGCGTACTTTTAATAAATCGAAAAAAATAGGAAAATATAATAAAACTGGTATTATACCATATTGAATGTTATTATATATATAAGCCAATGATAATGAATTCGACATTGTATTACAAAATAAAATACTGTGCACTATAAAGAGAGAAACTGATCTACTTAAAATTACAGGAAGAGTTTTTATTCCACTTCGTTTGTCTCCTTCAAAATCTGATATATCCATCATTAATTCATTGTTTATTGATCCCCAAAATATATAATTCATTGTTATACTCAAAATATCATAATGCTTATCATTTATCAACAAATTATGCTGAGATACACATAACCCGGAATACAATAACGAAAATGAAACTATTAATGCGCAGTTTAAATTTTTAACAAATGTTAATTTTTTTAAAATAGGCGTATATAATACTATGTCAAATAGTATCAAATCTGTTATAAATTGAATATTGCCTGGTAAATATCTATTAGTTAAATACTTTATTATTACTAATAACAACCCTGATAAGGTTATCGCTTCTATTTTTGAAATTTCACCTGTTATTAACGGTCTAGATGGATTATTCAATTTATCGACTTCTATATCAAATAAATCATTTAAAATCATACTCAAAGACATTACCAATACAGCATTTATATTTGACGCTATGAATGGTATTGAATGAATTAAACTTGATATAGATGGATTCATAATCCACCCTCCTGAAAATGATAATAAAAGTGTAGGTATTATATTACCGCTTCGTGTTAATTTTGATATATTTCGTAGTTTTTTTATTATTATATTATCATGATGTGGTTTTGGGTTTGATAACAAATGCATGTTTTTTTGTTTGTTATATAATTGTTTTGGTTGCAATATAAATCCATTCATAGATGGAATACTAATAAAAAAAAATAATGGATATAGCATATACAAAATTCGCATTTTTATTGAATATATTTATATCCACTAAAATATCTTTATACAGTTTATACACCTTTTCTCATTTCAAATGCCGAATTTTTCTAAAAATAGATTTAACGTCATTGGATGCCAATTTAAATAAATTCCTTCACTATATGTGTTACTACATTCAGTATAATATTGAAAACGCAATTCATTTTTGTTATTCAACTCAGTATAGAATAAATATGCTTCCCTCATTTGTTGATGACTCATTATTTCATGATATTTTTCTTCAAATAATATATTCGCAAAATCATCATCATTAAAATTATATATTCTTATTCCAAACATACTACCATTATCATAAATTCCCATATTTTATATACTATTCAAGCATTTTTAAGTTGTTTAATAAAATTAAAACGCCCATTAAATACAATTATCTAATTCATCAATACTGATTCCCATATCTAGATATTTTTGAATTCTTGAAGGATGCATTGTTTTTTGTATCAATTCCTCACTATAAATAAGACAACGTTGTTTTAATGCTTCACAATCTAATACATCAAAGATTGCTGGGTTTTTTGAAAAGTTCTCCCAATAAATTTTATCTGGGTTTGCTTCCAACAAATGAATTGCATTTGGGTTTCTTGATAAACTAGGCCAATCAATTTTGTCTGGGTTTGCTTCTAATATGGGAATAGCATTTGGATTGCTTGATAAACAACGCCAGTCAATTTTGTCTGGGTTTGCTTCTAATATAGGAATCGCATTTGGATTATTTGATAAAACTAGCCAACAAAATCTATCTAATTTGTGTTGATTTTTTTCCAACAAATGAATCGCATTTGGGTTTTTTGATAAATAAAACCAATCAATTTTATCTTGGTTTGCTTCCAACAAATGAATCGCATTTCGATTGCTTGATAAAATAGCCCAATTAATTATATATGAATTTTTTTCCAAAAATTCAATAGCACCTGTATTTGCTGATATAAATTCCCTACAAAAATTTTTATGAAAATTTTTTTCCAATAAATGTACAGCATTCGGATTATCTATTAAATCAGGCCAACCAATTTTATCTTGATTTGCTTCTAATATAGGAATAGAATTTGGATTATGTGATAACATGGGCCAACGAATTTTATCTATGTTTGCTTCTAATAAGGGAATAGCATTTGGATTTTCAGATAAATAGTTCCAATTAATTTTATCTGGATTTTCTTTTAACAAATCAATCGCATTTGGGTTTCTGGATAAATTGTCCCAATTAAGATTTTCAATATTAATCCAGCGTTTTAGTATATACATTGTAAGTTGGTTGTAAGTTGGTTGTATTTTGATTTGCTATAAATATTTATAATAATAATTCAATTTTTATTATAAATGAGACAAAGGTGCAATAAAATATCTAAAACATGTGTTCTTCTTCGTAAAATAATTTATAATTATTTCTGTAATGGTTTGAAAAAATATCATAAACTATACTGAATTTACCATGCATTCCTTCATAACTGGATTTATCAATATAATCTACTATTTTTTTGTCTTGTTTTAAAGTTGTAAACATTGTATTATATGTAAATCTATCGCCCACTAAATTTACCAAATACTCGAATGGATACAAGAGATTTAAATAATTGTCTTCTTTGTTATTATAACTCCAGTAATTTCTATAAGCTTTTACAAAAAGCGTTGTTTTAAATGTTGATACTGGTAACGCGTGGGTTACAATTGTTGATGTATATCCGCCAAATTTAACGCGTGCTACTGTTGAATGAGGTAATACATATTCATTTTCAACCGTAATATTATCTATTTTATATACTTTATTTACTAGTGATTTCTCTCCAGCAATATATTCATATATTATTTTGTAGTGATTCTCTGTATCGTTTAACTTGATTACATTTGAATTTTTGATAGGATTTGGATGTTTTTTATTTCCAAATGTATGAACAAACCCTATGTGACATATATCCAAACTATTTACTGTTACGAATTTGGCATAATGTTCAAAATCTTCTGAAAGCATAACAGCACGTTGTTCACTCGAATAATATTCTGGTTCTACAAAAATAGAGGATTCATCTAATGTATCCTTCATTGTAGAATTTAATACCGGAATAGTATTCAAATAAACCATATCACCTTTTTCTACTACTTTATAACAATCTATATTGTGTAATTTTGATTCGACACATTTCATTTTTGGAATATCAAGTAGTTCACCATTTTCACCATTAAAAACATATCCGTGATATGGACACGTAATTGTATTTTTACATGATTCGCCTTGCATAAAAGATGATCCTTGGTGACTACACGAATCTCTTAATCCAAAATACTCTTTTTTATCTCTCCAAACAATATAATTAACGTCTTTTATTGTTACTCGTTTTTGTTTTCTTCCAAAATCTTTCGCGAATCCGATTGGATACCATGTTAATTGGCCTTTGTCATTTGGTGACTCTAATCTAGGATGTAAACCAAAACGATGAAACTTTGGTGTTGGTTTAATATAGCTATTTTTTATGTTTTCTATATTTTCTATATTATCCGATAAACGCAAAATAGTTTTTCTTGTGTATGCCAAGTTTTTTACAAAAAAACTACTTGTATTTGTTAAGAATACAAAGAAAAATAAATGTATTATATTTTGATACATTGGATCCTTATAGTATAATTAAACAATATATTTATATAATAATTTAAATATATATTGTTTAATTATTAGTATAAATGCAAAAAAATCTACACCTAATATGCATGATATTTTTTTCACAATTCAACACTTTATTTGGATTTAATAATATTATTAAAAACACTATTTCATATGGCGTGTCATATAGTGGTCCAAATACTAGAACCATTTTTATGGTAAACGACAATGTCGAATTTATAACCAAGTACAAGTACTATTTTAAAAAGGACAATTACAACAATATTATCAATGATATAATCGATCATAAAGTATCAAAAATATACGTTGATAAAAAAATGAATGAAATTGTTACAGTTGACAATGAAATTGGTGGTGATATAGAAGACGATGTTGTATCTCAAGAGAATCCAGAAACCTTTTATGATTATATTCATTATCACATTGCTAGTGTAAATCCTGTATTAATTCCAAATGTAATAGAAAAATCATCAGAAACACGTACTCCTATAATTATAACCGATTTACGTCCTGGATTCATTGTAAATACTGAAAATGGCTTTAATTTTATTTCAAATTCAGTCTCTTTTATTATTCCCCTTTTATTGATATCATCAGTATTGTCATTTATTAGAAGAAGTATCAATTCAAATAATAATATGATGAACGGTCCGGGTTTTAAACCAAATATTCAATCTGGAACCGCTCAAAGAAATCAAGGGTTTTTCAACTCTTTTATGCCACCTATGCCACAAGATAAAGAAAGTGATTTAATGCAAAAATCCAATATTACGTTGGCGAATTGGGCTGGTAGTCCAGAAGTTATAGAAGAATGTGTTGAAGTTATTTCTTACATTCAAAATAAAGAATTATTTAACAAAATGGGAGCAGAAATGCCCAAGGGTATCCTATTAGAAGGACCTCCAGGAACTGGTAAAACTTTATTAGCCAAAGCAATTGCAGGAGAAACAAATTCTACTTTTATTGCTATATCTGGATCAGAATTTGTAGAATTATTTGTTGGAATGGGTGCATCTAGAGTACGTGATTTATTTCAAAATGCACGTAATAATAACCCATGTATTATTTTTATTGATGAAATTGACGCTGTTGCCAGACAGAGAGGCGCTGGTATTAATATGGCGAATGATGAGAGAGAGCAAACATTAAACCAGTTATTGTATGAAATGGACGGATTTAACAGCAATGAGAATATTGTCGTAATTGCAGCAACCAATAGAAGAGATGTATTGGATCAAGCAATTTTAAGACCAGGAAGATTTGATAGAATCATTCGCGTTTCACTTCCAGATAAAGATTCTAGAGAGAAAATTGTTGAATATTATTTGAACAATAAAAACATTGAACATAGTTTTGATATATCAGGTATTGCTGAAATGACAGAAGGGTTTTCAGGTGCACAGATAAAGAATTTAATTAATGAAGCGATTATTTTATCAGCAAGAAATAAATTTACAAAATTACAAGAAGAATATATATTTGAAGCATTTGAAAAATCGATTGTTGGATTAATTAGAAAAAATGCTACGGTTGATTTTACTACGCAAAAAAGAGTAGCCATTCATGAGAGTGGACATTCTATTTTAACGTTATTGTACAATGAAACATTTGATTTCAAAAAAGCATCTATCCAACCTACATACAATGGTGCTGGAGGATATACTTTGTTTAATGAAAAATCTGAAATTAGAAACAGTGGATTATATACAAAAGATGTGTTGAAAAAACGATTGGTTGTCAGTATGGGAGGCAAAGCAGCAGAAGCAATATTTTATGGAAATGACTACATTTCATTGGGTGCCGTTGAGGATCTAAGACAAGCTAACAAACTAGCAAAAAGAATGATTGGAAATTTTGGTATGGGAACACAATTGGAAGTATTTTTTAATGAGGATGTTAGTGATGATTCGAATCCATTTTTAGGAAGAAGTTTATCTATGGGGGATAAATATTCAGATCATACAAAATTTATGATGGACAAAGAATCGCTGGAACTAGTTCAAAATGCGTATTATACAGCAGTTGATTTATTGGAAAAAAATTATGGTAAATTAATACATTTTTCTGAACTTTTGTTGAATAATACTGTTATTTACAGAAAGGACATTGATTATTTATAGAATGATGTGGTGTGTTGTCTGGTATATATAATATGGGTCTATTATATGCCGTATTCTGGTATCGTATAAACATCACCATTTTTTTTATATTTCGCTATTACTTTCGGATTGCATGTATTTGAAGCAATGTCTTCGGTTCTATATACATTTTCATTATCATCTATAAAATAAATAATCCCTTGAATCTCTTGTGCCCAAACTTCCACTTTATTTGTTGTTGGTACATTTTCTTCTGATTGAGAAACAATTCCATGAGGAGTTCCTTTTATATGAGTACCACAATATTCAAACCCTGATTTCTTTTTCCTTGTACATTGTTCATCACTTGCTCTCTTTGCACAACAGCGATCGAATAAAGGTACCATATTTTTAACACGTTTTCTTTTTGAAAAATCTTCTTTTGTTATATTTAATCGTTCATACTCGTAAATATATTGAATTATACTATTTTTATCTTTTTCTGCATCCGTAAAATGAATAGAATCGATTTTATCTCGAAGATTCTGTTTAAAATCAGTAATGTAAGTTTCTAGTTTTTTATTAATGCGCTTTTCCATGATTGTGTATTTGTAGTGCTAATAGTGTATTTAT
>Ga0209551_1000031_pt1 | contig 40880 bp, 46 predicted proteins | sample LauGreSuBDMM15SD_2_FD_187568 | JGI IMG/M metagenome (GOLD analysis project Ga0209551, IMG submission 187568) | Freshwater lake microbial communities from Lake Michigan, USA - Su13.BD.MM15.SD (SPAdes) (version 3) | ecosystem: Environmental > Aquatic > Freshwater > Lake | place: Lake Michigan, USA... | reverse complement strand
TGGTGAGCAATTGGATAGCAAACAGGTAGCAATTGGTGAGCAATTGGATAGCAAACAGGTAGCAATTGGTGAGCAAAAAAACGAGAAAAAAAGTTGTTTTTTAGGAACAGAAAAAACGAAAAATGAATTTAAAAGATTATCTGGATTACAAAAAGAAATAGTTCTTTTCGTCGGAAAAATTTGTTTGGAAAATGATTCTACAAACTCTGGGGGTATTTCCATGAAAGACTTACAGGAAACCATAAGGAGGGATCCCAATACAATCAAAAATGCCATTCACAGAGTTGTGAAAAAAGGGTTTATTGAAAGGGGAAAAAGCAAACCTGGGGTGGGTGGTTTTTGTACCTTTAAAATCTCTCCGTTTCTTAAACAGCTGGTTTCAGAACATGAAAAAAACACAATCCTAAACCAAAATCAATTGGATAGCAAAATCCCTACTAGTAGTAGTAGTAATAATACATTAACTACTAGGGAGGACGTTTCTGTTTTTGAAGGAAGGGAAGAAAGTGAAATTGACACAAACCGATTAAACCCAATTGGTTTTGAAAAAACCCATCTCAAGCAAATATTAAAACTGAAAAATTTTTCTTGTGAGATGATCCAAGACTCCATCGACGCTTTTGCCTTCGACTTGGAGGAGAATGGCAAAGCAGAGAAAATCAAAGGAAGCCCCCTCGCCTACTTCATGGGAATCTTGAGAAAAGGGATTCCTTACACCCCTCCAGAAAACTACGAATCACCAGAGACCCTTGCCTTCAGGCGGTATGTGGAAAACCGAGAACGACAAAAGGCAGCCAGGGAGGATTTGGAAAAAAGAAACTTCGAGTTGGACCTGGACGACTGGATAGAAAAACAAACCGAAGAAGAACTCAACAAAGCCATTGAGGAGCCACGTTACCGTGACAAAGACAGCCCCTTCAGAAGGGGAGCCTTGAGCCTGTACTTCAAAAAAAACGTATGGACACCCCCTCGGTTGAAAGAAAACAACCCCAGCGAGGGATAAAACCCCCCACTTTTAAAAACCATCAAAAAGAGAGCTTTTTACGGTGTTTTTGAGTCGATGGTACCTGATGTATGGAAATCACCACCAAGTGCCATAGGGACGCAAATTAGAGGCCATAGCGGAGATGTTATGGTTGGTGGATGCAAACCAAAAAACAAACAGATCTTTTTTTAGAACTTTTAACCAAGACGGGCATTTTGCGTTTTATCGCTGATGATCTGGGCAATGGCTTGCTGCTTTTGGGCAATTTGGTCCCGGATTTGTTTTTCCCTGATCTGAATCTGCTCTAGGATCTCTGCTGCCTTCAGGTCAATCTCTTGCATGGTTTGGTCCTTGCAGAGAGCTTCGAGAATTCCTGCCGCTTGATGAATTTTTTTGAACAGATCGGCTGTTTCAACGTCGTCACCCTTATCGTTGTTTTTGGCTGGGGGAGGGGCCAACAAGGAGGGTAGGAGTCGAATGAGCAAGATGGCTTGGGCTAACCGTGACACCTGGTTAACTTCGCTCTTCAAGGCATCTTTGTCCAAAGTCCCTGCCAGGTGCAACGATTGGAGATGATTCACCAGGGTGTCCATGCTCGCCATCACGTGCTTTTCAAGGTTGGCAATCAATTCCGAGGAGGAGGTGGATTGGTCCAACGATGGGGAAGGGGAGAGTGATAGTATTTCTTTCATGAATACTTAAAACTCCTTTCTTGGCAGAGGAAGGTCCTTGAGTAACCCCTCAACGCCTTGGCTGAGTTTTATGAATTCGGCATCTTGAGTTATTTTGGCCTTTTGTAAGGCTTCAATCACCGGTATCCATGCAGGATCTTTGGTTTTTACAAACTCTTCCGTGGATTTGGCTAAGGCGGCCCCATTGATGGCATCAAAGTTACGCTGATTGTCACTTGCGTCCTGTAAGGCTAAAGCGAGGGTATGGGACATCTCTTGACAGGCTTTGCCAATCGATTCGCTTTGTAAGGTGCCAGACCCTGTGACAAGGTCGTGGATAAAGGTAACACTCGGATCAAAGATATCAGCCATCGGTTAGGTTATCCCATAATGTTCGCAACGGCTTTGGCCACAATGGCATTGCCGATTTGTTGCATCTGCTGTTGGGTGGAGCTGGCGTTTTGCATCGATAAGCTTAAGGAATGGGACATGGCTTGATAAACAACCGCCAAGGCCTGAGCAGGCGATTCCCCTAGAACCTTTACGTTGGTCTGGGTTACGGCGTCTGTTATCTGTCCGTTGACTTTATCATTCATTGCCTGAGCCTTTCGTTAGCGACGACAGGGGAAAGAGAAAAGAGATTTTAAGCTCTTTTCTCTAACCATTTAGTCCTGTTTAGCCCGTAATGTGTGGGTGATTATTACCAAGGGCTTTAACAACGCCAAGCACATTGACACGATCAGACGGAATATCGGCACGCGATACCTTTTCTGTGGCATCAGCAACGGCTTCTGTATCCACGGAATAGATCAAGTTCACCCCTTGAGTGGTTGAGGCTTGATGAATGATATTGGTCTGTTGTTGGGACATCACAGCATTTTGAGCCGATAGACCCAGAGACTGTGAGACCATCTGGTGTAGGTTACTTAACGAAAGAGCGGGAGAATCTGCTATCACCTTCACATTGGCTTGGGTAACAGCATCGGTAATTTGCGAATTAACGGGGGTTGGCAGAGCCATGGTTAGCCTCCTTTAAAAATGAAACTTATAACTTAGGACCATTGACATATAACAAGCCTATGTTCTGGTTAAGGCTTTAAGGACACCTAACACATCGACCATGCTTGACGGCACGTCTGCTCTGGAAATCTTTTCACTGGCATCGGCAACCGAAGCTGTATCAACCGCATAGATCAAGTTCACACCCTGAGTGGTTGAGGCCTGATGGATGATGTTGGACTGTTGTTGTGACATCACGGCATTTTGGGCTGACAGACCAAGGGACTGTGAAACCATCTGGTAAAGATTGCTTAACGATAACGCGGGAGAGTCGGCGAGGACTTTCACGTTGGCTTGTGTGACGGCATCGGTAATTTGGGCATTGAGAGCTGTTTCGAAGGCCATAAGGGGATACTCCTGTTGGGTGAGAGATGCAGAAAGCCTGACTAAAAATATGACTCCAAAACAAGGCACACCAGGCTTTTGAGGATAATTCATTAAAGCACAAAACCAATAAAAATACAAGTTTTTAGAGAGAAAAGCAATAGCAAAAAAACAACAGACGCCGCTTCAAAATGCTTGGACTTGAGGGGGCCTGCAGGGAAAGGGGTGAAAAAATCAGCGTAACTTTTGTCTGTATTTTTATCTGTCTACTGTGGTGTTTTGTCTCAAATTCTGTTTGTAGATCAAGAAAGGTCTGTCATGCCCAATTACAAAAACATGAAATATCCAGCTTTACTGTTGTTTTCTGTCTGTATGTCGTTAAATGCTTTCGGCGCTACGGTAACTGTAACCTCTCTAGAGGAAGAAAAAGGAGACAGGCAGCCAAAGAGAGTGTGTATTGCTCCTCCTTCTTCCGGCGCACCCACTCTCCTAGATGTTCAGGAGCGTCTGATGGTTAAAGTTCAGGTGTTAAAAAATGAAGTACCAAAAGCTCAGAGTGCTTTGAGGGTGATAGAAGAAGATCTTACAATCAAAGCAAGAAGTCTGTTGTCAACAAACCTGCGCCGAGCAACTGAATTGGCTGGTCTTGTGTCAACCATGAAAGTTTTAAGTGGTTCCTTGCACAATACAGTTTTTTTTGCTTCCAAAGATCGTGCGGATGACAATGCGTGGATCACTGTTGCTATGGCTGTCATTGGCTCAGGAGCCATAAAAGAAGAGTTAATGGCATTTGCGACCATACTGGGAGAAAAGGAAGATACACAAGATATTGACTGCAGCGTTCTAAGGGACGTTAGTGCGAGCATTCATGAAATTACAAAAGATATTGCCGATCCCTTTGAAGAGAGGTAGTGCATTGATTAAAAAAACACACCTAACGGTGTGTTGATGGGGGCTGTTTTGTTTATTCGTTTGGGTTTGGTTCTGTGTAGTTTGTTCTTGGGATATAAACCCCAAGAAGCTGTTGGGGCGGCACGTTTTAATTATGAAATTACAGAACATGAAGCTCCGGCTCCTCCTGCTTTAAACCAATCTCTTTTAAATTATGGCTATTTAGAAATAACGGGACAGCATGCAGCCATCCCCGCTTTAGCAGTTGGTGTGTATCCGTTAGGGGTAAGTTTAATGCACCATGGACTACCTCCTATACTTTGGCAACATGGAGTCGTAGCGGTGGCCGGCGGTCCCTTAAATATTCACCAAGCTTGCCGGATGGCGGACGACAGACAGGCACTGGGTATAGATGTAAATTTTAGACACATGGCGGCAATAGTTGCTATGGCGGCAGGCGCCCCATTAGCAGGAGTAGCTGCTCTTGCTGGACTCCTGCCACCCGCATTTGCTGCTTACCTTAATAATGCTCTTAGAAGTGGGGGGTATTTTTCTGACCAAGCTGCTGCTATTTATAGATTGCGACACAACCCAGTTCCCCCAAATTTCTTGTTTATGCCATTGCCAGGCGGTGGTGGTGCTCTGGCTAATTGTGTGGTCATTCATTTTCATAACACCACCCGAATTAGCAAGAACTTAAAAGAATTGTCTCACAATGCCAGTGTTGCTCCTGGTGTGGGAGGTGCAGCCTATCTTTCCATAAAAGACATAATCGATAATCAGTATGCTGTTGCTGGTTTGCCAGCTCCTTCTAGCTCAACTGTTGTGTCGGCAGACTTTTTGCAAGCAGAATAAGAAAGAAAAAGTTTTTGTATATTTTTAATTAAACCTGATCCAACAAAAAGGCTTATGGAAAGTATAAGACTAATATAAGCCAACGTAATTAAATAAAAAACGTTACAAAAAAACACCTAGATACTAACCAGGTAAGAAGAGCATCTACTGGTTTCAAACCATACCCTCCTTCCCTGCCTTTTTAAAAGCTGCACGCCACTTGGAGAAATAACACCTACTGATCAGAATTACAGATGGCCTCTATAACCCACTGCCAAGGTAATGCATAAACATTTTCGCTTAAAGCCATAAAATAATCTCCCGCATAAACCACTAAACCTGGGGCGATATTTTGATGACCTTCATACGTTTTACGAAAAGCTTGTAGACCCTGAGCATCTCGCCTAGTAAGAGACGTTTTACATTTAAATTCAATAGGGAATAATTGACCATCCCTCTCTAAAATCAAATCAACCTCAGCTCCGCCGTTGGTGCGCCAATGATAAAGATAGGGTCTGGTACCAAGCGTATTGACCAGGCTCCTTATTTGATGGACACAGAACGTTTCAAACAAGGCACCTAGAGATGGGTGACCCAGCAGAGCTTCACTTGAGCTTATCCTCATCAAATGACAAGCTAGACCTGTATCATTTAAATAACCTTTTGGTTTTTTTGCGATGCGTTTCACCGTATTACCGCTATAGCTACTGACCTCATACCACAGATACGTATTGACAAGATGATTAGACCATTTTTGAGCAGTCGTCATAGCAATGCCCAGTTCTCGACCCCTTTGGGCATGGTTGACCTCTTGGGAAGTTAAAGCAGCCTGTAATCGTATAAAGTTATAAAATAACTGTAAGTTTTCAATATCGCTTAAAGTCCTGACGTCCCTTTCAACATAGGTTTGTAGGTAAGAGCTAAAATAATCAGCCATCAAACTATCGGGTAAGTCCAAAGCACCAGGGTATCCGCCGCGCCAGATCTCTTGATGAATACTACAGTTTGGAATAACGGTTCCCTCTTTCAAGGTTTTTAAGTCTTGGTTTAGCCAGGGTAGCAGCCAGGGAGTGGAATTGCTCTGGCCATGAGTTTCAAGAAAGGTCATAGGAGATAATTCTAAAACCCCCACGCGTCCTGCTAAACTTTCAGAAATAGTTTTAATAACCGCAAAATTTTGAGAGCCTGTTAATATAAATTGACCAGGTTCAGGTTTTTCATCAACCCACCGTTTAATAGAACCCAGCAGCTCAGGCACATATTGGACTTCATCCAAAATCATGGGTGTTGGGGTTGATTTTAAAAATAAATCAGGGTCGCTTCTAACCTGTAAAGGGTCTTGCACGGGATCAAAAACAAAACGTTTATGGTGAGGCAGCAGATGTTGCAACATCGTACTCTTTCCGACTTGACGCGCTCCCAGAACCAGAATCACCTTAAAATAACGGGCCAGGGTCAGAACTTTTTTTTCTAAGAATCGGGGATGATACATCACGTGTTCTAACGGAATTATTTTTATAGGATAATATTGCAAGGTTTGTTAGAAAGGTCAACTGTATTTCATAGGTAGGAGACCGTTTCTGAGGGGTAAAACGTAACACACAATGACCTGACCCTCTTGATCCACTAGTTATGCGATCAGATTGTCCTCATGTCATCGTATAAGGCTCATTATACGTACAGATCTCAGACATATCTCACCACACAACAGCTCATCTTCAAATATCCTAAGTTAAGAGAAATTGCATCCTTTAAAAAACGGCACCATTCCGAAAATAGCCTGTTTTTTAACCAAAATTAACCTTCCAGTTCGCATTGACACCGCTTCTGTTTAACCCAATTATGGTAAAAAACACCCCCTACGTACACACTAGGCCTATTTGAAATTGCCCGATGGAATAGGCCAGAATCTAGGCAACTACAGGTTTTTATTGTTTGAAAAACGTAATCAACAAAACGGTAACAATGAGAAGGATAATCATTGTTTTGAGAAAACGAGCCTCCCAAGAATGAGGGTTTTTTCTCTCCGGATTTTTTGGTGAGATGGAAATCTCACCGTATTCGTTTACCTCTTGGAATTTTGAATGTTTGTTTTGATTCATAAAATTAAAAATCTGTTTTGTTAACAATAATTTCTTTGTTCGTCTGGTCTTTATGGTCCCCCTTTTTATGTGTGAAAACAATATTGTTGTATGCTAAGGAATCTAATAGATACCCTAAAACATAATCTTCATCCAAAATGCACTTGATGTCTCCATGTTCTTGGAGATCTTTAAAAACAGATTTGAGGGTATGCCAAACTGGCTTATCAATATATTTCACATGGCGCGGCTCTAAATTGTGGCTATAGCTGCACAAAAAGTAGTTAAATTTATGAAGATTTATCTGGTGAATAAAATATTTCTGAACCTTTTTGGAAATATTTTCATCAACCTTATATCCATAAGCTATAACAGGGTCATAATCCTTGTTTATTTCTATCAGGGATAAGGCCAGATCAAGATCGATGTGGCATGTTTCTTCACCAACAAGTAAATCATTTCGTAGGGAAAACCACTCAAGAGTTAATGGAATAATTTGAGTCATATCTAGGGTTCCACCGTCATGATTGGGTTAGGTGGCTTGATTTCTCTTCCTGTGATGGGATCAAACTCACCAAGGTGTTTAGTTCCTCTTTTGTTATATTTTTCAACTCTTCCATGTCTGGAATCCCACTCATAAATATAATCTTTGTCTTTCCATCGCGCTCTCAACCCCCCTCCTCCTTGAACAGGTGTCTTGCGCGGAGCTTTGACGGCCTGAGGAAAGGCTGGTAAAGATACAGGGGCCACTATTGGTTGATTAGATCCCACATGCTGTCCCTGTCCTCCTCCTTGACTCTTGCCACCATCACCGTGTTTTTTGCTAAAGAAAGTTTGTGCTTTTTGGAGGTTTTGACAGGGGCGAATGGCTAATTGTCCCAAGGTGCATACGCGAGCAGGAACGGTAACGACAGGGTGTGGTATGAAGCGAGAGGCTAAAATGGCAGCATTACAGAAGCCTTCAACAACTTCTGCCCCATTCCGCTGCACCCATTGCCACACAGGAATGCCAGCTCGTTGGGCTTGGGACGATATGTCTCTTACAAACGAACCAACCTGGGGATCGATGGATTGCAATATCTGCTGTGATCTCTCTGGAAATTGATCGTAGTAAGACACAAGATCAAGAAGATTAGAAGCCGCTCCTTCACTTCCAAATATTTCACCAATATCTTCAGCGCTAAGACCTGCCTCACCTAATCCTTTTATAAGTGCCGCAATAAGACCGTTTTTGTTTGCAGCTGATAAACCAAACTTTGATATCTTATCTTGTAAGTTGCGTTTAAGAGCCTGTAAGAAAGTTCGCTTTCCTTGAAGCTGTTGTTTGGCACTATCTATTGGTTCAGGGGCACATTCTTCGCTAGCATCGATTGTTTCCTTCTTCATTTCTGTCGTTCTGCGTTGAAAGATGTACCCAGTTTCTGTTGTATGTGTGAAGGTTTGTCTTCCCCATTGGTCAACGGCATAATGTCTGGTAATTGTGTTTAGTAAATGATCCGTATGGTGAGCAACATCGATGGTAATTTTGCCTGTTCTTGAAAGAAACCGAGCTGTTGCATTAATGGCTTCAAGTGATGCCTCATCTACGGCTTCACCGATCATCGCTTTAATTTCACCGGCTGATATAACAGGCCCAAAGGATTGGGGCTTTTTCTTAGATCCAACGGAGGTATTCCCTCCAACAAAGATCACCCCTATATTAGACCACTTATCTTCGGATAAGATATCTGAAGCCCCCTCTAGGAACACACTTCCTGTGTTAGACCAGTCACCTATTTGCACGCGGTTGCTTTGGAGTGTATCGGCAAAAAATGAGCTATTAAAATTATTGGTAAAATGATTAATGGTACCGGTGATAGGGCCTGATACGTTTATTCTGTTGGTGTTTTCTATGCTGGCGTTGTTCAAATCCAGACCTTGTTCAACATCCAATATTCCGCGTATTTTGTGGACTAAGTTGGTTATCCTCAATCCTTTTTCTGCAAGGATGACTCCATGATCATCAATAACTCCCTGTTCAAAAGAAGCGGTGGCATTAGGACGTAGAAAACGGAGGTATTCATCATAAGCATCGGAATCGACAAAATCTGTTTCATTCCCAAAGTGAATAATTCCTTTGTTGAACAGATAGTCTTGCAAACATTCCCCTGTATAAGCCTTTAAAATCCCGTGATTGTGAAAGGCATTGGCCTTAGTGAATATTTCAAAAAAGAGTGATTCCCCCGTATGAGTGATAATTCCAGCTGTTTTAAATCCCCAGGATTTTCGGGCAGAAAAACCTGTTCCTTGGCTGCTGTTTGCAATTGAGATGTTTCCCTCTTGGTCCACTTCAAGCCCAAGGGACGTATTATCTCGTCCCCTGTAAAGGATTTTGTACCCACGTCCATGACGGCTTAATACATTTTGCCCAAAGACCAACGCTGCATTAAAGTTACGATCAACCGTTTGATTGAAGAGGGATCGAGACCCTTCGAAGGCCCTTATGGTCAGTTGGTTTGTTCCAAGCTTTTCAACTTCGAATCGAACATCCGCGTTTTCATAGGCGGAGAGTGCCTTGATGGTTGCAACCATAACAAGAAGGGTTTTTATAAAACGCATGCTCTGACCCGTTACTGGGATTATTTGCCTGGCAGTATATCACCCACTCTAAAGAAAAAATGATTTTTATTTAGGTAACTAATAAACACTAATGTTTATGTTCTTTTCCATCTTGGTGTTCTAGTTGTTCGTGGTAAATACCTTCTGTTATGTTTTGAACAACTTCACCGAGCATGCCGGGGACACAACCCTGAAGCATAAAGAATACAATCAATAACAAAAATATTAATGTTAATTTTTTCAATGGTTTAGAAATTGTTGTGATCATGGTGTCTCCTGTTTTTTCTGAATGTCACCCAGCTCTTTATTGAGCATTAAGGCAGATTTGCCGGTTGTCTCTTTGATGATGGCTTCTAGCTTCTTAGCCGTAGATTCATTTGGTTGCTTGGCATAACGGTGAGCCAGATTGATAAACTTCTTGCTGGTCAAAAGCTTGGTTCCAGCCTGTGTTGCGGCGAGAAGTCCTGTCGTATACGCAGGAGCTGCATAAAGACCGCCGGCAATGGAAGCTAAGGCACCCACCCAACCTGACCCTGATGGGTTTTGATTGTTTCGTTTGATGCTTTCCATGGCTTTGGCTACATCCACATAATCGCTGATCTTTTTGTAGTTTTCAGGGCCGAGGTTGTTTTTGAGGAATTTCTGGTTGTCCTTCTTTTGAAGGGCTTTGATCAAAGGATTGTATTGAGGTTCTTCGGTAATCAGACTCGATAACTTCTCACCGAGCAATCCTTCTAAGTTCTCTCGTTTGGCGTAGGCACCATATTCCAAGTCAGCCTTTTTAAAGGCGTTTAAGAATTCAGGATTACGCTTAGCCCCATATTGTTCCAGCATATCCTTGGTGACGGCTTGCAGATTGTGAAGATAAGACAAACTATCACTGTCCGTTCGATCGAACAGGTTCTTATCCTTCATCATCTTATTAAATTCAATCTTTTGCCTCACCACTTCTTGAACCGGAATGGGTCTAACAGCAGGGGTGCCTTCTTTCAATTGCTTTTCCAAAGATTGTTTGACCGTATCCGATGCTGTTACCAGGTAATCGGGGATAGCTTCTTGCTTTTTACCACCGAGATTCTGCTTCATCTCCCGAAAGACGGATAACAGCTTTTTGGTGGGCTCTGACTTCGCAACCGACTGAAGCTTGTTTTCAATCTTCTTGATTTCTTTAAGCCAAGGGGTTGGATCTATGGTATCAGTAGCCGGCAAAAGATTATCTAGAGGCGCATAAATTCTTCGAGCGACTTGAGATAAATCTTCAGTTAAAGGAGGCGAGACTTTATCCAACAGTGATTCAAACGACCGTTGATACTGCTGCCCTGTTTGGGAAAGGGTTTCTCGAATCTTATCCCCAAAGTAGGGCACACGACTAATGAGGTTATGAGCCGCAGACGGGGCCACCGCATCTGTTGCGGCTACACCTGGTAAATCTACTCCAATGCGTTTTGCTGCATCCAAAGCTTTGGTCTTCAGCTGGTTCTTTCCAAATCCTGCCAGAGTCAACGCTAAGCCTTTAGGACTTACAGATCCTAAAGCCGAGACTGTCGCTGTTCCTCCAACACCGGCTGCCATCTTTCCAAGGGTACTTTCCACCCCGGCTTCTTCGGCTGTCGTTACGCCTGCTGCCCCCCCAGCAGCTAGGGCTTCATTCTTTAAAACCTTCATGGGCAAGGACGCGGCTTTAACCCCAGCTTTAGCCACACCTAATCCTGGAATAGGCACCGAGAATTCCCCGGCTAGATGGACAAACTTCTCAAAGGCATCTTTTGGGCTTAAGTTGCTGCCAAACAGCTCGTTCACCTTTTGACCCATATACTCGGCTATGACTGGATCAGAAGGGGCAGCTTGTGTTTGATCCTCTATCCTTGACGTATCAACGCCTTCTTTTTCGAGTGTTCCCTTAAAACTGCTTAAAGGAAAACCTTCCGGCGTGTTGCGTTGTTCAGCTGTAGCGGCTATATCAGCCAACCCACCCACTCCTTGAGAAAACCCATGGGCTGCCACACCGGCAATGCGCTTGGTTTTATCCCAAAAAGAAGGGTCTGTTTCTGGGGGCTGCTCAAGAGAAGGTTGTTGATCAATAGGAGGCTGTTGCCCTTCTAATCCTGTTTCAGCAGGTATTTCAGCAGCTTTGGGAAATTGACCCCAATAATCCGATTCAGGATCTTGACCTTGAGGTTCATCGGCTTTGGGAAAGCGATCCCAGTAATTGGTGTCTGTCATTACTGCACCACTGTTCCGCCGCGAGAAACGGCGTCGTCGATCTCAGATTCTGGCACCAAGACAATTTGACCATTGGGTGCTTTCACTTTAAACGTTCTTTGCTGTTGCTCTTGCATTCCTGATTGTTGCATGCCCCCATTCTGTCTGGATTCTAAACCCTGACTGTAATCGGGCATCTTGCTGATCAGGGATTCATTCTTAGCCATTTTGCGCTCAATCTTCTTCTCGAACCGATCCAACATCATGGCCATGGCTTTGGGGGTTTTGGATGAATCAGGAATCCGGCTGGTTAAAAACTCAAACTCCTTTTGGTTGGTGTTGCCAAACGATATGTTCCCTTTAGCAAACTCATAGAGTTGGGCAGCAGCGGTGTCATACAATTGGGTCGCTGTCATGCCTTCGGTATTAAACGCTTTTCCCGTCAATCGTTGGATATAGGCACTGACATCTGACCCTGCAATCACTTTACCGGTTGAAAGTAGGTCTTTGGCTTCCTTGGTGGCGTATAAGGCATCTTCGAGCGTGGTGTTTTCTTGTTCGGCTTTTTTAACCGACTCAACCATCTTCTTAGCCCCTTCTTTGCCAAGGCCCACTTCAAACTGCTTCTCGGCACTCCAGCGTCCTTCTGTGTTTTGCCGGGCTAAGTCAATCCGTTGGTTTTCCTGATTAAACTTTTGGTTCTCAAAGTCGACGGCTTTTTGATAAAGATCCGCATTGACCCCACCCACTTGTTTACTAAAGTCATGAACAAATAAGCCGTTTCCATTCTTCGGGCTTCTGACCGTGACTTTTAAAGGATTGACTTGATCAATGGATGAGAGCTGATAATCAGACCCTGTGGTTTCGTTCAGCCTTTCTAAGATATGTTCTACGTACTTCTCTTTGGCGAGAGGGGCCATGGTTCCCATATTCTGGGCATAATCTTTCAAGAGAGGGGATAGCTCTTCTTCAGCCTGCATCTTCATTTTATTTTGTTTGTTCTTTTCCGCCATGGCCATGCCATTGGCCTCTAACCACTCAAACACACGGCCCATCTTCTCGGCTTTCTCTTTCTTTTCTTGAGACACTCTGCCTTTAAGGCCAGCTGAAGCACCCTCTAATAGACCGGACACAAGGGCTCGCCATCCATGGGCTGGACGACCGCCTGTGACCGTTTGAACAGACTTTCCCAGCATATCAGCCATATCATTTCTGGGGTCAGGAGCATTGGCTTCAATATCATAGCCTTGCTTGGCCATGGCACCAATTGACCCTAAGTTCTGAAAGTCATGCCTCATAGTGTTTTGACGTTCATTTTGTTTATTTTTGTTTTGTTGCATCATTGCAATATGGGGATTTGCCATAGTCTTTGTTCTCCTGTTGTTATCTTCGACCCATTGCTCCACCAGCGGCCCGACCCGCAGAGCCACCCATCATGGCACCCATAGGCCCTCCAAAATAAGCCCCTGCAATCGTTCCTCCTAACCCCAACATTGTTGATCCAAACCCAGGCTGTTCGTCAGCCCGATTGAGTTGATGTTGACCCAAAATACGGTTGGTCTCGGCTTGGTGTCTTTGCATGGCCATGTTATTGCGGGCTTGCCAATCAGCAAATTGTAATTGAGGAGCCATGCTGGAAGCGCGTTGGGCTGTATCAGCCCCTCTGATGGCACTGCCAATGTTTAAAAGGTTTTGGTTATGACTCAAGGCACGCTCCCTCTGGTTTTCTAAATCTCGTTGACGGTCTTTTTGAAGACCATACCGGGCTTGAAGGTCTGAGAGCTGACCTTGCCGGCCGGCTTCTCGTAATCCATAGAGGTTGGATCTGTCAGCCATATCTTGTCGTCTCAGGTCTCGACCATACAGTTCAGACTCAACACCCACGCGCTGATCAGCTTTGGCCTTTTCTGAAGCCAACACCGCATTTAGTTCTCCAGAGGCTGTGCTGCCATGACCATAGCCCATGCGATTCAAGGCTTCTTGTTGGGTGTTTTGTTGGCGGGCATAGGCATCATCTAAGATGGTTTGCTGCATACCCTTAAATTGGTTCATCTCTTGAGCAAAATCAGGGATTTGGGCTAAGGCCGCCAAGTCTCCTTGACGCTCTGTATTGAGCCTATTGATCTCGGTGACAAAGGGCGCAAAATCGAGAATTTGCGAAGGGTCGTATGCATACAGTCTTTGGGACTCTTCAATAGCCCGCGTCATGAGGGTGCCCGCTTCATCAAAAAGGGACTGATCTTCTGGGGATCTGGGAGGCTTTTGAATCATGCGTCTTTTCTTACCCGTGACGGCATCGGTTGCTACAATTGATTGAACCCCATTCACTTCATCAATCACATCCAACATTTCTTGCTCAGGGGGCGGTGAGGGAAGTTGAGGCGTGGGCGAAGAGTCATTACCACCAAAACACATGATCAGGATGCCTTTCTGTTTTTTGTTATCTTTTCTTTTGGTTTTTGCTCTTTGACAAACCAAACCTTACGGGGGTCTGGATCCGGCGTAGCGCGATCCGGCGTGGCGTGGTCCCAGGGGGGCGGTGTTTCTAGACGACGGATGCCACAACTCTCAAACCGCTTTAAGACACGTTGCCAGCTGGAAAGGCGCGTCCATGTATAGACTCTTTGAAACCCTGTTGCGAGGGCGTGATCAAAAAGACTTTGTAAAAACGTTTTGTTCAGGATTTGAAACCGAAAGTCTGGAAACACGGTTAAAAACCCCTCGCCCAGGCGGCCTCCTGTGTTTGGGTCTATACCGCGATCAATAATCCCATAGAGCCCCACACAGCCCCCATCCTTGATAATAGAAAAACACGTAATATCGCGGCGATAATAGGATGGATAAAGATTGCGGGTTTCTTCGGCTGTGAGGGCTTCAAAAGACAGTATAGACATAGGGGATTCCTTAATTTCCATCCGGTAAGTAGGCCAATATCAGATAAGAAGCCGTTTGGTTGGATGGCGTGATATATGTGAAGCCTGTGTTTGTATAAGCTGGGGCGTAAATGTTGCTGGCTGCAAAACCAATCAGCGTGTTGGCATCCGCTATAGGACGTTTATAGGTGACAGTCACAATGTATTGATCAAGATCATCATAAACACAAGTGGCGGTTCGAATGTTAAACCCCCTCCATTTCAGGGCATCTCCACTTCCGGAAATAATCTGAAACATACAAAAGATCATTCCTCCAAAAGGCCCGATGGTGACACCATTGAGGGAACCAAGGGTTGCCCCAGGTTGAATCAAGGATCCATCAAAACAAGCCGAGGCTATTTTGTTAAAGCTGACGTTGCCTGACCCCATAGATATCAAGACCGAACCGGTTGCAGAAGCTTGTGCATCGATATTGGTATCTCGAATGGCTTTCAGAGCGACTTTGGGGTTGGTCACAGCTAAGCTGGCGATCTCATTGGGCGTGACAGCTCCTAAGCCCAATTGAAGCGTTGATACTGCTGCATTGGCTATTTTGGCTGTTGTGACGGCTCGATCAGCCAGCTCTGCTGTGGTCACGGCTCTATCAGCTATCTTCTCTGTGGTAATGGCAAGACCTTCAATTTTTTCCGTGGTGACCGCTTGATCTGCCAGTTCATCCGTATTCACGGCATAGGCTTGAAGATGCCTCGTTTGGATCGTATCACTGGCAATTTTGGCGCCAGTGATGGCTCCATTGTTCACTTGAGCCGTCCCTACCGCATTCACTTGGATTTTCTCCGTTGTAACAGCGCTATCAGCCAGGTTCCGGGTTTGAACAGCTTGATCTGAAAGGTTCAGAGCCGTTACCGCCGTCCAAGAAATATTAGCCATGCCATCGGTTGTGGGAAGCTTGTTGGCATTGCGAGGATCATCGGATCCTGGCAATATCCCAGCGACCACACCATTAATGGCAACGGCTAACTGATTGATATAGTCAATCACCGCATTGCAATCCCCATCCAATTGAGCCGGCGTTGGGGGCTTGTCATTTAAAGACGCATAGCGATTATAATTGGCCAGAACTTGCTCGGGAGCATACGGGATCGAAGGGCGTTTAAAGTTGGTGGGTAAAGGCATAGATTAAGTCCTTTCCAAGTTTTTTTGGGTCACAATTCTTCTCATTATCCATTCCTCTCAATGGTTCCATAAAGCTTCAGCTGTTTTAAAGAAACAGGTCCGTCTTTGGTATATCCCTTAAGCGTTACCCAAAACTGAGAGGCTAAAAACTTCAATCGGTCTTGAAACACAAACACCCGTTTGTCTAAGCGAAGACCAAGGCTTTTATCCGTGACCAGATCATCAGGCACAACCGTCAAGGGAATGGTTTTTAGCGCATCGCCCCGCATATCAAAGCGACAGGGACTCTCAAAACGATAAGAGGCCGGTAAATCCCCACTGATCAGAATCGACATCTCGTTTTCTTCTTGCAAGACAAAGCTGGAGGAGATATCAACGGTGAGATCATATCTGAGTCCAAAGAACCGCTTTCCTTTTAAGTGCAAGATCGGCAAAGACCAAGAAAACGGAATCAGGGCTTTGCCACCTTGATCGCCATAGCTTTTGGTATCCCCATCATTGCCATCTCCATACTTGAACAGAGCATTTTGACAAGACAGGTAAAAGGTTCCGTTTAAAGAACAAAAGGATGTGGCTCGTTCAAAGTCGCCTGAGAACACAGACCAGGAATAAAGGGACGTGGAGAACAACGATACCAAGACCGGGTTTGATCCAATCTTAAACCCAACCAAAGGGCCACTATCGTATTTAAACGATCGACAAGATCTGTAGGTGTCATTTGACGTGAGGGCTTGGGTTAAGAAGTCTCGGATTAAGGGGTCAACGGCATCATAGCTATTGGCCACAAACTGTTTGGCAATGTTCAGCGTGGTAAAAGATTGAAGGCCGGTTTTGGTGATGAAGAACACATCGTTGGGCAATTCAAGGATCAGATCCCCATGAACAATGCCGGTGGGCAGCATGGTGTGGTAGCGAAGGGTTGACTGACTGCCATCACCATTGTCAAACCCTGCTTGTAAAGGATCGGTTCCTGTCCAGACTTGGGTTTTAACACGACCTGCAAAGATCATATATTCCCCAAGATGGGTAATGGCCTCTAACGTATCGGGCACGCCGTGTTGTTCTGTTAAATCCAGACTGGGTACGGTTTTGGTCTGCTCGTTAAACCAATCCGTCAAAGAATTGGATTTGTAAGGGTAATAGACCCGAAGGGCTTGATCAGGGGCTTTTAAGGCAAGTCCTACGGCTCCTTCACCCAATGCCCAGACTCGATTGTGAGCTACAGATAAGAAGCTAAAGCGTGGTACCCAATCTTGATAAAAAAGCTGGGTTTGGTTTTGAACAAATTGATGAAGGTTCGCAGTCACCGTGACGGTCACGGTATTAACGGCTCTGATCGCATTGGCCACGATCCGTTTGTTGGTCATCCCATTGGTGCTGAATTGAACGGTAGATCCGGCACCATACTGGGATATATCAAAGTTATCCGTACACACGAACGAAAACGTTCGGTCATCAATGCGGGTTAATTGAGTCGCGTTTTCTTTGACAAAATTACTGAGATCATCAAGGCGTCTGCCATCCCAGGTCATGACCCTATCAACGCCATTGCAGAGCAACATCTTACCCAAGAACACAACCGATCTTGGCACACAAGCGACCGATAGGTTTTGCCGGAGGGGAGCACTGAGGGTCTTTGTTCTGGTATCGTATGCGTAAAGCGTTCCAGTTGAAAACGAAACACTTCGAAATTGGATGTTTTCAAAGGGCCTTGGAAAGTTATTTTGTCGTACCGTTAAGACAACCTCACCACCAGCACTGATTGTTTTGTCAGCAATTACATCATAAACCGTATTGATCCCATTCACTTGATAGTCAATCTTAATGGGGGTGTCCTGTTCATAGCGTGCGGCATTTTCGGTTGGAAAAGAGAAAACAAAGTCTCCTTCAATATGAAAATCCAGGGGATCGGCCGTATGGTCTTGTTGAAACTCTTGAACATACAAAATAAGCTGTTCTGTGCCATTGGGAGCTACAAACCCAAAGCTGCCCATCACACGGCTATCGGGATCCAAGGCAGGGGACAAAGGATTGTGGAGGCGTTTAGTGCCAAAACGCACCGTTCCTTCGCCTAAGGGCTTGGAGAGAATGTTTTCTAGGACATAGGCATAATCAAGCGGCAACTGATACGCTGAAACGTTTTGATTCATCCCCTTTTGAGGGACCGAGAGTTCTAAGACGTCATAATTGCCGATTTGAAGCATGATCAATCGTCCTAAAGATTGCTAAATGTAGATAGGGAGGTTTTGTTGAACCCCCTTAAATACGACAGCAATCGTTGTTTCCCGAGAATCCAGCGTCTTTTAGCCTCTTCCATCTTTTGAGTGTTTTTAAACCCGCTTTGATCTTGAAACACATAATATAAAGCCCCATCCGCCAAGATATTATGGTAAGACCGTGGATACGGAATCTCGGCCTCTGGCGTGTTTTTTACAAATAGGGAAGCCTCAGGAATATACCAAACCAAAAGGTCTATTGGAGACGGATCATAGGGCAACAGCTTAATGAGCTGCTTATGGACAACATATTTATCCAACGTCCCTGTTTTGGTAAAGTCAGGATCTTCTTGTATGGCTTCTTGCATCGATATTTGTTGAAGATGCTTTTTTAAAGAAGGAACATAAACCTGCCCCATTATGTAAGGGGGATTTTCTAGGATGACGTAACTAATATCTTGAAGCTTTTCGGGTTCTTCTGATCTATATAAGGCCTGATTAAAAGATGCCGTTTCCCCATACAATTCCAGATGGGCTAAATTGAGGTAATTCAGAAAAAGGGAGGTCTCCGTTTCGGTGATGTTTTTATCTCCAAAACTCAAAGACCCCATTAATGTTAAGATTTGTACTACCGTCATAATCATGATTACCCTTAAAACTCACTCATTAAAAAAGGAGCTTCTTTAAAATCAACGCCAACAAGACGATAATGACCAAAAGAAACGTCAAAGAAGCCCCCATCCATTAATAATTTCCAATCACCAATAACAAGGAGATCGTCGCCCCCGCATTAATAGGCGTCGCGGTTCCGAGAATGGCAATGTTGATCGTCCTTCCTGTGGCATCTAGGGTGATGGTGGTGTGGGTGTTTTGAGCGACGGCACCAAAAGGTATAACTTCACCCGTCTGGGCAACAGCTCCTTGACCCGCTGCTCGGATAAAAACATTCTGGATAGACTTGATCTTTCCGGCTCCTGTCCATGTTAGAATGTTAGCATTCGCACCGGCTGCTATACCCGCTGCGGTGGTTATATCAAAAGCAACAAGCTGGTAATCACCGCCTGTTGACGCGACAGCCACATTAACGTTGGCTGCCGTTGAGGTGTTTTGGACGTATCTGACAACACTGGTCATGGTTTTTTATCCTTCTATAAGTTTGGTTAAGTCAAAGCGACAAATGAGTGCAAAATTCCCTGTTCCACCGATGTCGCTAGATTTCTGGCAGCATCAGCAGCATTTTGTGTGCTGGCAAACTTCAACATCTTCTGGCCTCTAAACTCGTGACCAAAGTACAGTTGGATGCGTTCCACGAGATCGTTCTCCATGCCAAGCATCGGTTCCTCTGCCCAACCCAATGACCAGGCCCCAGCACCGATGAATAAGTTCCAAGCCATGCGGTGATTGTTAGCCGCACTGAGAAACTCAAACTCATACAAGTCTTTGCAGGAATAAATGCTGATCCCAAAGAACTCACCGATGTAATCAGCTCCATTCAGGGTTTGAGGGGTGTTTTCGGCATCGATGACCGTCCCTCGGTTAAAGGTCGAGGCAGAAAACAACGGGTCGGCAAACAAAGCCGTTAAGCTTTCGGGGTGGGCTAAGTAGATGTATTTGTTCATGGGCCAACCAGCCTTATTTTTTACATATGCAGGCTGTATAGCATCTTCACGGTTAATAGCCGTTCCTCCGCGCTCTGCCGTCAGCTTTAGGTTCTTCAGATGGGTTGCACTGAGTCCGTTGTTGGCAGGAGCTGGGTTGGCTGCATTAAACAAAGCCGGAAACGCCGCATTGGCATAATACTGAGCCGCTGTTGGTGTAAGGCCTGACAAGACAGATCGGTCATACGAGGGAATCGTATCGGGAACGTTACAGTTAGCCAGTCCAGTGGTCATATTGGGATAAGCACCGGTGGTGGCAGCTAAAAACAGGTCTCGGTTTAAAGCCCGTGAAAAAGCTTCAACAAGTTGCGTTCTAGCATACGGAGGTAGATCAACAGGAGTTCCATAATTGAGGATGTCATAGCCTTTGATCTGAACCAAAAAGCTTTTAAAGTCCACATTGACGGAATCGTAATCGACTTTTTGCTGTTGAGCATTACCGCGGCGTTGATCAAAGTTCACCACAGGGTTTTTATAGTCCAACGCTTGGAGCTTGCCCATTCGGTATTGAAGGCCTTCCCGTTGTCCCAGTTTCTTTCGGACAATAGGACGATTAGGCTCGTTGCCCATTAAGTTAAACAGAGGGGTGATTTGAACCCATTCTTTAAAAACTTTGGAAGAAACTTCGAAGGGAAATAAGTTTTGATTGATGCCGTTATAGCCGGCTGCTGGAACTGGATAGAGAGCCATGGTTAAAATCCTTTACTCATTTGAAAAAAACAAAAGGATGCTCTGCGTTCTTTAAACACAAAGAATCGGTTCAATTTCGTCTTTTCAAAAAAGCTAGGAGTTTTAAAAACGATGGAAGGTAATTGCCGCAGTTTTTATGGTGCGGCGGCCCTCTTGCTTTTAAAAGGTCGTCCTTTTCTCAAAGGGTAAGATAAAATAAGGAATCCGGGGTGCCCACTCCCAATTAGGAAGAAGTGAACACACCCAAAAGCTAATTTGTTCTATCTTCTGTTTGCGGCCACCCTATCCCTGGATTCAAAAAGGTTATCAACAGAATCCCCAGAAGAGGCTTTGCCGTCTTCAGAAGACCCCATCTCAGCCAAGGAATGCGTAGGATGGTCGTAATCCTCATACTGTAATAGTTTTTTTGTTAATTTGTCAATAGTTTTGGCTAACTTGTCAATCTCACTTCTCTTCTTTTCTATATATCCCTTAAACCCACCCGCTTCTTGAATCTCCCCATAAGACTCCTCATAGCACTTCTTTCCAATGGCCAGCATCTTCTTGGTCAATTCAATGGGATGATCAATAAGCTCGTTAAAGTCTTCTAAAATCTCTTCCTGTTCTTGTACAGAGGCCACAGATAAGAAATAATCAAAGGCTTTGACTTTGTCTTCTAACTGGTTGTCTCCGGTATATTTACGGATGTTTTCAAGCTCGGTGTTTGCAACCCTAAAGATTTTAGAAAACGGACTCGCTTGCTTGTCATCAATGAAATCAGCGTCCTCATCTTGGGAAGAAGATCCGGAAGATTCCAGAATTTCCAAAAGCCGCTGACCTTCTTCTTCAGAAATGTCCCCATTTTCCACAAACTCTTTGGTGGTCAAAATGGCTTTCTTCAGCTTCCGAGAGTTGGTGTGTCCCCACTTCTTGGTGCTTTCCAACTCCTTTTGAAGCTTTTCAGACTCTTCTTTCAACAGGGACTCGGAGTCAGTTATTTTTTTGTCGTTTTCCTCAGGCCTTTCAACATTAGACTTTTGATCAGCATAAGATTCTTCTTTATCCTCTGCGGCCTTTTTTTGATTTTCATTCTTTCTTTCGTCAGACGCTCCCAAAATACGTTTTGGTTTTTCTTGTATGAATTCTTTAGTCTGGGATGAAGAGTCATTCCCCTGCTCGAAGCCTTCGTTTTGCTCATCAAACAGTCGAGAAATCGTGTCATAAGCGAACGATGGATTTTCATGGTTTTTTTCCAAATTTGTGTTTGCGTTTAGATCTGCCATTTGTTTTATATTCCTTCATTTAACCAGCTTGTTGTCTTGCTTGAGATACGGGGTCGCTTTGCGGGCTTTGGTTTTGAGGTGATGCGCCGCCTGCACCTTGTTGAGGGAGTCCCTGATCCATCGTTTGTTTTTGTTGCATTACCTTGGTCATCTCTTCAGAAATCTTCTCGCCATCCCGAATGCCCAACATCTGTAAAAGCTTCGGAGATTGCATCATCCAATTCGCATTGGCATTGCCAAGCAAAGATTCCAACATGGCTTTCTGTTCTTCAAACGTGCTCCTAAAGTCAGGAACCTCCTCGATGTAAAGCGTGACCGGTAAATTGCTCACATTGTTTTCAATAATAAGCTTTCCATCTTTTTCAATGGCCAAATTCAATACAAGCCATTCCTTTTCTTCATCGGTTAGGATTTGAACAGCTAAATTTTCGTCTCCCGCCGCTTGAATCATTTTTAACAAAAAGGAACCCTCTCGCTTCTTCATCTCCGAGAAGTTATCAAACGCAAAGACGTTGTTTCGAACCGAGTTCACCTGTCTAACGTTTTGAGCCACAGCACTTGTGGCGTTGGTTTGAATCCCCAGCATCTCATCATGGATGCCCGTCACCCGTTTCATAAAATCAAGGTACATCTCCACAATCTTCAGCTGTGGCTCGGCAAGATCAGCATTAGATGTAATAGAAACCTTCGTGTCTTCCGGCAAAATAATCACCGAATCCGGGCGTCTCAACTCTTCTCTGAAGGTCTCTGTGTTTTCACCAGGATCAATATTGCCCTGGATGATGACCCGAGACGAGTTCATCAGATACAACGATTTGGTAATGCGAATATTGGCATCCCGTTGCAAGTCTTTAATCGACTCTAACAGGCCATACGGCACCCCTGTCTTAAACCGACGCTTCCAAACAAAAGGGATACAGCTAAAATCCTTGGGATTGGGTAAGTTCGGAGATAACGGTGCATGCTCTAAAAGCCAGTTGTCTAAAAACAATGTCCGTAAAATTTGCTGAGATTTGAACTCCTCAATGTCTTTTGGGGATTCGGCCATCTCCCGTGCTTGATCTTCATCAAAGGTTTCAAACGCATTCCCTTTCCCATCTAGTCCCCTATAGGCCTTCTTTGGGGCCTTGTATTGAACTTCAACAACCAACACACGACTTTGATTGCAACCCGTGTAAGACTCTGCACTCGTATAATCAGCGCTTCTGTCCATAATTTCGTTAGAATACATACCCGACAGAACAGAAGGATTTGTTAAGTCCACAAATTGAGAAACAGAAGGCCAAGTCTTCGCCACAATCTCAGGGCGCATCCACCGTTTTCGGCAAACATACTTCATGTTCGTATATTGAGGGCTTAAGTCATCCGGATCAGGGAGAACGTTAAAGGGATCAACGTAATCGTAATGATACGTGCCATCATCAGGGTCTTTATAAGAATCACTCCAACCAATTCCTGAAATCAACGCATCCTTAAATTTTAAAGACCCATAATGGGGAATCGAATTATGCTCTTGAATATGAAACAGATAATGGGTCAAAGCACTGGCTAACTTGTCATCTTCGTCTCTTTGAGAATCAGACCTGACAGCCACGCGATACCGAGATTGAGTCTCCACACCACACAAAGAATCAATAAATCCTTGAATAATGTTCACCGTTATAGGGGATTGGCCCCGTGTGTCTAAAATAGAGAGGTCACGGGCACTCCATTGCCCACTGCCATCATAATACCCTTGGTTTTCACGACAAATCCGCCGCCACTCTAGTGTTGATGGATGAAGATTTGCCGTTCTAAAATAATCCCTCGCCGTTTGAAGGGCATTTTGTTTCGAGGGAGATAACATACTATTCATGCTCATCTTTAAGAAACTCTAAGCTCATTCAGAGACCGATAAGAAACAAAGGCATTAAAAAGGTTGTCGCTGTAGTCTGATGAGGCATACAAAAGATCACCGGGCTCTAGAGTCAGCGTGGTGTTAATTAAAAGATCAACTCTTTCGAAAGGAAGAATAGTAATGCGTGAGCACAAAACAAACTTTGTTTCAGATCCTGTTTCAATCTCTCTGGAAACCCAAACGGTGGCCAGCAAAACAGTCTCTACCTGACTTGCCAAAAGAACAGAATCCAACAGTATCGTCGTCAGATCTGCACCAAATATTAGTGTTGGCGAGCTGTCAACATTCAGCGTTGGATTCATTTTAAAAGAAACGAAAGGCTTTTCCATGTATAGCCCCTCTTAGTTTCTATGGGGGTTTTTAATCAACGGAAATTGACCCTATTGAGGATTTAATCTCTGCTGCTGACTTAATAACCCTGTCACACAAGCCTTGCAAAAGCGTGCATACTTCCTTAAACATATCTGTTTTCATCTGCTCTTCGGACATGTTTAAGATGTATTGTGAAATTTCCCTAACATAGTTAGATTCAATTACATATCTAGCAAGTAAGTTTGTATGCTCAATTTGCTCATCAATTTTAGGGTGAACCATTTAATGTTCCTTTGATTTAAAAAATATACCTAATTATAATACAGGCATAAAATAGACAAAAAAACACATTATTTTCCAAAATCTCACTCAACTAGAGGGTCTATGAAAAACAAAAAACCTTGTGGTCCTATATTCTCAGAAGAGCAGAGGCTTGTCCTTCTGAATGGTTTTCAGAAGCAAAGCACCTACACCACGGTCGCAGAGTATGCAAAAGCCAATAACGTAAGCAGACCAGCTTTGTGCAAATGGTCTGTGCGTTATGGGATTCCCTTAGGGAGGCATTATGCATTGACATACCAAAGGATTCCGCATGCATTGAGAATCCAAAAGAAGATTCCACACGACGACCCTTTATTGGAGGCACTAAGAAAGCAGTACCGCATTAGCCAATAGTAGAAGTGGTGATGGGGAGAAAATAGGAGGGTTTTTGAGGGCTTTTTGATAGACCCTAAGATTGATGATCAGCAGGGCTTAAATGGTATAAGCACAGAAAACCTAGTCTCATGAAACCAGAATATACCAATCCTACCGCAGTTCTACCTTTTGATCCTTTTCATGCCTTTTTTATGTCAAAAGAGACACCACATTAACGTTTGCAAAATTGTATGTAGCAGTTCCAGCCCCTGAGAAAATTGCAGCCAATCCTATGGTATCATTTGTCGAAACGCTTATTATGTCAGAAATACTAATAATCACAGTAGTTGATGAATTTTGCGAAACCACACTTTGCGACGTTCTAGATTGAGATATCCCTAATGGTAATGATCCATTCTTTGTTATAAAATGGACAAGCGTGGCAGGGGTTAAACTAGGAAGCGTAACAGAAATATTATAGGTAACATTAACAATTCTAGTTTTTGTGCCTGTATACGTTAAAACACCAGTCGTCGTGTTATTTGTAAATAAACTTAATAAGCCTGATGTGTTGACCAAAGGAACCAGTCTATTGGTCGTGGATACAAAAGTAATGGGAGTGGCTGTAACGGAATACCAAGCCGCATAGGGCTGAACACATGTGAAATCACCAATTACATTGGAATTACCCCCTACAACTAAATTGCCTTGTAAATATTCATTACCAGATACGGCCAAATTTGATGACTTTGTGCTATAAAACAAACCGTTACGAAAGTTTCCTCCTATAAAGAATCTTCCAAGAGAATTGGTATATCCCATTGTATACACTTCATTGGAATTATTCGGGACACCTTGCTGAGTTAAGGCTCCTCCTGTCATTGGGTTTGTTCCATCAAATTCAAAAAAATATGAAACATTTCCTGACCAAGTAGAAAAATAGAATTTGTATAACTCAGGAATCCATATACCTGCTCTAAATGTTGTTGAGATAGGGATTATATTTGTTAACGTCGTAAATGTGGCCCCATTATCCGTTGATTTAAAAACAGAAGTCGATGCTGATGATGAAATCCCAATAATGCACTTAAGCTCTGGAGAGCAAACCCCCCATAACATAGGTGTCGTTGTAGCTTCATTCACCCATGTTATACCATCTAGAGAAGACATAACGCCTGATGTACCAACTGAAACAAATTTTGTCCCAGTCCACATTACGGCCCTCACTGGGCGCGCCGCCGTTCTAATTGTCCAATTCAAACCATCGGGACTCGTTTGGATATAAGATCCTACCGTCTGTGAACCAGATACAAACAATCCATTGGCCCATATAATATTACCCGCACCAGGTGCCCCACTATTTACCCCTGATCCCCATGTTATACCATCTGAAGTTGTTTGGGTTATATTGCTAGCAGTTGTTTTCATCGTGGCTATTCCCAATGTTGGGGAAAAAGCATACGCAGCATCTGAAGCAGCAACGGATCCCGTTGAGCTTATCCATGTTGCTCCACCATCATTTGAATATTTAGTGGTTGCAATAACATCATCTGTTATCCACCTACTTACATTAGTCATATAAGTAGCACCAACAGAAGTCCCAAAGCCGCCTGTTGATAGAGCCCATGGATCACGATATCCTACAGGCCCTACTGACTCTGATGTCTTTGCTGTACTTATAGCTCCCTGCGCAACAGAAGATATGCCAACGCCAGACTCTTTGATAATTTTTCCTGTTGTAGAACTGAATATAACAATGTTTGAATCAACTGATGTTGAGGTGCTAGACGTTACCCCATTACTAGAACCAGAACTTGCTTGGGTTATTCTTCCCCACTGATCAACAGTAATATTTGAGGCTGTATAATTCCCCGGTGAAACTGTTGTAGGAGCCAAATCTATTGTTATTAAAGATTCTCCATTAGACAATATTCTCCCCGCTGTTCCCCCAACACCCAAAATACCAGGAACGCTTTCAGCCTTGGTAACTCTACCATATTTATCTACTGTAATCTTTGAGTAAGGGTACGAACCAGGCACAACCGCTGTAGCCACTAAATCAATGACAGGGGCTTGACCACCAGTGCTGCTGACATTGCCAGCCGTTCCCGTCACTGAAGTTACACCAGTCGCAATTATTGATTTAACTTGTCCAAAAGTTGCCGCGTCTGTGTTTTGTGTTCCATCCGCAAGATTTGTTGCTTTAAACCCTTGAAAATTAATGTTTCCAGAAACCGAAAGGCCACCAGAAGACGGAAAAACCAAAACGTCTGTTAATGATGTATCATTAATAAAACTCTGGAGCTTAAGGGAACCAAAAGTATCTGTGCTATTGGTTACATGTGACCACATAAACCCAGACAAAGAATTGTTTTTAATCTTAAAATTTGTTACTGAGCTTAAAGTCGCTGTTGGCACAAAGTTATTTTTCAACTCAAAAGAGGACTCCCTCTCTGAAAAATCAAACCGTTGGAAATTACCTAATATCGATAAATCAGGAACAACTCCCTTAACTGTAATGCTACTCATGACCATAATATTTGAACCTCATCGTGCATTAAATCCCAAAGAAAGGTTGCACTAACCCCATCAAAATCTTCTTCAGGTGATTGTTGTAAGTTTTTAAGCCTGAAGCTTCCCATATCAACGTTCCCGCCAGCTGGGATGTTGGTAAGCAAACAATCAGGTCCTATTGTTGTAAATATGTGCCCTTTGTCGTCTTCTAATCCTTCCACAAACCCCGTAATATTTACCGGTATATTCCCAGCGGAAATTGCACTATCAACATATTCTTTCGTGGTTAAGTCATCCGGTAAAGTGGGTGTCCCCGCATGGATGGCCTTAAACCCCTGGAAATTAACATCCCCATGATTAGGTAAAGCATTCAGCCCCGTTGCCAATAAAGTTGCAAGGGATGTGGCCGCAGAGGTCGCACTGCCTTGTGAGCTCATGGCAGAATTTTGGGAAGCTTCAGCACTTTGCTGGGAATTATCCGCTGAACCTGAAGCACTGGAAGCCGATACGCCCGCTGCGAAGGCCGAAGCACCGGCCGCAAAGGCAGAAGCACCGGCCGCAAAGGCAGAAGCTCCTGCATCAAAAGCCGAACCACCAGCTGCTAATGCAGAGCCTGACGCTTCCGCAGCTGACGCTGTTGCCTCTGCTGCTGCTCCAGACGCCTCTTCTGCTGACGCTGTGGCTTCTTCTGCGGCTGCCTCTGCTTCGTCTTTAAAAGCCTCTGTCTCTGCTTTTATTCTCTCTAATGTTTCTACTGTTGCGTAATCCGTATCTTCAATAGCAACCTCAATCTCTCCAAGGGCTGAAGCCTTTAAGATTCGAGGATCTTTGCCAATTAATTCACTCAACGCCTGGGCATTGGGTAAAGAAGCATTTGGTTTTTGAATAATGTACGTGGCATCTGTGGGGGCCAGATCAAGCTCAGCTTCCTCAGGTCTGTTCAGGCTATCTCCCTGCCAGACTTTGCCTTTCGTCAAGGACGGCAAGTTATCAAGACCAATCGTATCACTTTGGGCCGCTTTGTTGTTTTCGTCTCCAATCCATACTTTGTTTTCCAAAAGATCGGGGGTCAGGTAATCCGTGTTGGCAACAGCAAGGTGAAGCGTGTTCGTTACGGTCTTCAACAAACCATCTACTTTCAAAGACTCCAGAGATTGGGATTTAGGAAGCCTAGGATCAGTGGTTTTTAGCAAAAAAGATGAGTCGGAAATATCAATAGGAATTAATTTTCTGAGGGATATCAAATCCAATCGAATATCAATAATGATAGGTGAGGGCTGAGTCTCGCCCAACTGATTACCAAGATATGTATATTCAGGGCTTAGTCCCGGCAACTGACTGCTCGTGGCCAGCTTGCCCGTGACAGGAGATAAAAAAAGGTCGGTGTATCCAGGTCTTATTCTCATGATCTCAGCTCTTAAGCAGATTTAATCTGGATCAGGATAATAGTCATCATCTAAACTCTGATCAAACGCATACAAGCGGTCTTTTTTTAGGGGCATGGTTTCTGGCTCCTCTTGAGAAAGGGAACGCTCATACGCATCAACCAAAGCTTGAGCTGGTTTGTTTTTTAAGTCTAGATTGTCGTCTATTAACACTTCCAACGATCTCTTCTTTCTAATATACTTCATTCCCATGTTTTGTTCTCCACATATTATATAATAAACATTATTCAGGATAGAATTCGTCATCTAAACATTGTTCAAACGTGTAGGGGCAGTCGCCAAACGCAATACAAGGCATTAGACTCCTTATGCTCCCATCTTCCATACCCTCATAAAGAACACACTCATAAATATCAGACCACAACTGATCCACTTTTATTATGAAGTCTGGATCTTCTCTTTCAATTTCGTCATATCTTTTAAAATTATATCTTAGATCTTTTAATTTTTTTTTATATACTTCTGAATAAAATTTGTAGGGCGGCCGCAACATAAAACTGATAACCTCCCTCATTAGATCCTTAACAGGACCCAAATCAAGTATTTTCTTACTCAAATCATCATACTCCTGCTTTGATACTGGTTTTGGCCATTTTATTGGCGTCCAGGTGCCAGTTGGTACATCGATATCATATAAAAGATCTGCTTCACATTTTGGAATCATCATGTTTTACTTAAATTATAGTTCTAATAACACAATATACTAAGATTAACAATTATATGCAATATGTAAAATTACATGGTATACTTCATTCCTATGTTTTGTTCTTCACGTATTATCTAACAAAAATTATTCAGGATAGAATCCGTCATCTAAACATTGTTCAAACGTATAAGGGCAGCCTTTTGGAAAGGTTGACAAGAGCAACCCTGTTTCTGCCTCTGCCTGGTAAATAGCGTCGTCGTAAGCATCCGCAAACGCTTCATCAATCTTATTCTTTAAACTTGGATTTTTCTTAATAATCCGCTTTATTTTGCGCCTTTGTTCGGCAATCGTCAGTTTCCAGCTTTTGCTTTGCAGTGACGGCTGATAATGCCATTTCAGCAAGTGAGTAATAAGAACAGCAAGTCGGTTCGTCAGTTGATCAATATTGCTTCTGCCCATGCTTTCTATTTCCTCAATCAAATTATCATAGTCCAACTCCGTCATTCTCCGCTCCTTCAACAGACCAGCCATTGCCATAGACCAGCCATAAAAATCTTCTTCATATTTTGGAATCATTGCTTATTTCCCTCATTACTTGATTGCCCAATTGTAGCATAAAACAAGCACTTTAGCTCTATGCGGTTAGATGCCCTATGAAATTAGAGATGGCGACAATATCGTCATTGAAATACTTAATTGCCGTCTCATCGTAATAGGCGAGTATCGCTGGATCGGTGTTATCAAGCTCCGTGTTTAACTTTGGGTCTAGGATTGGCTGAAAACGATAATAGTAAAACTGATCAAGCGTGTAGTTGGATCGTAGCTCCATGGATTTAGCAACAGACTCTTGGCCGCCAGTAGAAGCAATGTTAAAGAGACCAAATATTTGAAGAATGGTTTGTGTTGGGTCAGGAACACGAGGCATAGACTCAAGGGATTTTATTAATTCAGGATCAACCCTCGGATCACGAAGGCTTGGGTTTCCTGGGTCAAACCCAATTTCCCCAATGCCCGTACCGATCGACAACACACAATATCTGTTTGATCTTTGTTTTATCATCTTTGCTAGCGTTAAGCCAAACTGAGCCGGATTATTTTGATAAATACCCCCGTCTATATACTCATGACCATTCATAAGCAATGGCGGCAAATAAACAGGGGCAGCACCCGTTGCCAAAGCCACATTACTGATCAATTCATTTTGTCCTATGAATTCAGGGTAATTCAGATTCGAAAACAACACATACCTATTTGTATCGTTCTCGTAAGAAGGGATAATGACATTCGTTTTTAAATTCTGAAGGGTATTATCACCGAATTGGCCTTTGATGGTGGCTCTGAGCAATCCAGAACCGTAATTGTTTTCTGTAGGTCCTGATGATTGATAAAAGGGTGTGTTGGTTAGAATCAGGGCCACTTTAGCCGCTGCATTTGGACGTAAAGACGCAACCAAGGATGATAGACTAAAGATATACGGCCCTTGGACTGTAAAGAAGGGAGTCATCTGATCTGGCGTTAACCCAAAGGCTAAAGCAAGGGACATGATACCACCAACAGATGTCCCGCAAATAACATCAAAATGTTTCCATATATCAGCAGGGTCAATTCCCCACTGCTCAACAAATCTTTTAAGAAACGCTAGGGATAGGTAACCTCGCTCGCCACCTCCATCAATTTCTAATATTCTTAGTGTATTGGGATCACCCACATTAAAACTTCCTCAGCATATCGCAATAACAGAGCTTTATCTAAGTCTGTCTTTTCTGTAGAAGTATTATACTTTATTGCTGATACTCTGGGAATAGGGGTTGAATCATGAATAGCAGGGAACTCGTGGGCTATCTTCGCGTAATTATAAACACGCAACAGAGAACCGAAGCTAACAACAAAAAAGACTCAAAATAACTCATGAATTCATTCTTCTGTAATTTACTGCTGACATTCTGGGAGTAGGACCTGTCTCATGAAAAACATGAAACCAGAGGTAAGGAAAACGATAATGAGCATTAACAAAAAACGAGCTTCCCAGGCCATACCATACTCCTCTGGGTTGTTGGTTATATTTTAAGCTGCTTTGCCATATTCCACACCCAGATCTGGGTTGGAGGATTTGTCGGGACGAAGGCCTTCGAGTTTTTCGAAGTGATTCAAGGACCAGAAAAACCCAAGACACAAAGGAAGTGTAAGAATGAGGGTGCCGAACGCACCAAACCATGACGTCAAATATACAACGCCAAATGAAGTAACAATGTAGGTTGAAGCTCTTCCTAAAGCATAAATTAAACCACTAGCGGTAAATCGCTTATAAACGGGAAGTTGCTTAATAAAAACATATTCGGCCGGATTCATTCCAATGTTAAAAAAGAGAATAAGAGATTGAAGTAAAAGTATAGACAAAAATCCAACCTTATAAAACAAACAAACGGGAATAAGAAGAATTAAAGGCAAAAAAACAGTTCCCTTTATTCTTAATATTTTTAAAGGATGTACACGAAAGCTTACAAAAGCCCAAATAAAAGCTTGCAAAACCTGCATTATTGTTAAAACAAAATTATGAATAATGATGTCTTCGGAAGTATAGCAATAGACAGTTTTTAAGGTTGCATTAAAATATATATAACCTAAATAAAATGAAATTGGCCACCCACATTGAGATAAAAAGTATCCTAATAAAGTGGCTCGTGGAATTTTTTTCATACGAAGATCAGATACAGTTTTTCGAATTTCTTTTTCTTTTTTCGAATTTGTCTTTTCATATTTTTCAATTAACAATTTGAATTTACGTCTCATATCCACAAATTCTGGAGTTTCCCTCAATCTTGTTCGGGCTACAGACCCCACAACAGCAATACCAGCCCCTATCCAAAAGGCCACTCTCCAGTTAAATCCAAAGTGAGTGGTTAAAACAGCCACACCAACAGCAGCCACCGCACCAACAGCAGCAGCAGCACCTATAAAAGAAACAGCAGCATAAGAGGCAGGAGGAGATGTTATTTCGGAAATATAAATTTCCGCTCCTACTTTTTCTCCCATAGATGAAAGACCCTGAACTATACGACACACTGTTACTATCCATGCCGCACTAACCCCTATTTGTGCATACGTAGGGAGATTTGCCATGATCATACAGGAGACGGCCATCATGGCGGTTGTCATAATGACTGTTGTTTTACGACCTATATTGTCACCAATCCAGCCAAACAAAAGAGCTCCAAATGGACGAAAAACCCATGTAGAACAAAAAGCAAAAGCCGTTAGCAAGGAGGTTGTATGAGGGTCTGTTTGAGGGAAGAAGATCTCGTCAAGAACAACTGCCATGTGGACATACAGCATAAAATCGAAATACTCAAGAAAGGTGCCGACCTGTAACAGACCAACGGCCTCTTTTTGTTCTCGATTTAGGGACTTCAAAAAGGCCAACGCGACTCTCCTATAAGGATACTGTGCAATTAGGTTCTGATTAACAGAAGTTTTGCCCTTTAAGCAATCAAAATCTTTCTGGGTGGATTTTGGTAGGATATGGGGATAAAGATTTAGTGGAGCCCAACCGCCCCAATCTTGTGTGTACTGAGTTAAGAAATGATTAAAAATCTATGATTGGACTCCAAGCCGACTTTATCCAATCAAATACTAAAACTAAAGAAAAAAGGTGAGCGATGCCAACGTGGTACAAAAAATACATGTTTGTTGTTGGAACATGCGGACAATTTGTTTTTTATTCACAGTTTTTTGCAATTATCCAAAACCAAAGCTCTGAGGGCATTCCTCTGTTCGGCTTTATGTGTGGTCTTCTGTCGGTTAGCAGCTGGATGGTCTATGGATTTATGATTCGTGACATGCCACTCATGATCTCAAGCACAGTTGGAACAATTGGAGCCCTCTTAACGGTTGGTTCCATATTGATCTACAGGTAACCAAGGACCTTATTTACCAACTCGGCGCAGGACGTCGACGACCCACACGAACCTTATAAAAATCTTTGACACGATCAATCACATGGGGTTTTGAGGTGGCTAATGGTGCCCCACTCATCACCAAATACCTCAAAGCATCCAACAAGTGGTCATTGCCATCCTTGATCATGCCTTCTTCATCACGGGCATACATACGCAATTCTGTTAACAGCTTGGCACAGGTCTTAAAGATCTTCAGCTTACCATTCTGCATCCGCTGTAAGGTTTTCTGCACACCAGCTTCCCTAGAATTGTTGGCTTTGTGCAATCTCGTAAACCCAGATTCCCGATACAGTGTCACCAAGCTCTTGCCATCCTTTTGTGAAGAAGCGCCACCAGCCGGATCATGAACAATCGGTATCCAGTTCAGATAATCCTTGGCTTTGGTGTTGTGAAGATGAAACACGTGTTGTTCAGGGGTTTTCTCAGACATCGCATATTCATGGAAGATGTAAATAATATCGTTGTCCCGATCAATGGCTGCCAGCAATAAGGCAGTCGGGTCTTTCCATCCAAAGTCCATACCACCAACAAAGTAATAGCTATCGGGTAAGTCAAAGGGCTCACAGGTGATCAGGCTTTCACTCACAGGATAAACCATACCTGACCCAATAGACGGAACACCTTTCGATCTGGCTTCCACTTCATGAGGCGGAATGCTCGCTTTAAACCGCTCTTTCTCATCATGGGGTAAATGGGGCGCATCATCCCAGCCAGCCATCACAAATACCCGATGGTTTTGAATGGATCCTTCTGTGCGTTGAATCTGTTTCTTCTCACCGTCAGTCTCAACAACTTCTTCGGTAAAGGCTTGGACAAAGGGGGACATGTACAAACATGTGGCCGATACCAACATCATCCCATAATGATCAGGCGATGTGCTCATGAGGCGTAAACTGGCTTCGGTGTAGATTTCTAAAGGAGGTTCTTCATCCAGATGGCAAACATCCAATTTAGCTCCTTGCCAGGCTTCTCGTTTCTGCTCATAAGTCTTAAACCTCAAATCAGAGAAACCACCTGATACATGTTGGATTTGATACCGATGGTCAGAACGATTCCGATAAGCCACCAATGATTGATGGATCCAGGGTTCTTCTTCAGCAACACCTTCAAAGTACCGACGTTCTAAGATCTCAAACACCTCTTTACCCGATACACCAGCAACCCAAGCATTAATAGGTCTCGTATATCGATACCCAGTCCACCAGTCAGGATAAGTGCCTGTCAGATGCATACACACCTCCAAGCTACACGCCATGGTCTTACCAATACGGTTAGCCGCTAAGAACAATCGCTCTTTGGCATTCAATCCCAGATTATGAAACTCAAGGTGTTTAGGGTGAGGCCTGTAGAAGTCGAATGACAGACGACTCAGGGTTTGTTCCTCTTCGATGAAAGCATCCAATGCAGATTCATCCAACATGAGGTCTGCCTCTGTCTCGTATGATTTTATCGGAAAGGGTACCAATCAAAAAAGCTTGGTTTTCTTGCAATTCCTTTTTCAACCTCAATCCTTCTTCCAGGGTTAATCCAAGATCGCGGAACTGGGAAGTATCTGGGGGTGATGTTAAATCATCAACTTCAGGAGGGCGGGCATATTTGAAAAAGACATCACACGCTTTCAGTGATATAGAGGAATCCTCACTGTCCCTATGTTCCCTTATCTTTTGAACAAATAAGGCTCCATCGGTCTCAAGAGCCTCTGCAAAAATAGAATCATAAGCAACGCGTCTTCTCGACCGTTTTCCTATTGCATGACCAGCCTTAAAAGATGTTGATGATATAGCCATAGTCTTGATTAAATCCTAAAAGAGCCCATTAAAAGCCCCTTAAACATTTCTAAAGTTTATCTTAATATACAACAAACAAGATATCTTGTATAGTATTAGCAATACTTTAAACACGAATTATGATTTAAACTATCTAATTTTAAGGAACATTTATGACACCTACACCTAAAGCTACTATCTACATTTGCTCATCGATAGTTATCGTTACATTGTGTGCTATGTATTTGAACTATTATTTAACGAGTTGAGACGTGATAAACAAATTCAGACCGAGTCTTGAAGAATATTATCCAAAAGGGGCGACGTTTGGTGAGGACCGGGTGATGGATAAATATGGTCCTATACAAGCAGCTTTTCGCGATGAAATACATCGTCAACGCACCATAACTAACATTAAGATATTCGGTTTGTATGCTGGAGCATTACTTATGTTCGCCATATTTACATACGCAATTATTATGTTTTCCTTAGCCTTTTAATTCGTTCATATTTTTATCCCATAAAAGTTTCCTTATATCGGCAGTGGCACACCTCGTCGCTGTAGTCTTCTGTAATCTGAGCCTCAGACAAACTTTCCTCAACAGCCCACTCAATATAGCTAGATAACGTTCGTCTATGCTTTCTTGCCGCTAGCTCTAGCATATACCTAAGTTCGGCATCAAACCTTACGGTCACCGTTTCGGAACGGGATAGTTTTCCGCCACCACTTTTTTTAAGGTGTTGTTTATCACTCATGTTTTTTCTCCTAGCCCTGTCATTGTTAAAAGAAGCTTGACCGCAGAGAAGTCACCCCTCAAAGCTAATTCGACCTGCTTGTTAATAATCTCTTCCCATTTTGCCTCTGTGACGCCCAGAAAATAAGGCCTTCCAAGATTATGGCTACGGTTTAGGGGGGGGTTGATTGACCAAGAGATTTCATTATGTTCTCAATGACTTTTTGGTCTCTTTTATTTGGCTTTTCAAACCCAACAATGAAAAGCTGCCATGATACACCAAGTGCCTCAGCCACAGCTTTTATTTTTTCAATATCAATCTTTTTGTTTGGTCTGTTTTCTAATTCCCAAATATAGCTTTTGCACGTGCTGCTGAGGTGAGCCAGGTCTTCTAGAGACAAGCCCTTGCTAACCCTTAACTTTCTGATTTTTTCCCCTACTGTGCTCATGGTAATCCTCTTTCTTTTTATTGTTAAATTAGTGAAGTTGGTTCCCAGTTCCCACGGGAACGTAAACGTGATTTTTTTTGACAAACCAAGCATTTGAGCGGCTCTTAAGACAAAATTTACGTTCCCATGGGTTTTGGGAGCGTCTGGGAACGTGGGAACGTGAATCCTTTATAAATTCATAGCTTCCTGGGTCTGCTGTCTAAAGGAAATCGGCTTCTGTCCCCGGACGTCCCGCATGCCTTGTAAACACAAGCAATTGACGATAAGGGAACAGCTATTAAATCTGGATCATATTTATCTTCTTTGAATTCATAAGGAACAGATATGAAGGGCCCCAAATAATGGCCTCCACGATTACAGTAGATTGTATCAGGACTATGGCCCTTAGAAATAAAAAATGATATTAATATATTTGAATTACTATAAACTACAATATTATAAATACCATTTACTCTAAAAGAAACATTATTATTAAGTATTACAAAGCAAGTATCATTAATCATGAGTTCTGGTAAAAAATGTTCCATGCAGTCGCCACACTCGATGTGGAAATCTCCACCACCCCTTAACCAAAAATCGAGTGAATGAGATATACACAGCCTTTGTCCTTTTGAAAAGGTTTCCATCTAATATTTCCTTTTTATTACAATATATTTTAAAACAAGTCTTTTATCGAAATCCACTGAGTATTCAATATTGCTTTAACCATCCAATACGTAGTTATTGTCTTCATTTTCTACCTCCTTGCATTACCCCTTGCAGAACAACACCAATCGATTTATAAGGGAAATTGGCAGCCTGAGACGGTACCTCAATATCCTGGCATAAGGTGTTAGGGGCGGCTTCTTGGGCAGGTCTTTCTTGTACGGCGTAATCCGCAGCAATGTTTTGACTTTCGTTGTTTTGTGGTCTTTGGGGGCGCGGTGGAGTATCTTTGGATATCTCGACCCGCTTTCCAAAGTACACCTCCAAATACCCCTCATTCCCACCGACGGTCATACTATCCAAGGTGAAGGCATTGGGTGCCAAAATCAAAATTGTGTCGCCTTGATCAATCACCTTGCTGGCTAAAAAGGGCCACGCCGGATGAATGTTGGGATGCTTATTTACAAAATCTTGTAACCTCGAGTCCGCGGCAGGAGAATTAGTCGATGGGGCCAACCCAGACGATGAACTTCCACCACAGCTTTCCAAACTAACATCTGCCCATCGCTCCCCATTCAACCATGTGGTAGGGTTAGGAAAGTATTGCGGGTCCTTTCCCTGAACAGAATGGGCATAAGAGTTGGTCAGCCTCATAAGCTCCGCATGAGTGATTCTTTTCATGGCTTTGGTAAACGCTGAAAATGCTTTTTTCTTATCCACTTTCTTTGGGTAAGCGGCATACCACTGAGCAAAATTATCCTCCAGGATCTTGGCTAATGGTTTTGGAGGTTCTTTCGAGTAAGTGTCTTTTTCTGAAACTCGCAAGATTATATTCGATGCAGACGTATCGATTGCTGGAGCTTTAAGGCATGCTACAGAGGTTTTATGATCATCTTTTCTTGTAGGGGTAAGGTCTCAGAGGCAGAAAAATGGCATGTTTTTGTGGTGCCTGTTTCTGAAGGATCTTCAAGGGGAGCCTGAGCGTGCATAGAATCACCCCTGGAGGCCCTAATCTTATCAACTTCCGAGACTTTCGATAACAGATTGCGACAAAATTTATCAAAAGCCATCGACTCCGGAGAACCATCAGAATTCTCCCAAGAAACCTCATCCAACAAATCCTCTGGCACAGGATCCGGCTTTGAAGAACCACCAGATGGATCATCAAAAGGATCAGGATCAGAATCCCCCCAAGGATCAAAATCAAAATCTTCATCCAACCAACCCTCTGATGATTTTTGACCGATGACAGGATCAACACCCCCTGGAGGCGTATTTTGTATTTCTTCCTCAAAATTAATTTTTTCTAAACACACACTCGGAGCGATAGCGACAGAGATCGGATGTGAATAATCAGGTGACCGGTCGTTTTGTGTTTCCGACTCAAGATCAATTTTTGAAGACCCCACATCTTGAACTTCCGGATCATCGAAATTACCCCCGTTCTGGCAAGAGAGTGATGGTTCAATGATGGTTATTTATGGTTCTATTGATGAATGGGGTGCACGTCGTTCCAAATAAGTGGTATGAGGTGCACCCCTAGATGCACCAGATGCACTACTCAATGCACCAGATGCACTACTCAATGCACCAGATGCACTACTCAATGCACCAGATGCACTACTCAATGCACCAGATGCACCCCTAGAAACATCACAATTTTCACCAGATGCACTACTCAATGCACCAGATGCATCCCTAGAAACATCACAATTTGCACCAGATGCGGGGTTGGGTTCGGCACAATCTGTGTCATGATCGTCAATAAAATCATTTTCCTCGTTCAATTTATTCAAAAAAGAGACGTTGATTTGATAGACATTAGGTCTTCTTGCATTAAATGATTTTACAAGCTCAAGAACTCCCTTCTGTATAAGAGAAGATATGGTGTATTTGATGCACCGGTCAGAAAATCTTGTTTCTGCCGATATTCTCTTTACGCTAGGGTAGATAGACGAACCATCGTCAGCAGCAAAGTCAGCCAACTTCACCAAAATACTTGTTTCTGTGCTGGTAAAAAAACAAGACTTTGATCCCCAAACAGCCTTCATTAATTGTATGCTCATCGTTTGTCTCCCTGGTTAGAAGACACTAATCTTTGCCAAAACCCACAGGCACCACCTTCCATCGGGTCAAGGCCTTCGAAAGCGGACTCGTCAAAGCTCTTTAAAGCATAGAGGGTGGCCCTTTTCTTTTTTAGCCGGCAAACATACCCAACCACCCTAGAAATGAATCCTGTGGCCTTCTTTGGTTCTGCATCTACCTTTTTGGGTTCATCATCAACAAACGTTGAAAAAGACAATCCTGCTGGGGTCTGCTTCAAACGTTCAAGCCTGCCCTCCTTTTTAGGTTGAGGTTTTTTAATTACAAAACACAATCCCGCGGGGGTTTTCTTTAAATGCTCAACATCAACGTTGAGTTTGTAGATGGATGCTTTGCCTCCAGTTCCAACAAAAACCATCTCAAGAATGCCTTTTCTAATACAAGAGTCCCTTAGAATTATTTTGAGGAAGGAACGACTCCTCCCGAGACGGAGCATCAGCTTAGGCAGGCAAACCTGAATATAATCGTAGTCTCCATCCAAGTCGTGCGCGGCAATAGCAATTAGCAATTTCTTTTCTTCTTCAGAAACACAAACAAAATTTGACTTAATATTACGCATAATAAAGTTCCTCTTCTTTTTTACTCATATAAGGCACATTAATTTTATAGGTATTTGGTTGAGAGCTTTCTTTGAATCTCTCTGCCTTAATAACGAACTTATTTACAATCTTGAATATAAGTTGTTTGTTTACAAGGGACTGTATTGTTCTATATACGGTTCTTTCACAATAACCAGTCGCAACAGATATCTCTGCTATACTTATACTAACTTCTATTTTTCTGTTTGGTACATGGGCAGCGATCTTAACCAGTATGGACGCTTCGGTTGGGGTCAATCTCAGGCTTTGTCTTTTTTTCCAAACCATATCGATCAGTAAAATACTCATCAAAAGCTCTCCTGTGTTCCTGCACTAAAAGTCATTTCCAGCGCTCATGGGCCGAACATTTTCATAGTTTTTAAGGGGCGGCAACCGGGATTTTTTTGTGATCAAGGACAATGCTTGCGCCGTTTTTGGCGCATAAGGCAGGCTGTGGGTTGCAGGGTTTTTTTACTCATTTTTAGATGACAAAAAAAGGCAGAATTTCTGTTTTTTACGACTCTTGCGCCGTTTTTGGCGCATAAGGCAGGCTGTGGGTTGCAGAGATTTTTGAATCATTTTTAGATGACAAAAAATGTAGAATTTCTGTTTTTACGGCGAATGTTCCAAAAAAACGATGTTTGCGCCAAAAACGGCGCAGCAGGCAAACAGCGGGTTACAGGGTTTTCACCCATACGAGGTGTGTTTTTTGCGTAATGGTAATGCTACATTGGCAACCCAACTCTAGACATAAAAAAACCAGAAGAGGTATTAACCAAGCTTCCGGTTCGTTGTTATTGGATAAAAATTATAGAACAGCAGTCAAGTCTGGTTTCTTTAAAATCTTTAGGAAACTCAAAGCTTCTCGAAGGACACTTCTGGATAACTCATATTTTTCGCTTAGATGTTCAGAAACTAATCCCCTTTCAGTGTAAGCATTTTCATCGGGAAACTTTTCAAAAATTTCCTTAACACCTTCCTTTCCAATTAATTCAAACAAAAAAATGTTATTGCCGACGACGAGGGATAACTAAAAAAAGACACCATAGATTGTTTAAAGGCATCGGTCTCAAGGTAAAGAGGCATTCCCCTGTACGATTCAAACCTGTTTTCCACCAGTTCAGAAAAGCACTTAAGCGTTGAACATATTTTATTAGAAGTTGTTTGGTGTTGTCCGTTTTTAGGGAATGATATCTCTAAATCAAACAATAGTAGAAAGTGTCTAAACTCACGAGGTGCCGCCAAAAGACGTTCACAATTAACAATCTCTCGGTTTTTTAATAGGGCCTCAGCATCCGAAATAAATTCATTTTTATAATCAAGGGCGTCTTCGGGACTCCAATATATTTGATCAGCCTTCAAAGGATTCAAAGGGTCTGATTCGTTTAATTTTATCAACTCCCTAATCTCGTCCCGTTTCTTAAAAACATCACAATTTCGTTTAAAATCCATTTCTTTAACATAAAAATTCACAAACTTTAAAAACGCGTCGTCAAGTTGTACGTAGGTCAAACTCTTCTCCTTATCGTTATCGTTATCGTTATCGTTATCGTTAAATATGGGCCTTTACCCCTATAATTTCCTTACTCTTTTTGTAGATTTTAAACAATGGCGTAAGTGGTTTTGGAATAAATTTATCAGAGAATGTCACCATTTCTGAGCCGCTCGGCCTTTAATC